>Ga0224501_10003578_pt1 | contig 12243 bp, 5 predicted proteins | sample SF_Oct11_sed_USG_4_FD_169105 | JGI IMG/M metagenome (GOLD analysis project Ga0224501, IMG submission 169105) | Sediment microbial communities from San Francisco Bay, California, United States - SF_Oct11_sed_USGS_8_1 | ecosystem: Environmental > Aquatic > Marine > Sediment | place: USA... | reverse complement strand
GTGTAGCACCCCCTGACAGTCTCACCCCCGCCCCGTGTAGCGCCCCCTGGCAACCTCCTACTGACAGCTCGATGCTTTTCCGTTACAGATCTCGTTGGCATTATTGAGAGCGGGTAAACCCCAGGAGGAAATTGGTGAAGTCGATTTGGAAGAGTACGTCGCTGAACCGGGTGAGTGTGCAAAAAATGACAAGTTTATTTAATTATTTCATTTAATTATATATGAATTTCCTTTTTGAAACAGAAGGTTGTTAATGATAGTGTGAAACTCTCCTAGTTAACGGAGTGTCTTTGAACCCTTAGGAGGATAAATGTGTAGTTTATATGCAGTCCGCGAAGACTATCGATCAATGAAAAATCATCTGGCAACATTCCATCGATCCTTGATGGAGAGATTCCCGTTCTAAAACAGTCTCATCTTTTCGTAATTCTTTCGCTCTGAAATTGACAAGCCAGCGCTAAAATATATCTGGTAGTTTAGTTTGACAACACCGAACATTCATGAAGTCTCCTCAAATACGTCATGCCTTATCGATGGTGATTAGCCGCGATACGAGGCAAAAACCGAATACTACACAAAACAGATTATCCAGTTACAGTGAAACTCGGTTAACTCAACCTCGGATAACTCGAAAACTTGCTTAACTCATACCAAGTTTCATGGTCCCTGCCTGGGTAATGATTATTTGCTGGGTATATCTCGAACCTTTAGTCATAACTCAAACTGATAAACTGTGGTTAGTGCCATCAAATTACCTTTTCTGTGGCTGGGTGCGTTTACATTCTTGTGTAACACCCTTAATTTCATTGTTTTCTTTTCACACGAGAAGAAAATCTCGCAAATTTTAGAAAGTTTAGCCAGGAAATAAAATGCACTAGAACAAAATGTACTCGCTATGGTGGCCACATGGCTAAAGCAAATGGAGAGCATAACTCTTAACTCAAACTGTTTTGTGGTCCCCTGCAATTTGAGTTATCCAAGTTTCGCTGTAAATAGCAAAGCTTATCGTAGCTTCTGTTTCTGTTACCGATTCATTCCGCTTGTAGGTAAACGAGGCAAGAAGGGCAAACTGGGAGTGTGAGATTTATATTATCATAACGCGATGGAGTGTGCGACGGACTGTTACTGTTATTACTGTCTGTAGTTTTACTGTAAATATATTATAATGAATTATAATAATGACCAGGCTGTGGAGAAGGTATGGGTTGGCTGTATACGGTGCAGTGTTGGATATGACCGCTAGGAAGCTGATACAGGCCTTTGTCAGAGGACAATGACCCAGCTTCGGGTGAAGCTAAAGTACACTGGACAGGACTGATGGCTGATAGCTCTCTTCTGAGTACCCGCTGATTCAGCGTGAATCAGTGCCCTCCAAGACTGAATGGATGGTCCTGGGCGGTCGGGACCTTGGGGGTCAGTCAACTTAAGACCCGTGTTCGTGGCTCTTCTCGAGGAGGGAAATATGATAAACAGGGAGTGACCATAGTAGTCTTTATCCGTCAGGTGGAACCTAAATTATTTATACCATTGTCACCGAAGACGCGCTAGCAAACTAGGGCTGAAGGTTTGCTAAAGCTAAACCCGGCCAGCACTAGAATGTGAGCTGACAACCATGAACTTATAATTCCACGATAATACGATTATACTGCATGACTGACCCGCCCTGGTTATAGATTATAGGGCCTATACGGGTCTAGATACTAATTAATGGCCCGTAACCCATATGTCGTGCGAGAAAGCGACTGCCAGAGAACCAATTAATTCGTACAGACACCGATGTAGCGGTGTAAGCATTGTGTAATAAGTATGACTGGCCGTTCTAACATCGGCTGAAATAAACGCGCGTAGGTTATGAGACAAATGTCCATTTTCACCCACCTCTCTGAATGGGATATTGTGAGATTAATCAGTGGTTGGAGAACGTTGTTTTTAACAAAATAATGTATTTAGCACTTAATCAAACGAAATATAATAAGTGTAGTAAAATAAAGGTATTTTCTACGGGTGTTTATCTTGGCATAGAGGGATAACACCACAATACGAGTAAACCATTAAGTCTGATCACATCTTTACTGGGAAGTCCTGTGGTCCGTAAAAGCTAGGCGCAGTATTAAATATAATATTTTCGTAATATATTAATATTTATATAATTGTATGTATATAATAGGATAATAAAATAGCATCACGTAAGATCTATGCAAACACATGTGTTTTTAACGGACAACTGCAGCCATTCACAGGCGCTGAACTTAGCCGGCTGCTGGACAGTCATCATGGAGATCGACTGGAACACGCATGAAAAAGGGAGGCTTATTAAAAATCCGTCGCCCGCAGACCATGATAAGTCAGAAGAGATTATGGCAGATATCCCTGATCGGCTGTTACAAATAAAATCTGCGCAATAAAAAAACGAGTATCATCAGGAGAAGGCAACTCCAACTAAACATATGTGCTCGGTAGCCATCTGGTTTTACAGAGATTGTTTCACTTACTGGACTGACTAGCTCTGTTATTGATACAATTATCTAACGATCTTTCGATACCCAATAAAACTGTCGTCATGATCTGGTTCGATGGTTGTTCCGCTCGTATCCATCTTTAGTGTGAGAATTTGACCTTTTTTCAGATCGAAGATACCACTGGTGTACGCCGTATCCATCGGGAATTCATCCGAATGGAAAGGGGCGGTAGTAACTTTTTTGCCACTGCAAAGGTAATTATGAGTTAGCTGGCCTTGTTTATAACGATAATAGGATTATAGATCAGCCTATTGGATTACCCCACACAAAATGTAAAAGGCTCTAACTCGATGAAGTGAAAAAATTTGCCAAAACGATACGTATAAATTGGTTTCATGTTTATTAAAGATTGCAGCTTTGTTCTCGCAAATCTAGCTTGTTAGTATTTGTTGTTGAGTAATCGCCTTGCGTTCTGGAATGCACCCGTCACCAGTGTCTAGTCCTTACCAACTATATAACTGTTTACAAGATGAATAGTCTCAATCCCGGGATAATTACATTCGTGTAAGTTCTAAGACAGAACCAATTGGAAAGTAGCACGGGTCTGCAACAGTTTGATTTGTGGCATTGAGTTTATATACGCCGGTTTAGCGGACTATTGTGATTATAGTAACTAACACATATTAGTAACTAGTACTTACAGATTCATTTGTGTAGTTTGAGATTTGAGAAGGTTTCTCGATTGGAAGGTTTGATCCTCTTGAGTTAAAGCCACAACAGTATACTTGGCCATTCGATCGTCATTTCTGTAAAAGTAATTCAATAAATTACTCTGATTATATAAAATTCATTCTTTCAGACCCGCCTTGACTTACGACTGCTTGAAACGGCCGACACACGGCAGAAACTGCTGGCGCCATCTTGGAATAATAATGATATCAACCGCAATAAACAGCCTAGAGGGCACACAACTCCAAAACGCAACAAAGGTTCCGCACGAGAGAAAGCGACGTCACAACGATTTCACTTTGTCCTATTAGCTTAGTAATGAAAATCAGGAGTAGCGTACTCAATGCTTGGAATGGGATCAGCACAGTTAACTAGGCAGAGTTTATGAGCAATAAACCGGTTTGGATGAGGGATGAGGACACAAAGATTGTATGCAATGCATTGAAACTATGACAATATTCAGACAATTCGAAGTCTGAGCAGCTAATGAGAAACAGGACCGCGCCTTCCTCGTAAAGTTGGGAAGTGTACAAAGCGGACAACTGATTGGGTCGTGCAACGCTACAGCCCTCATAATGGCAGTCATTACGGAGTCGTTTCCTCATGTCCAATGGGTGGTTGGCTAATGCAAAGCCCTGAAGACTAGCGACCGGGGTCACCAACTACTAGCGCAGTGATGCAGGCCAGGCAGAGGTCCACTGATCAATTCAAAGAAGTGATTCGCAATCGTTGAAGAATCTTATGCTCGGTTAAAACCAGAAACGTTCTTTGTAAGCAGTGAAAGGATGGTCTTTCAGGGCTAATCGTTGTTTCCACCTTATTAAACGAATCAGTGTGTGATCGCTGTTGCCAGTGCCACCTTAAAGAAATATGGCGACTTGACCGGAAATATTTCGAAGGGGCAGTATGGTGATCTCCTTGCAGTCCCCGGTGACTCTTTGAAGCAGCTTCCGAAGTTTTATTGTTTTTAACGTTGAAAGCACAATCCAAAGAACAAGCTTTAGCGTTCTTTTGCGATTATTACAAGTCCGACTCGCAATAGTCGCACAAAAATGCTCTTTAAGCCACCTTTAATGTAAGCTCGGGCTTTGCCCAGAGAATGATCGAGCCTACGGCGAATGTTCCTGGTTTGAACCAAAGTTCAGTGAACCATATCGAGTAGGCATTGGATTTGAATCAAATTGAATTAAAAGATGCAACAGACAGAAAATCGTGATGAGTTGAATATGAGAACAGCAGGAATCTGATTGGACTCGGCTAGTGTAATGTGAACCTCAAGCCGTTTAGCTCTAGCGAGTTAACCCACACGTACACTTACCCTAGTAGATGCGAAATGTTTTTAAGTGAGAAACTGAAGCGGGAAAAAGAGCAAAAGTTGGGTTAGGTGTATTAAACGAAACGCATCATGCTTTATGAAACCAAACCACTCTCCGATATACAAACCTGTTTGAATCACCTCGTATGCTATGAGTTAAAATAACAAGCAGAAATTATAAAATTCAATCAATTTATCCTGAGGCTTTGGTAAAAAATTAAGATAATACCGGGAATAACGCAAGAATAATTTGTATTCTATAGCCACTGAGCTTTCCCAATATCCCATAACGCTCTACCTACTGAGATATCCCACTATCCGATATATTGCTCTACCTACTGAGCTATCCCACTATCCCACAGTGCTTTAGTCACTGAGCTATCCCACTATCCCATAATGCTTTACCCACAGAGCTATCCCACTATCCCATAATGTTCTATAGTCCCTGAGCTACCCGCTATCTCATAGTGCAATCAATTGAGCTATTTCACAAGCCCATAGTGAACTACCCACAGAGCTGCCCTGCTATCCCATAATGCCTTAGCTACCCATTAAGCTAGTCACTGACATCATGCTTATGTTAGTATCCTCCTGAGAGGGCAATCGCATATCAAATCTTTTGTTTCGCTTTGGCGGAATTGTTTATCAATTAAGACCGGTCTGATGACAAGGGAAAACCAAGAAAGGCGTACTGATCCACACCTGAAGCCCCACAATGGTGAGACCACCACCTTGTCAGGTTTCCCAACAGTCTCTGATTGGACGAATTAGGCCAGGCATGGCCAATCAGCTTCCTCTGTGTTTATTCTGGGAATATGGGATTATGGGGGATTATATGGCCATCTCATTGTAGTTATCTGGAATTTCTACCCTAGACTAACGATGTCATAATCTAGTCACTCTAATCAAACATAGGTGAGATTACCCCATGCAGAAATCGTCAAATCTCAAAAACAGTCACTCGTACTAGCTCTATAAATCCTGAACTATTTACCACCTCCTATTTTAATCGCATTTGTTGGAGAATCAAATAATCATTTTGTCTTGTAGGACCACCTCATGTTTAGATAATCTATTTATTTTATTTATATAAAGTAATATTTTTCTTCAATTATTCGCTTCTATCTGCGAAGAAGTTATTTTGTGAGCTAAGCTAGTTTATAAAATAAAACCCCTGACATTATACTCCCTACATCCATACCAAGAGAACAGGCAGTAGTGGTGTACCTACCCATCAGAAGTGGATTGTTTTCCTGACCATGTGACCTGTGCGTAGACTTGATATTTGCCATCCTCAGGAATTATTGGAGAACTTAGATTCTGGTGGAGAGTTACGGACGTGTCGTTGTCAGCGAGCCAGCTGACATAACCTACAAAACGGTGGAGGTCACAGGTTACAGACAATCACGGGTCACACAGAAGTCACAGAGGTCTGGGGTTGGGGGCCAAGGCTCGGGGACCCGTACCCAACTCCGGAGATAAATTCGTTGCTAATGCGAGATGCTAGAGTCTCTATTCACAAATCGATACAAAAATCAAAACAAAGACATTGGATTTTTTGCCATTGAATTAAATCCAATGTAGTGTATAATTATGATTATTTCAAATTATTAATATGGTCATAGTCATTTTAAATTATTTATATTGTAAAAATAATGATGATTTTTTTACCGAGGGGATTACAATTATTGAATGTTTCATGTATGAGAAGTATGGAGGAATTTAAGTGCATACTTTCCTACCTTCGTGCTTAGGGGTGTCTATCCTCAGATGAGCGGCTATCACAGTCTGTAACAGGAAATGACCTAATTAAAAATCCATCAGACCTATAGCTATTAGATAACAGGGTAGCTTAGTGGTAGACCTCTGGACTCACAATAGAAAGAACCAGGGTTCAAATCTCAGTCACGGCGTGGCATGAAGCATCAAGAGTGCATTGGCATGGAGCATCAAGAATGCATTGGCATGGAGCATCAAGAGTGCATTGGCATGGAGCATCAAGAGGGGGCCAAGATAGCTCAGTTGGTGAAAAGCTTGGACTTGTATATAAATCGCAGGTCGGAGCTGCCGCTGCCGGTGGAGTGTATGGGACTTTAGCAAGCCTCGTACTCCAAATTGCTAGCATGGCTTCGGAACACCACGGCAAAAATGTTGGACGTCCCAACCAGTGGATAATTATGGACAAGAACACGTCAGGGTTGTTAATGAGATCTACCTGTCCCTTCTCAATAAGTGTAGCCGACCTTTGGCGGGTGATGTGTTATCTGGCTTATGGGCGGGTGATGTGTAAACTGACTTAGGTTGACTGACCCCCAACCTGGAGCATTGCTGTTGACCTACATGTTGTGCTCCATGCTAAGCCAAATTGGTGAAGAACAAGTATCTTACCCGGCAGCGCTGCCATACACGAGAAGAAGAAGAATGGAGCACCAAGAATGCGCTAGTATGAGCGCCGCTGTCCCCCGAGGTTCGAACTAGTGTTGAATCCATTTTCTTTTTTTCTATTGACCTACCCTATCACCTTATAGTCCAGTGAAAGTTTTTATCAGGTCCTAGGGCGCACTGAAATTAGACTCTACTTGTAGATTCAACTGTTGCTACGGTCAGCGATTAACTGTCCACGTGCCTGGCGAAACCCGAATATGATTGCTATGGTGACCACAAATCTGATGTCACTATTATAATCTAGCCATTCTCAATGTAATCCAAAAATAATCCTACCTTGAAAATCTCTCACTAACCAAAGACTGGGTGGGACAACAGGGAATGCCGCCATCCGAAGCCATAACAACAAAGTGGTGCCTAAACAGAGGAGCCCGATTCTAAGCCCAGTGCGCTATCCGCCAAGACCGCTGTGATATCCGCTCAACCTAATGGGGGATTTACTGTACGAGTTGGAGGATTTACTGTACGAGTTGGGGGATTTACTGTACGAGTTGGGGGATTTAGCTGGTCACAATGAGCCATCATAAAACAAAATGACTAGAGAAATCAAGGAAAACCCTGCACCAGACTGTCTAGAATTAGAGGTCCTTTCTATAGTCAAGGAAATTATGGCCCGATTTTTTGTTTTAAAAGGTGAGCACTTCACTGGTTGCCCGTAGAATTAAATTCTCATTTTATACTCTGGTACCCGCAGAGGAACACCAAGTACTGGATAAGATTTCATTGGACGAATTTTTTATGGTGGCAAAAATCTAGCGCCATGGTTATAACATTGCTGACTTACTGTATCGTAATCGCCTCTCGACAGCAAGAAATCATACATTTCCTGTTAATAGATTGGTTAGTAGTTCAGGCCTGTCATGTGACCAAGCTATCCTCTAGTCGATGGAGGCTTGCTAGGAAGTGGTAGTACCCATCAAGTATTCACTAAGCACGGTGCATTGCCGACCAAGCTCAGTGTGCTATCCCTCAAACCCAGTTTGCTATCCAGCAAGCCTAGAGCAATATCCCCAAAGCCCGGTATGCTACAGTAAAGCAGTAAGGTAGTCCTGCACCATCATACCTTCAACTGTTTGTTTATTAATTCAGTAACTCGTTTAACAAGAAGGTAGGAAAGTGACTCACCTTATTCCTTTCTTTTCTCATGACTTCTACAGCACTCTCCAAGGTTCTGTACTTCTCTCTCCAGTGGTGATGGTGGATCTCATCATCTGAAACTAGAAGATTTGTTCTCTTATTTTCCATCTTATTTAGCAGACCTGAGAGACTGAGACCAGTTCAGCAGAGGGAGAAGCTAAGAATTATGACCCAGTCACAATAGGGGCCTAGTGTGACCACTAACCTGAATCCGCAATCTAATGATAGTACCCACAGAGATAACCCACTATCCTGCATTTCACAATAAGCCGCGGAGCTTAGACCATCCTGCTTTTGTCCAATCTTTAGCAGCGCTACCTACTTAATTTCTTAAGCTTCTCAATAAGAAGCGCTGAACACAGTTTTACTTTATAACGCGATCCTAGCACTATAGCCACTGAGCATCTTCATTATCTCATATCACATGTCATCCACTGAGATAACCCACAATCCCGTATTGTACTCTACCTACTGAGCTATCCTACCATACCAAAGTACTCTACAGCCACTGAGCTATCCCAGCACTAACCCGGAGTACTCTACCCACTGAGCTATCCCAGCACTAACCCGGAGTACTCTACCCACTGAGCTATCCCACTATCTCATAGTGCAAATTTTGGCAATCACTGACTAACAATGGATGTGTCACCTTGATAAAGAAAGCCTCTTAAGGAAGCGTTTGTAAACATTCATAAAACAAAAAACTCTTCCGTCCACCAAACTTGACTGGGAAATAACTATTTTCATTTCCATGCTCTGCGGAAACTTAAAAAGTCTTCCAAGAAACGACTCCAGGTCACACGGCCCAACTAGAAAGCTCAAATGGGTCAAGGTGAAAACCACGCCGTAGTAAAAGAATGTTGGAGTGGTTGTACGATTCAGAGTTTCTATAACTAAATAAAATTTCCCCGTGCACTTTTCCACGTACTTTTGGCTCAATCATGAAAATGGGAATCGCGGGATAGTTCAGTGGCTAGAGAGCTCCCAACTGTGAGAACCTGGGTTCAAATCTTATTCATGGCGGGCTACCGTTGTGAGTGTGAGCTCCTCACATTAATCCCAGCTCGCAAAACAACCATCAGTATGAGGAGGAGCATCGACACTGACCCACTCGTGGTCTTCCATGCTAAACGGTAACTGGTGAAAAACAAGTTTCAAACCCAGCAGGTATGAGTGAAGACACCAGACCAAGAAAACATGAAAATAACTGCATCTATGAAACAGATCTGGTGGCCACTGCGTAGAGCCTGCAAAATACTGCATAGGTACGAATAGAGACCGCATAGACTCCGCAAAGAGACTGTATAGACAAGTCAGGTTTTCTTACCTTCAGAAGAGTGAGCTGAAAGAAGGGGTTCCATATCACTCCCTGCTCCTCGTTTTACCCGATCAACTTCCTGTAAAATAAAATCGTCACAACTTAGAGATAGGATACTCTCCTTTTCTATTGATAGCATATCTATAAAGAGGAATGCATTACTACCCATTGCCAAATTAGAAAGTTGGTTGACAGGGATTTTCAGGCAACCATGATATCGGGTCTAATGCTATTACATGCTACCGACTCCCGCTAACACGATGCCATACTCCCAGAATTCTGTCCCATTCCTGGTGAGGAATGCGTATTTCCGGACTCTGTGTGACAGTTGATTTCCTTCTCCCTTGAATTGGAGTCAGATTTTATTGACAGGTGGGGGAGATGTTATGACAGTATGGCCTTATTAGAGTCTGCCCCCCCACACAAGGAGACCACATAATACCAGAGACCACATAATACCAGAGACCACATAGTACCAGAAGCAATGACTCTCACTTCGTTGTTAAAAAACTGGATACAAAGCTACTAGTTTTCATTCAAATCAAATAAATTCCGTTTAAAGATAAGCATAAAATGCTCTGTTTCTCCATTGATAAGAACTTAACTCTCGGGTTCAGGAGCATCCTTATATGATTATATTATATTATATGTTATATTATATTATATGTTATATTATATTATATGTTATATTATATTATATGTTATATTATATGATTGTGTTTGTAATTATTCTGACAGGAATGCTTTGGGCTCCACCATAATAAAAAAGCGGGTATGAGCAGACATGTTCCTAATGTTTATACTTACAGCACTTACAGCATTCATGAAAACTTTGATTTGTTTAAATCATGTCCATTTCCCCCATTTTAATATAACAAAACCAGAACTATACAAATTATTTTCATTGTTTAAGTTTGAGAAATGCTTGTTATACAGAACAGATTCAACTTAACCGAATCAGTATTATATGAATAACTTTTGAGAAAACACACATTTTACCGCGGATGACCACACCTCTTCTTAAAAAAGAGATCCCATCACTTCCTGGTCAGCTTCTAGCTGGTGACTTTTATCACAAAATCTAAATAAATACCGCTAATTAAGCTTTTTGGCGCTTATTTAAAGCACAAAAGACCCATAATGCAGGTAGAGACTTCAATTCAGAGGTTTTTTCATAGAAGCAGCACTAGACTTCGATCAGGAAATGAAAGACTAACATAGCAACCCCAAAACCCAAAGCACAGGGATAGTTTGAAACAATTTACAGTCAGATCAAAAGATGCCCAGCCCAGGATAGGCCCAGCCAGCCACTGGTGAAGTTACAATGAGCTACAACTACTCAGAGGAATGCAAACGGACGGATACAATGGAGAGACTTTGCTACGGGAAGTAGAAGAACAATAGCGATACTATGACCGTGCTGCCTGGCGAAGTCTATGCGTATCCGGAACTCCTCGCTGACAAGCTCGGCGCTTATCCGGAGTCTGATAAATAAATTAAAAGATGCTGAGCTCAACGAAGTTACAGTGGAATAATAACTCCAGGTTCGGATGTGAAAATCTAAATGTTATGAATAGTATGATTTTATATCATTTTCATACTATTTAATGTAAAGTTTATCTGGAAAGCGGAGCAGCGATTTTTCTAATTTGTATCACTGAAGCCTTCCTGGTTCCATGACATATGTGTTCTAGGCCTATTCTTTATTCACAACCAATACCAAATTGACAATTCTATTCGTGTCCCAGTAGTAGCCGTTGAACAGTCAACTTGCACCAGGCAACGGTGTAACTGAGGTAGGGCGCCACTTCTCTTCCTCAACGCCTTTCACCTTCCCAGCTCTGAAGAGAGTTAGGTACCCGTTTACTGCTTGGCGAACGAAGAGAGTTATTGAAAGGTTCAGTGCGCAAGCTGTGTCTTGAATCCGGGACCTTCAGCGCCAGTGACGAGTGCTCTAACCACTCGACCGCAGTGTATCTCTACCGAGTTAACTAAGGAAATCATTTGGGCCTATCAGGTTGGATGGTCTGGGACTTGACATATAGATGACTGATTCTGGCTAAACCTCGTCTGGCCACTGAAATCTGCTTCTGCCTTTTGGTTAACTAAACAGTAAAATAAATTAGTATTTAAATTATTAAATTATTTATGTCACTGGATGAAACTCTGATTTCCATGAACGTAAAAAATACCCATGGTCTTATTTTAAGTTATCAATGTCAGATTAAACTTTTAAATCAACTCTAATTCAATTTAAAGTAACCCACGAACTCATAAAATATCAGTAACATAATCTCAGAGCTAACTCACCTCTTCGGTCAGTATCGATGGTTCATCTTTCATCTGTGCCTTCAGTTCAGCGATTTGAAGAAACAGAGCAGTTACACAGCCGAGTAAAATCACGACCGTCACAGCCAGAATGACGTTAACAGCGAGCTGTCCTTTTGCCCCTTTCGCCATGTTGAGTTCTCCAAAGCTTTCTGCATCTTATCCACTCAGCGCCTCCTTTTATAATCCTCAGAAGGGCATTCTAAACCAGGAACCAAACTACAGCAAAAGTGCCATTCTCTTATTGGCTGATTTTCCTTGCGTTCTCATTGGTCGAACTTAACCTTGATATAAAACCTATGAGCTACACATGGAGGACTTGTTATGTGGGTTAGGCAAATTATAAGGAAACCAAGAGAGATTCTAACCTCGCTGGGTTTCCTTATCCTGGTAGATGGTGTTGATAAAATCGAATTGCTAAACTAAACAATTCTCCATTGTGTTCTGCCCTTCACCGACTTAGCGAATGTTTGCGTGACTCAGGACTACGCGTGTGACTGGGAATGCTGGTG
>Ga0224501_10003577_pt1 | contig 12244 bp, 7 predicted proteins | sample SF_Oct11_sed_USG_4_FD_169105 | JGI IMG/M metagenome (GOLD analysis project Ga0224501, IMG submission 169105) | Sediment microbial communities from San Francisco Bay, California, United States - SF_Oct11_sed_USGS_8_1 | ecosystem: Environmental > Aquatic > Marine > Sediment | place: USA... | reverse complement strand
ACAGTAACAACTAGTCAATATATTTTTTCTCGCTATCGCACAATAGGCCCGGAGTCGCCGCATCCTAACGTATTTGTGTGACGTCCTGTTGAGCAGAAAACTCCAATGCATATGTTGGGACAGTATGGCATATTGCCGGTGCAATGTATTAGCCGCGGGGCAATGCACAACAACATTACCTTGTCTGAAAATGTCTAAGATTGCTGGACCATGATAATCTCTTTTTATCCCACGTGTCAAAACTGTATCATCAAATAAATGTGTTTTGCATGTTTTGCTTTTTCTGCACCGATAGTTAACTAAACAAATCGGCACCTCTATATACATCAATAACTTTATTAAGTGCATGACGCACTTGGTTACTATTTACCATAGGAAGTGTTTGTGAGATTTTATCATTGAATCAGCCTTTCATTACCATATATGGGAAAGGGTTTGACTTTTAGCTTTTTGCGTTGAGTCGAGATTCATGAAAATATGAAATTCTATTTAGTAAAACGAAAATCCAAGGAAACGCAACAAAAAACAGCCAAACATAAGTGTGAAGCGGATTCATATAAACTAGTTATATTGACTAAATCATGTATAAAACTGTAGCAATTTGGAGGTGCTGTTATGTTAAAGGCCGAGATGCGAGTTCAATTGAGTGTCAAGCACAGACAGAGTTTCCCATAATAGTCTGTCTTGTGTGACCAGTCAATATTGAGAGAACTGACCATACTTTTCATATAGAGGCATGTATAGAGTCTTGTACGTCAGTAACGACAGAGATCATTTCCGGGTTGGCAAGTCAGTTCATCCAGTCTATTGAAGTAAGTCTACAATATGATGAAGTTTGGCACAAGTATTTACTGTATGACCTTAGACCTTGGTTCTGGTTTGTTTTGAGTGCTTTTTTAGATTTTCAGGAGCAAGATGCCCAGATTGTGTTGGCATAATCCATTTCCAATTGAAACGGAGTTGTCAATACTATGTTAGATTGGTTTATGTCCATAAACAACTTTAATCTGTTTCCAAAGGTATAGCCTAGATCCTAAAACTCGCTTTAGTTGGCTTGTATATAGAATTACGTATCACTCAGTTATTGGACAGGAAACCATATTGATATACATATTATGAACTCCTAGCATATGATATTGGAGTTAATAATCTGCTGATTTTAACAATAACTATGCAGCCCACAATCACATTCTACATAAGTACATGACAATTAAGTTGCCCTTATGTTCACGTCTCAATCCTACGGTGAAAATATAAAAAGGCTGACTGGGTGATAAATGATAGAAAAGATCTTTAATTCTGTGTCAGGCTGATAAAATCCACTTCCCAAAGATCGTCCCACATAGGTTTTTACAATAGAAATGTGGGTGGAAATCTTCGATGAGATACAGACTCATTTCCAACTAGGATAGCGGAGGAACTGAGCACTGAGTTCGCAACTGCGAGACCTTGAAATCCCAATCATAGCTGCCCACCGTTGTGAGCATAAACTACTCGGACCAAGGAACCCTTCTTAAAGATACTGGATTATACTTTGCTTTTATTTGTGTAAGACCTCTTCACTAACATTAAGATGAACCTGGCATCCTAGCTGCTTGTCTTCATCAATTATGGCATTGCATGGAGCACCACAAGCGGGTCTGTACCCTCGATCCACCTAATAATAAGACTTGAGCTAGAATTATTATGAGGAGCTCACAGCGCCCGCCATGAGCTGGATCTGAACCAAGGTTTTCACAGTTGTGATCCCAGCCCTCTCTACTGAGCTATCCTGCTACCAAGTTCATGACTAATACCCCTCTGCTAAAACATATAGTCATTGAAAGTTAACTTTCTAGTATATCAATAGTTCTCTTTATAAAGTCGTGGTTGCTGGTCAGCCGAGTACCAGACGGCGGAAAGAGAGCGAAAACAAATAAAAAAATCAATTGAATCTAAAAGCTATTTAAACTATTTGCATTATTTAAAATCTATTCGATTCGAATAATTAGCCGAGCTGAGGTATTGATTTCTCCAGCCAGAGGAGAAATTTGAATTGTGGCAGCAGCGTTGTGTCACTGTCTAGAAGTTTTCAACATTTATGTGCTAGTAGTGTGCTAGTAGTGTGCTAGTAGTGTGCTAGTAGTGTGCTAGTAGTGTGCTAGTAGTGTGCTAGTTGTGTGCTAGTAGTGTGCTAGTAGTGTGCTAGTAGTGTGCTAGTAGTGTGCTAGTAGTGTGCTAGTAGTGTGCTAGTAGTGTGCTAGTAGTGTGCTAGTAGTGTGATATGGGAACAATCTGCATATGTGTCACCGCGCCAAGAAGATCAAGCTTACCAGGAGGTAAAGTGTTGATAAAAACCCACTCATTGGTCTCAGTACTAAGCCCTAACTTGTGAATTAGAAAATATCTAAAGCAACAACCTCTCCACAACTGTGAAGAGGTTAGACATGAACAAATCTGCCATTCATGAGGGACCATGGTGCAGTTTCTCATTAATTTACAAGCTCGGGCAGGGTTGGCACAATGAAAGTCGACTATGGCCAGGGCATATTCCACTCCACCAGAACATGTGCTGGCGAGTGTGCGAAGCATTTAGCTATGAGACTGAGCGGATGGTCCTGGAAGGCTAGGGACAGTCAGTCTATGCCATTTATTTACACATAACCTGCCAAGATCTCAATCTCCCTTTCATGAGAAGGGAGATGTGAAGCTTTAACATAGAATTACTGCTATGAGCGTTGGTAACTGTGTAGTGGCCGTGATCCTTGTCCATTGATTGGGTCCTCCATTATTCATTCTGTGGAGATGTGAAATGCACCTATACCTAACTAAATGCATGGAAAAATAACACAGCAGTGGCTCTTTAACTAGTGCAACACTCAAAAAAATAATGAAAAACTCTCAACTCGATATACAAAAGAGATCAAGAATCTCTCACTTTGATTCTGAGATGCACAGTTTATGGTAAGATCAGAACATTTTGTTTAACACGGATGGCCAGAATGGTGGATCATCTGCCCATAGAGTTAGTACTCTATATGGATGGGTCTCCTTGAGTTAATTCGCAGAATTGGTATTCAGATGATCAGTTCACTTTACACTTCATGCACATCTTAGCAGTGATCACTAGGCCTGATATCCTCAATCTTCAGAGAAACACAGGTGCCAAAATACATGTATTATTTATAGAGACCTCACACTACGTGATCCCTACCACGCATTTAGCCTAATTAAATAGAGTAGGAGGAGACATACACGCATCAGTAAGGGTAACTCAGTGGTCTAGGGCTGGGCCTGCGACTGTAGAGCCTGAGTTCGAATCCGCGTCATGCTAATCCCCTGTTGTGAGAATGAGCTCCTTACATAATTCCTACCTTCTACCGCTCCAAACAGATTCAGGCTTAGCAGTCCATTAAATAGGATGGCAAAGTGCCTGAACAGAAAATTACAAACAAAACATATTCATGTTTATGCCGGAACAAAACGGGAGAATGGCAAAATTTTGGTTGAGATCAGTCACAGAAAAGCCTATACTATACACCCATGGAAAATACTCCAGACACGATCTTCTCTTCTTATCTCCAAGACAGAACAGCTGTTTAATGACAGGATCAGAACCCCACGAGGTTGGTTGAGAAACACCAAGTTTTACCCGAACTGAGAATCGAACAAGGGACTCTGAGTGATGTCCAGTACACTATGCACTAACCTATTGCTTCAACCCAAGCGCAGGAGATCCTATACAAAACCCTAGGAGAATAATATGCTCCAGACAGGATGATATGAAGGGAAATATCACCGGAAATATGTGACATGGCGAAACACCAACACCATGTGAGTGTGCCCATGGCTAGTGGTAGAGACCTTCTTGTGTTCAACGTTTACACGTTGAGACAGATTTATATATTAGATCGAATACTCTTTTCTGTAGTGCTGATCATTCTGACCTGGACCATCTACTGAACTTCAGCTTCCGCTTTTGGCTTTTACCAGCATTTCTCTTATTCGTAGTCCCTAATGAGAATACGATTCATAATTTTCTCTAAGTTATCCGCGTCAAAAGAAAAATTATCAAATTAAATTAAATTGAACCCTTGTCTGAGTGGATAGCAAACACAAGTGTAGCTCCTTAGGGCCTTTGCCATAACTCAATCTTAGTTTGAGTGCCTCTTTGTTTTTCAACCCTCGGCAAATTCACATCATTAACATAAAGGAGTCTCCCACCCGTAGAGTTAGCCTCTCTATGAGGCGTACCATGGACTATACTTGAACCTTAGCCACAGGCTTACTGATGCTACTCATGTAAAAGATAAAGATTGTTCCCATAGCCCATGTGACAAAGAGGCTGCTAGGGAGCTAACTTCGGCCGGCAATGTTGAAACTGAGGTGAGGCATCACTCCTCTTCCCCCATCACTCTCAACTTCCCAGCTCTGCACAGAGACCTATTTATTGCTACGTAAACAGAGGGATTTTTAAAATACCGCATAAAAAATGTCTTGAATACAGGCTCTACAGCACCAATGATGGACACTCCAACCATCGTGCCTCCTTTTCTATATAAAAGAGATTTATCTTATAAAATTAGTACATCTGCACTTCCATTTGCTTTCTGCGGCTCGAAGCCTTGTTCATTACCATAATTCCCATGAGCATTTCCTTTAGTATTATTCGCAGATGTAACCTGAATGTTGGGTAAGTCCATGGCTGCCTTTTCCCCGGGGATTTTTGACTTGATTCAGCTTTTCTATATCACTGATTCAGCTCAGCGGTAGAGTGGTTTCTCATTAATAAGATTCTGTGCCAAAGACCAATTATATTGTGAATAATGGCAGGAATCTATTATTATCAGCCGTAGCAATGCTAACGCTCGTTGCCATAACAAATGGATTTTGCATATAGTTATTAGCAAGGTGAAACGACGCGAATCAATTTCTGTCCCGAGACCGAACGAATAGAAGGTGCAAAGAGATACGACAAAGAAAAAAGATTATTCTAAAAAGGGAAAAAGACCAACAGTTACAACCATAACTAGACAAGGTAAAGCTTAATCGAGGACCATTTCGCAAACAAGGTTTTTTGTTTTAATAATGTTACCCAGGTATAGCAAAAGTAGCCTAACCTTTTTCATAGTCTGAGAAAGTAGAGCGAACTAACTTGACCAATGGTTCAGTAAATTACAAAGACTTTAAATCACCTCGTGTCTGTGCATGGATTCGGCTGGAATAGGCATGGGCGTGTATTGTATCAGATTTTATTATAATAACATTCGCCTAGTGCAATCTTGCTTATCGTTGTGCTCAGGCGATTGACCATCCCATTTAACAAACCTCCCTAAGCCTGCTGCTTATTGAGAAGTGCTATATAGAAGCTAGGAAATATGCACAGAAATCATTGTTATGGCGGGAGATCAGCACAACTAGGAACTCGGAGTTTATGATCTTGAGTCGAGGGTTCTAGCTACTGAGCTATCTCGCTATCCAAAATTTGAGAAAATCCATGGTTAGATTACATTTCCACAAATTACAAAATACTACTGGTATTAATTTTCTGTATCATTTCATACTGAGGGTCACTATAAGACTTGCACAGTGCCTTAAATGCGACACCAACTTCTCAATCTAAGTATTGAATAAAGGTGAATGCGCAAACCGCTCATACACTCCATGCATTTCACTGGAATGAGGCTGCGTGTCAGCATTAAATAGGCCTAATACCACACGTGAGCTAAGCCCTTGACAACCAAGTATTACATTCTATTCCGCTTTAACGTACTTAGTTCATTCAGTGCAGACTCCTGAACAAAAAATCTCTCATGTAATCTGGTATTGTTGGCAACGGCCATTCTAGGTTTTCATAATTCTTTCAGAAAACGATTTCGACATTTAAAGTGAGGCTGTCAGAGGAGAAGCCTGTTTTTAGCTACAACTGTAAGTTACAGATTTTGGTAGCACCTTGTAATAATATTCTCTAACTCGATCTCAAAGTAGGTAGGGCGGTATCCGTACTGTAGATACGCATGTACTATATTGTTTTGGTGTTAACTAGATTTGGAGTGAAACAGAATGAAAGTCTGCACTTTTCGATGAGTTGTATGGAGCTCTTACATGTGTATTTCTTAGAATTAATATGGGTTTTCACGCGTATACCTGTTTGGTTGTTTGGGGTTTCATGTGTATTTTTATTGAATTAGATGGGGCCCTTTCGTATGTATCTGATGGTTTGATTGGAGCTTTCTCTCCACCTTAGAGCAGCCACTCCTGGTAACACGCTATATTACTGTAAAGATGGCGATAGGTCGGATGTTTTCTATTATCAAATCCCGGACATTCACACCCGACTGTAAATCAATATTATATGTATTCTCATATATTTTAATGAAATTATCTCTTTCTGCTAATTCCAATAACCACATTTTGACCCTTAACTCCTCACTTTAACAGATTTATCAAATAAAGTCCAAATTATTTTACTCTTTCATATTGAACTTGTTCTCAAATTCTCTAGCAACTATAGAGAAATGGTACCAATTCATTGTAATATCTGCAGCAGTCTTTTTGTGAACTTACCCACAACCAACAAAAATATTACACAAAAGTTATTTGATAATATTTCGCGGTTGACATAACAATAATAGGTTGGGGCCTTATAATATTTTCCATTAAAGTCTTCTATAAAACTGATACAGCCCAATCACTGAATTCCGCCCTCACTGGGGCGGCGGGCTATCTATTGATCACAGTTGATGCCAATTCTGTGTTGCCAGGGAAGCCTATACACAAACTTTGTTGTTGCTACGGACTGTTGGTAATATTTAGTAGCGGTTGTCAAGGCTTAGGCTTAATCTTTTGTGCGGAGTTCAGAAAATTATAGTCTTTCATTCTATAACTTGAGCGCATAATGATGGAGCTATACATCCAGACTGCAGTCAACAAACTGCCAATTAATACGTATCGCGCGACAATTCAATGTTACATCCTGGCTTGGTACAGCCTATTAATTGGCTTTGGGTGGGGCTGGGCAGACCAACGCACCAGACTTGAAGTGTTTCGCTTTTGGCTTCCATTTTTTGTCCATATTATTACACCCTGATCCTGGGTTTAAGTTCTAGTCATGCTGAGCGCCCACTGCGCGAATGAGCTCCTCCTATAAAGCTTCGCTCCTATCGCTTAAACATGCCTCGGCTTTAGGAGGTCCATTGAATAGGATGGCCAAGTGCCGAGTAGAGCAATGCAAAAGAAAACTCTGGATGGCTGAGTTCAATAGCCCTGCAAGGCTATAGATATCACTGTGAATCTTTCCCGTAATTTCTAGTTTTCAAAACAAGTGACAGGCTAAGGATGGTCAAATACTCTCATCAAATAGTGATGTTCTACTATACATACTTTAGTCAGAGTATTACTGTGAATAAATTCCTAATAAAAAAATATTACTCTATATGATTATTTATCTATTTTTTACAGAAGCGAGATAAGAAGCATCACTATCCGGAGAATACTAGAGGGAAAGGTTATCTCCCAAGATGAGAGGTCATGAGATGTTTAGAGCCGTAGTGCTCATCGTCTGTATTGGTAAGTATTCACTTTGTCTGGCTCTGCGTGGTGAAGCTGTGATGGAAGGGCTGAAGTGATGATGTTTTCTCACTCGTATTACGTCTTCACTTTACTGGTGACCCTGCTGGGTTGAATGGTTGTGTTTTCACCAGTAATGACTAAGCAAGGAGTACCATGAGCATTTCTGGATCAAATCTCCACCTCATAGCAATGCTTGTTTTTGTTTTGTGCTAGGTTTAAAACTAGGGGCGTACTACGATTGAAAATCGAACCCAGATTATCACTGTTGTGAGCTACTGAGCTATCCCATTAACCCCGTGGTGCATGTATTGAAGTGGTGGTTATAAGGTGGAGTAGTGCCAAAAAGCTGAAGGTGCGGCTTAGGGAGTAGTTCAATGGGCCCACAATCAAGGGACCCTGGTTATTTTTCCAACCTTGTGCATCATTCTGTCATCTCATGGTCATTGGATTCGCAGTTCCACCTTAAATCACTTTTGAGTAACCTTCTGTATGGCGGACACACCATGCACCATTCTGGGAAAAGACAGCGGCTTAGTACAGCCTCCCCCTCATGTAGAAACACTCACCAATATTATTAGAATGAATATATTTTGCATCAGACCAGACGAGATTTTATAGCCAACTCCATGATCAATGCAGTCAGTAGCTGGCTCAATGAGGATATGCCTTTGCAAAAATCATGTTGTTCAGGGCTCTAAGCTCTTCACGAATTGAATAGCTGCATGGTAAGTCTCTATAGTATAAAAGATTGTAGTGGGATTAAGGTGCTAATTATCAACGTGCTTGATGAGCAAAATGTTCTATACAAAACTCTTAATCTTTTTAGTTGTTGTGACCAGCACCACTACCACCAATGGTCCCACAACATCTATGGGTGGATCAACCACTACTGCTGGATCAACCACTTCTGCTGGATCAACCACTTCCGCTGGACCAACAACATCGGCTGGACCAACAACATCGGCTGGGCCAACAACATCGGCTGGGCCAACAACATCGGCTGGGCCAACAACATCGGCTGGGCCAACAACATCGGCTGGGCCAACAACATCAGCTGGGCCAACAACATCGGCTGGGCCAACAACATCGGCTGGATCAACAACAACGGCTGGATCAACAACAACGGCTGGATCAACAACATCTGCTGGAGGTACAACAACTACTGCCGGTATGTATACAGCTCAGACCTCTAGCTTTTTCCTTAAACTTTCTTGACATAGTTATCTACAGCATAACACTAAGAGGAAGGTGATATATATATTTGGTAACCGACTGTTTATTGTTTGACTATTGCCATGGTAAACAACTTTCTGTTGCTGTCCAGTAGTTATTTCTACTACAACTTACTGTGATAACTATACTTTGACGGATCCATATTTTCTATATCAGTTTCTGTAATTGCCTTCAAATTTCCAACACAAGTCTTAACGAAAACCAACTGATCTGTAAAAGTGATTGAAAATGCATAGAAGCATTAAGGGGTGAAGCAGGCTTCTCCGCTATGGCTGAGGAGCATGCCCAATATCAGAAAATCTGTCCAAGCACAACCAAACCTTTAGCATGGAATGATGAGAACCAAACTCCGAACATTCAACCATACTTTGGTATTTATGATCTCGCGGTACTAGATTTCCATGAAAAGATAAATCTAAAACATAAACCACACACTTCAGCCAGGTGACCTGGCTTTCCAGCATATGGTGGGTGCTATGCTTCTCTCACCATACCAACTGTTGAAGAGCCAACTCACCTGGCTACACTTTTCAGGATTAGTCTGGCTTGTGTTGGAAGTTTTGTAGTATAATTTGCATGTTGTCTAAGTTAACATTGTGACTTCATTATACTAGCGGTAGTTTATCATTGGTAATGGTGTTGTAACATTAGGGCATACAACTTCTGCTGGATCAACAGATGGTAGTACAACATCTGCTGGTGGCTCTACAACAACCGCTGGTCAAACAACAACGGTGATGACTACAGCAGAACACACAACAACTAATGGCGGTGAGGCCATATAATTAATCGCCCTCCCTATTTGTCATTGACCAGGGTGTTTCTTGCCAGATAAATCCTGAGATGCACCATGAACTTTTATCTCAAGTTCCAGCAGAGGTCTGAGTAATACTGATGGCATTGTAAACCCTAACATCTATCCATAATCTTGTTGTAATCGCGTTCAGTTGTCCTTTCAGTATATGTGTTAAACTTGTTTCTTCTTAATTACTCCTTTAATGTCTAGGGTCCTAGCAATCACATGGCTGTATATGCATCACCTATGCTTGTATGGTTGTATATATGAACAATCATTGCGTGTGTAAACCATATAATCAATTGTACTGGTGGCCCATTCCAGGCACAACAACAACTGCCACAGGTAAAGCATATCCTTACTTATCCCTGCACCAACATCACCACTTCTTCCCTCTCTCAGTGATCAGATTTTGTGGACAGGTGTAAACCTATTGTCTTAGCAGCTTTATATTTCAATTAAGTTGCAACAGTGATTAGATATGGTCTGCAGTAGTGGAATGGATCAATCAGTCCAATGTCTTTGCTCCAGAACTGTCGATTTAACCTGGCATAGCAATTAGCTTCTTTGGTCAACATACATGTAGATGTAGATTTTATCAAGTCCACATGTGACCCCTGGATGCATAGCTACATCATTAGGTGCTTTACCAGTATGCTGACCAACCAGAATTCTCAGAATTATGTTATGCTGAGCTTTTAGAAATGCCTCAGCTTTGTTTCCTGGCTTCCTCTGATCTCAAAGCTATAGATATTTCTCAATTACGACTGCTACATTTACCACACCTCAGAAACTAAAAGCTGACAAAAGGGCACTTGAAGTTTGAAAATAGATTCAGTACACTTGTTGACTTTTTGTTTACCTTCGCAACTAAACAGGAAATCCCTTAAATATATACATGTAGTATATTTTTAGATTGACTCATTGCTCACTGTATTTATAGCATCCACAGCGTCCGGCCCAGCTGCCTCCTCTGCCCAATCCACAGCGTCCGGCCCAGCTGCCTCCTCTGCCCAATCCACAACTGCGGGTCCAACCATGTCCTCTGCTCAATCCACAACTGCTGGGCAAACATCAGAAGCAGGTAACACTCCTGTGAGATCAGCTATTCCTCCAACTCCTGACTATCCACCTATCCACCCTGATTACACCACCAACATCCATCCTTTTACTGCGGATTATCGATATTCATCCTTTACTCCAGATTATCAATAACACATTTTCCGCAAATATACAATAACAGACTTTTCTGCAGATAACCGATAACACACTGGTCTTCCAAACAAAACCGATCGAATCTTCCAGTAATCACTGATGAATTCTGCTTGCGCAACGAGATTGTAGTCTAGTGCTAGTAAAACCCACTTCCTTGGTATAAAAACGAACTTACTCATCATTTTTATATCAATCGTGCAACTAACACTTCAGCAACCATTCCGCATAAAATGATTTGTGAAATTAAACATCAATAACCATGATATGTGACATCAGTAGCTGTATTTTCTAGCATCGACAGAAGGTGACACGACCACTGCTACAGCTGCGGGTAAAAATTAAACACTTTTCAAACTTCACCGGTTGAAATTATAGTGTTCACCACCAACATCCATCCTGTTTCTGCAGATTATCGATATTCATCCTTTACTCCAGATTACCAGTAACACATTTTTCCGCAAATATACAATAACAGACTTTTCTGCAGATAACCGATAACACACTGACAAAATGATTGTATACATTCAAGTCCTCTAAACACTCTCTCTTCCCGCCAAATCTGTCCAGTCAATGGCAATTGACTTATAATGACTTCCTTGATTGAGTGATCCACTGCTTAACAAGTCGCCTGAAATCAGCTGATAATTTGAACATAAAAGCCGCTTCCAAACATAATGAATCCATAACACAATTTTGGATGATCTACTTTCACGATCACCATTGCATGCACACTTACCGGCGCACTATGCACTATAGAGTCGCATTCTCTATGGGTTCACACGGGTATGCGGAGGAACCCCCTGATGACTCATCTCCACTGACTGAAAAGACCCAGTAGGCCAACTTCTATACTATTTCTGACAGCAGTGTGTCAAGCAGACACAAAATTTTTGTTATACTATAATATTTTCCATTAATTACGTCTAATACTCAGCTTTTACCACCTTGTTAGCAACATAGGTTCGCAATATCACGAGTTTGTAAATAATATATTTCTTTGAAACTACATGCTCATGACATAATATACCTGTACAGCCCTCCAGAACCCTTTCTCCACCCGATTGAACCTCTTTCAATACAACCTCATTGATTACAATCATACTCAGATGGAATTAGAGATACCTCGCCATTTTTATACCTCCTGCTCCTAACCAAAACTGATTGAGATTATGCCCAAACTAATTAGGAATTCCTCTGGTGCAAAAATTTTATAGTCTAATGCTAATAAAACTCACTCCAGCTTCCTGGTCCGCCCAAACAAAACCGATCGAATTGCCCATGATCACCCATGAATTCTGCTTGCGCAAAGAGATTGTAGTCTAGTGCTAGTAAAACCCATTTCTTTGGTATAAAAACGAACTTACTCATTGTCATTTTTATCTCATTCGTGCAACTAACACTTCAGCAACCATTCCGCATAAAATGATTTGTGAAATTAAACATCAATAA
>Ga0224501_10003576_pt1 | contig 12245 bp, 8 predicted proteins | sample SF_Oct11_sed_USG_4_FD_169105 | JGI IMG/M metagenome (GOLD analysis project Ga0224501, IMG submission 169105) | Sediment microbial communities from San Francisco Bay, California, United States - SF_Oct11_sed_USGS_8_1 | ecosystem: Environmental > Aquatic > Marine > Sediment | place: USA... | reverse complement strand
ATACGTCTCTGTGCTTTGGATAATTCAAAACTATTTGTGTGTGAAATCATGTTATCATATGCATTTTCACTATTCTTTCCAGCATGCCTTTCTCACGAAAGTAATTAACTAGAAATTTCTCAACTTCTTTGTTACTGATGTCACGACCTACATATATACATTTTATTTCGCCGATTGTTGGTCTCTGACTCAACTCAGGGATTATGATATTTGAAGGCATGTTAAATCTTTTTACAATTTTAACCCTAAATCTTTCTAATCCGTGCTTATTACAAAGTATTTCCACTGCGTAACTGGTCATGGAGCACACGTCAGCCTTCTCTAACAGTTATAAGAAATTCACCTATAAATATGCTTTGTGAAACGTTTTTCTGGCAACCCTAAGGTGGATTGTGGACTTGGCACCTTGCCAGTGAGCATTACTCTTTCTCTTTTAACGGTATGGTCAGGAATTAGAATTGAAGAGGAAAGGGCTATGGAGCATGGGTAGAGTGGTTCCTTGTATGACTCCGATGTCTGCGCAAGTTCAACAATCTTTCCAAGGTACGTGCAATCCACAATACTTAATTCATGACTAACAAATAGATATTATAGGGAATATTGGCGGAATGGTGGCAACGCTGACGTAGGGTTTCTTCCTCTTCAAATCAGTAAACTAATAAGTTCGGAATTATGGAGTATGTGAGGTAGACAAAGAAAAGGAGGATGGATAATAGTGCTGTCACATTTTTGACTCTTGGGAGCGTAGATTGTTTGACATCAATTACAGCGTGCCTTCCTCGCCTTCTATTTCCTCGCCTTCTGGTGGACGCTCACGTGCCCTCTTTTTCAGACGGACATAAGCTGTAGCTACTACAGCTACGACTATGATGCCGACTGCTGTTACTTGGAACCAGAGTTCCGTCCAAATTGGTGATTGTGGCGGTCCTTGCTCCGTAACGACGCCGTCCCTGTCCTCATGGAGTATCTCCTTTCCTGCGCTATGTATGATCATGCTCTGTCCCGGATACGTGATACTTGGTCCGTCTATGTCTATAGTTGTGGTGCCTACTTTAACGGAGGTAAAGTTGATTGTTACTAAGACCCCATCTCCGCTAGCTGCATTGCCTTGAGCTGGGTAGGAACATGCAAGAGTATCAATTTTGCCGAGCGCGTTTTCTATTCTTTTGGCCGTGAAGACCGTATCACGGACACTCTTTAGAAATGGGCCTTCATATATGTTGTACTTTCCACTTCTTAAGTCACCCCAGGCTTTTGGGTCTGGGTTTCCGGTGGTTATTTTGATTATGTTAGGATCCCACGTTAGGTTAATAACCCATGTAACTAGGTTGGTTACGCCGGTGATAGTTATGTTAACCAAGAAAGTTTTACCTAGTTCGGTTACGTTATAGACGCTGGTGACGGCGACTACGGGCCCAGCAGCTCGAATTTCAGTTATGCTTTTCAAGGTTGCTATGACAACGAGTACGAGTAGCGTTAGTGCAAGTTTTCTCCTCAACTTTTGTCCCGCCTTCTTGACTTGATTAATACACTCGTTTGTATTTGAATCTTTTTGTTTTACAGCTTCAGTAAACTTGTTGATTTTGCAGGGTGCCTTAGAGAAGAAGTTTGTTATGCACTTTTGTAGAGCATCATAGTGTTTGCAAAGAAATTTAGCATAGTCGAAATCTCTGGAAGATTGAATCTAGTTTTGTTGATTGAAATGATACAATGTTAGTTACATTTGCTTTAAGAAAGTTCTAAAGTTTGAGAATTAGGCGAGTTATTATGATGTTTGAATTATGAATGTCATAGGTGTTTCTGGGCAGTAGGGTACTCCTCCAGTTCGGGGTAGGTTCGTGTAGGCGTTAGCATATGCTGTGCCGAAGCCGATAAATGCCCATTGTGGAATCTGTAAGTCAATGATGAAAAACCTGGACAAGCCTGATGGAATCACCCAGTTATGCAGTATTACGCGCCCAATAGGCACGTTTTCTTCATCATAGACGACGATTGTAAACGTAGCGGTCTTAGAGATGAAGGCGATGTTTCTCGCTGTAAGATTGAAGCATACGTGTTCACCCTTGGCGAAGCTGTTCTTCACTGCTCCTGTCACATCGACCGTTTTCACTTCAGTTATCTCTATTATCCAGCCGACTTGAAATGTGAGGGTGTCTTCCGCCGTCAGATTTAAGACTGACGCTTTACCCGTAACTGACCATATTCCAAATACGGTTTGTTCAGGGTTTTCGCATGGCCAAGGTATTCTGAAGGTGATGTTTGCGATGCCTTCTGTGTTGGTGAAGGCAGCTCTGTCCACAATTACTTCTCCGCTCGGATTAGTCACCTCAAAACCTACGGGTTTGTTCTGCTCGGGCTCGCAGTTGTACGATACATAGGCGTACAATATGACTTCTTCTTGTGGTGCGAAGGCATCGCTTGGCTCATTCGGCCCTTGTCCATTGTATGGTTCCTTTTGAGTGTATACGTCGATGTATGGGCCTCTAACCTTGAAGGTTAGTGTGTCGCTGACGATTTGCTCAGATACGGAGGCTGTTGCAGCAGCTATCCATGTTCCAAAGATGTTTGGTAAGCATAAGACAGGTACGGTGAAGTTCACTGTGGCCAGACCATCTGCATCGGTGACGTTGCTTCTGTTGAGCACAATTTCTCCCGTCGGATCGATCACTTCAAAGCCCACAAGCTTGTTTTGCACGGGTTCTTCATCGTATGTCAGTAAGGCTGTTAGTGTCACCGTTTCTCCCAGCGCGAAGGCGCCATCAGGTTGGTTTGGACCTTGACCGCCTTTCTGGTTGTACAGGTCGATTGCTGCTCCGTCTGGTTGTGGAATAACTGTTATCACTTTCCACGTGGTGTCTTTTTCTCCTTCATCATCTGTAACGGTTAGGGTTACCGTGTAGTTTCCAGCTTCTGTGTAGATTTTAGTTGTAAACACGCCTGTACCATTCGTGCCGTCGCCGAAGTTCCACTCATAGCTGATAATGTTTCCGCCGTTCGGTGTCGTTGCGGAGGCGTCGAAGTTTACTGTGTCATTCACGTATGGAGTAATTGGCGTGTGTGTGAAGTTCGCACAAGGTGCACTACTAGCGAAGCATGTAAAGCCTTCTGCGGGTCGAATAGGCGAAGCTAGGGGCAATTCTAAGGTGGCAATGCAGATGAAGAGGAGGGAAATTACGCATAACGGTTGTTTTTGCTTCAAGGGTGTCGCCAACTTTTTAGTTTTATAGGCTTTGAAATTTTTGCACATTCATCCCTTTGTGATATCGAACGGGGTTAGGTTTTCGGGACAGTAGGAGATTCCGCCAATCCACGGCCAGTTAGTGAAGGCACAAGCGATTGCTCTTGCTGATCCAACGAAACTCCATTGTGGAATGATTACATTGAATATAAGATTGAACTCGTGTGTTCTTGGAGCAACTTCCATCTTAAAAGCTGCGACACCGATCGTTACGTTGCCTTCATCTAGAATGGACATCGTCAACGTTACGTTCTTCGGGGTGAAAGCTATATTTTTTAGGTTTATATCGAAGTACACGTTTTCGCCCTTAGCAAAACTGTTCTTTGGGTTATTGTATTGGTCTACTGTTTCAACTTTCATTATTTCTATTATCCAGCCAACCTCGAAGGTGAGAGTGTCGCTGGCGTTTTTTTCAGCAACTGAAACTGTGGCGATGACAGTGTATGTTCCAAAGAGAGAAGGGTCTGATGTCGAAGTGAAGTTGATCTCAGCGACACCTGTACTGCTAGTGTTAGCAGATCTGACGAGCACAGTCCCTCCTTTCGGATCTGTTACTACAAAACCCACTGGCTTGTTTTGCACAGGATCGTAGTTGTAGGTGACTTCAGCGTACAGGATTACTTTTTCTTGGGATGCGAAGGCGTCGCTGGGCTGATTTGGTCCTCTGCCACTGTATGGTTCTGGCTGCTGTGTGTAGACATCTATTTCAAGTTTGTAGAGTAGAACCCTTACAAGATGGGATGTAGAGTTTGTGTAACCTTCATTATCTGTCGCCGTTAAGGTTACTGTGTAGTTTCCTGGATTTACGAAAGTATGAATTATTATGGGATTTGTGCGCGTTGTGATGTTTTCGTCGCCAAAATTCCAGTTATACGATATGATAGTGCCGTTTATTTTGTAGCTTTTTGAGGCGTTGAATGTTGCGGGAAGATTACGGATTGGTTCTAGTGGGCTCCAAGTGAAAATAGCGACTGGGTACACTGGAGGAACTGGGACCCATGGATACATGAGGGGATACCAATCCAAACCAAACCAAGAGACCCCGATAACTTGGGAGTGCGGTATTCTTGTGTCTCCTATGCCGTCGTTTTTGACTCTTAGTTCACCCCATCTGCCTACGCCAGTTCCATCGTCAACACCTGTGTAGTCGCTCCAGTAATTGCCCTTGGTGCCTGGATGCACGTCGGTGTCCCAAGTGTTTTTTGTTAAATCAGCATCGTACTTGTCTACTTGAATTGTGTTGTCGATGAAGTTGTTATAGTAGAAGGTGTTGCCGCTGCAGTTCCACACAAAGACTCCATATTTATTATTCATTAAATTGTTGCCTTTGATTAGAATGGCGGATGAATATGATAGGCGGATGCCGTATTCTGTATTTGAGGCTATGGTATTTAGGCTTAGGTTGTTTTCATTTGAATACTCAAGGAGTACTGCGTATTTGCTGTTTTTCACAGTGTTATAAACGAACTTATTGTAGTTAGAATGGGCATATAGTTCGACTGCATAATATTTGATTCTTTCTACATTGTTCTCCATGATTGTGTTTTGGTCGGACTCGTGTAGACTTATGCCATAATAGCAATCCGCTATATCATTGTTAGTTATTGTGCCGTTGACAACAAACGAGAAGTATACACCTTTGTAATTGTTGATTAAAGAGTTGTTGGTAACAACAATGTTGTAGCGGGTTTTAGCGGTTGGAGATGATGCCCAGATGCCTCCATAGGATCCTCCGTTTTGTACGGTGAAACCGCTGATTTCAACGTTGCCTGCGGTAATATTAACAATCATTGGAGGAGACTTTTGTCCGTCGATTATGGAGGCTCGATTGTCACCTCTCAATATTATTGACTTGTTTACAACTATATGCTCGTAGTATGTCCCTGCGGCTACCTGGATTGTATCACCTGGATTAGCTGCATTAATACCCGCCTGGATCGTTGGATACTCTGGTGAAGGAACATTTATGATGCTTAGCTTTGTTGTTGATGCATTGGAGCAGTGCCAGAACACATTAAGCAACAAAACTGTTACGGTGAACACAACAACAGGTCTCTTCAAACCTGACACTCTTCCTCCTCCTCTCACTTTTATTCTTCCTTTTCTACTATAAATGGTTTCCCGAACTATGTTCTATGTTGTCAATTTGATAAATTGTCTTGCAGTAATGTTTCTTGTGTAATCCACTCTTCTCTATGTGATGCTAAATTATTGAAAAATCCATGCATAAAACATTACAGTGACATCTTTTTTAGGCTTCAACTAGTTTGAGTTTGAGCGTTTTTTCCGGATAGAATTGTTCAGTAGCCGGGTGGATAAGTATTGGTTGAGTAGAAGGTACAGAGTGATTGTGTAATAAAGAAGAAAGAAGGGTGATTGGGTTTTTTAAGGTGACATTTGTTTTTAGGTGGATTCTCATGGACAACCTTGTTTTATGGAACTTTGATGCAATATCGGCTCTTCTTGGCAAATATTTTCACTAGTACGGCGATCCCTGCAGTTGCCATTAGGAACAATGGCAGTATTATCGATGTTGGAAATTCTGGCACCACTGTCACTGTTCCATCTTCCACTGTGTGTTCAATAAGTACCGGTTTGGTACTGGTGGTTTTTGGGTCGAGGAGGTAGGTGCCAGTCAATCTCAGGTAAGTGTTGCCCACTGCTGTCGCATTAAAAGTTATTGTAGCTAGAGTTCCACTGCCGTTGTATCCGGTTTTTGGCACAGTCATGGATATGCATGACAGTGATGGGATTGCACTGGCGTTTGGAGGCGCAGCCAACCACATAACGGGATCCGGAATGAATGGCCCTTTGCTAACGCTCACGCAGCTTAGCACGGATGGGTCCCACGAAATCACGCACATCCAGCTCCAAAGGTTCGTAACGTCAGTGATGGTTAAGTTAACTTGGAAAGTGTGACCCGGTTCTGATGCTTCATACGTTGACGGACTTATAGCAAAGACTACTTCCTGGGCTTTGACTGTACTTGTCATGGCTATGTTCATGCATGTAACAAGTATGAATGGTACCAACAACAAATATTTATTTTTCATTTTTTCACGACATCAGCGTATGTGTTTCATCTATATATTTTAACTTTTCGCTGTACACTCCTGCGTGGCCAAATCGCTGTTAGAGACTCTGCAGGTTCTATCCTTTTTTTGACTTTAAATCCAGTATTCAACAAAGGCGTCAACGAAGGCGATTCCGTCCCAGCCGTCGACGTCGCCGTCGCCGTCAAGGTCGCATCTCCAGTAGTCCGGGTCGGTTACTTCTCCCACTGGGGGCGTCCAGTAGTCTACGTAAGCATCAACGAAGTAGATTCCGTCCCAGCCGTCGACGTCGCCGTCGCCGTCAAAGTCGGCTATTAGAATAACTTTGAATGTCGTGTTGCTGGAGGCTTCTTCTCCTAGGTATCTTGTGGTGACGTATATGATATAGTTGCCCGCTGCCGCTCGTGGTGGTAGTTTGAATGTGTTGTTGTAGTTTCCGTTGAATTGCATAGTTGTAGAGAACTCGGTTTTCTGTTTCAGTGCGGTTGTGGTTGTGAATGAAGAGGATCCTCCATTTGTGATTAGGAAGGTTGATGATTCTTCGGTGCAGTAGGGCCATCCGCCTAGTGACGGCCATCTTGTGTAGACGTTGCCGTACACGGTCGCGTTTCCGAGGGCCGCCTCTTCGGGGATGAGTACGCATAGTATGGCGTATGAGGTTGATGGCCCCGCCATGTTGGGAACTAGTATTGAGTCGTATCCTCTGGGGGTGCCGCTCGAGTCGTAGATGTTGACGGTTAAGCAGACATTGCGGGGTTGGATGTCGTAGTTTGTTATGGTTAAGTTGAACCAGGCTTGGAGTCCCCTTTTGAAGCTGTCTTTTGGGCCGCCTGTTGAGTCGCATGGGATAACGGAACGAACTTTTACGTACGGTGTCTCTGGAGGAGCATCTCCCGTTGTTGTTGTTCTTATCACTAAGGTTTGGTCCTTTGGGTCTTTCACTTCTATGGCTACTAGTCCGTCTGGGACTGGTGCTCCATCCTGGGTTAGGTTTCCGTATGTTGTGACGTTTTCTTTGGGATAGTATGCTGGTTTATCTGTTGTTACTGTAAGCGCTGGTGTTGGAGAAGCTTGTGCGGGTGTGAGTGTGACTACACAAGTAATAGTAATGAGGATAATTAAAAAAAGGGGGGGAATTTTGGGTTTCAAGGGCTTTTCGCCCCGCTCGCCTATGGTTTTGATAGTATTATATATTTTTGTGTCTCGGGGCACATTGGTACGCCGCCTAGTTGCGGCATGTGCGTGTAGATGTTGACGTAGATTGTTCCTGTTCCGAGATAGGCCCATTTTGGAATGTGTATTGTGAACTCTGGTGTTAGGCCGTCGTTCGCTTGTACGGTCCAGTCGGCTAGTACGTCGAAGCCGATTGGTACGCCGCAGTCGTCGTAGATGACAACGGTCACGGTCACGGTCTTGTCTGTGTAGCATATGTTGTTTATGTCTACTATTATGTCTATGTATTCGCACTTGTGGGCTGTAGTTGGTGCTATTATTTCGTCGACTTGCACTAGCCAGCCGTATCTGAACTTGACGATGTCGTACTGCTCGACCTCGGATACTGAAACTGAGGCGTATATGTGCCAGACTTCGTATTTGCCTGCGAACGTCTTGTTGCATTCCCAGATCAGTCTGAAGAATATGGTGGCTATGCCGAATTCGTCTGTGAAGGCTGTCCTGAAGAGGACTGCTTCACCGGTTTCGTCCTTCACTTCGAAGGCTACAGGCTTGTTTTGCACTGGATCGTCGTTGTAGGTTACCTTTGCATAGACTGTAACTCCTTCTTGTGGAGCGAAGGCATCTGCCCAGTTTGTTGGATATTCAAACTGTAGAAGTGTGTCGGGGTTGATGCCTGGTCCTTCACCGCCTTTCTCTGTGTAGACATCGATTATTACACCCACTGGTCTTGTTACTTGGTGTATAGTGTGTGTTGCTGAGTCTACTGAGATGTAGTCTGGGTGTGAGGGTGGATTTGGATCTGGAGCGTAGACTGTTAGGGTTATGGCAACGTCTCCTGGTCCGTCACAGTGGAATGCATCTGGAATGTAGTCTCCGTGTAGAGTTATAACTGTGCCGTTAAGGAAGTCGATGTCCCATTCGTATTCTTCGATTGGGCAGCTGTGCGGGTCTGGAAGGGTGTCCCAGCCGTCTGTTGAGGCACGACCGTCAAGAGTTATCCAGTCGCAAACGTAGACCATAGTGCAGTGTGCAGGTGTGAATTTAGCTTTCGGGCTTGTTGGTGGTGGTGGTGGCAGTTTGAAGTATCCGTTTATTGTATCGTGTGTAATTAACACTTTAGCTGGGTCCAAAAGATAGTCGCCGGTTATGGTGATCGCTGTCTCCCCAACGGCGTTTACGTGGAATTTTATTGTAGCTAGAGTTCCACTGCCGTTGTATCCGGTTTTTGGCACAGTCATGGACGTGCATGACAGTGATGGGATTGCACTGGCGTTTGGAGGCGCAGCCAACCACAGAACTGGATCCGGAATGAATGGCCCTTTGCTAACGCTCACGCAGCTTAGCACGGATGGGTCCCACGAAATCACGCACATCCAGCTCCAAAGCTCTGTAACGTCTTGGACTTCCAGGTTAACATCGAAGTTGGTGCCCACGGGCACGTCTTCGACGAGTGCGGGCGTTATCTTCAGGTTTGTGGTCACAGCTGAGACTCTTAGGATTGGCAGCAACGTCATTGTCACTGACAGAACGATGGCGAGGCTCAATAGAGTTTTTCCTTTCATTTATTTTTCCTCCTTACTTAAACGCAATATGTCCAATATTCTGCGAAACGGTCAACGAAAGCAATTCCGTCCCAGCCGTCGATGACATGGTCGGGTTTAGGATCGCCAAGCACGCCGACAAAGTCGCATTTTTTGTTGTAGAGATCTCCCACCGGGAGTGTCCAGTAGTCGACGAAAGCATCAACGAAGTAGATTCCGTCCCAGCCGTCGATGACGCCGTCGGGTTTAGGATCGCCAAGCACGCCGACATAGTCGGCACCAACTATGTTAAAGACGGTGACATCGCCGTCGCTCACCAGGTTGTTTACTGAAACGCTGTCGTATGCGATCGCGGATGACACACCGACACTGCCGCCTACTGTGTATTCGGCTGTTGCAAGACTTGATTCATTCCATTTGAATTGTTTATTTGCCGTGGCTCCAAGTCCGACCATCGGCAGAATATCCATGTCGATGACCACCCACTTGCCAGTCGCCGTGTTGTTCCTTGTGAGGCCTATGACAGCCAATAAGAATCCAACCTCACCATTGGCGTCCATGCGTGTAGTGTTTACCCAAACATAGGGTGTCGGCGTCATTGCGCAAGGGCAGATCGTTATGTGTAGGCCACCGAGTTCGGTGAGGGAGTCCGTTGCTGAGAGGTCTACCGGCTGCAGTGGCTCCAGTGGATTAGGCTCATCTTTCCAGTAGTGCTTGAAGTACCCGCCTGGGTAGATTGCGTTGTAGTACCATCCGTAAATCCAGTCTCGCTCGAAATGGCGACCCCAAGGCTGGTCTGTGCAGACGCTTGGGCAGTCTCTGATGTAGATTTCTTCTAGTTCTTGGTATATTGCAATTCTTGTTGGGAGGTCGGTGCTCTTCATACCTTCGTCGATGAGTTCGTCAACGTGTGCGTCGCTGTAGCTTTGGAAGTATGAGAATGATCCATAGGTGCCCATGAACGTGAACATGTAGTTGTGCGGGTCTAAGTAGTCTGGAATCCAGCCGATGACGAACATGGTCAGTCTCCATGAGAAGAGTTCTGGGATGTAGACGCCTCCCCAGTCAACATCGTACACGTCAATGTGGAATAAAGGATTGAGACTCTCAATGTTGGTTTCGAGGTAGTCTTCAGCTATGGTTCTCCTTGGAACGTTGCCTGTGTTGTAGGTTATTGGCAGGGTGAAGCCTGTCGTCCATAATGCGCCTGGAGTAACGTCGTCCATAGTAGCATTGTTTCCGTCTGCATCGATACCACCGTAAGCCATCTTGAAGTAGTATTCAGCCTTATCCAAGTCCAATTCATACGCGTGTTGAGTGTACCATGATGGTTCATGTCTGAACTGTTTAAAGACACCTGCGTCCGGCATTGGAGTAACTGGATAAATTGATTCACCAAGGTATGCTAATAATTGGAACTCGGTGTAGTTGATGCAGTAAGAGAATGCTTTTCTCACGTTCATGTCGCTGAAGAAGTCTGGTGGGATTCCACTTACCTTTAGTACTCCATAGTCTAAGTGCTCAATGAATGGTGCATATAGGTAGCGGCTTTTCAGCGATATGTTGAAATTGTAGAAGATGCCGTCGATGGCGACTCCTTCCAGTGGGAAGATGTCGCGTATACCAGCCTTGCCTTCAACATCGCCTTTATACTGCCTAGGTACGTAGCAGAAGTCGAGGTCTCCTGCAAGGAACATTAGTTTCCTCGTAGGCCACTCGCTGATGAATTCTTCTATGACAACGTCTACATAGCCCTCGCAGCCTCGAGCAGGCCATTGCTGCCAGTGCTCTTCAAATCTTTCGATTCTCCAGTGGCTTGCAGGTACCCACTCGACGAAGAAGTATGGACCAGTTCCGCACATAACGGGCTTTGGATCCATTAATGGTGACTCCTCGGGGTCGTGGTACTTCCCGACTGGTGGAGCTGGTGGTGGTAGTATCTCCAGGCTGATATCAGCCCAGTTTCCATCCCAGCAGCCTTGGTCAATAGCCCAGTCAATGTACATTATGCTAGCCCATGATTGGGACATTACTTGTTTGAAGATCATGTCGCTGTATGGTATGGCAAACGTGAACCAAACCCATGTGCAGTCAGTCTCTATAGCAGCATCGACTATCGGAGCGAAGTCGGGGTCTAGTGTATTGTCGTCTAGATGAGGCCATGAGTAGTCTGGGTAGGTTAGAACCTCGTATATCATCCATTGTGGACCACCTGTGTGGTCAAGCACAAACCACCTCTCCATGGTGTATTCAACATCCCAGCATGTGAGGCAGGGCTTGACAATCAGTTGGGTTGAGGTGATTTCCTCTACAATGTAGTCTCTTGTCCAACCGTTTGGATATTCTGGTGGTGCAGAGCCTTGGCGGGTCATCTGAATTACGTCGCCTGCGCTTAGTACACCATCGTATGCATGGAACATTCCATCTTCCCACTCTTTAATGAGATATTGACGTCCAGCAACAGGGCTTGCTTCAGTTACTGTTTTGCCTACTGGATCGGTTATGTCAGGTAGGCTTAATGTTCTGAGGATTTGGAATGGAACTGGCAACTCTTTAAGCAGCATCACCCAAAAGCCTGCAACTTCATACATTTCTTGTACGTGGAAGGCGAGCCATGGCGCTACATCTGGTCCTTCCCACATTTGCTTGTCCATCTTGACTATGTCGCATGCGCTTAATACGCCATTACCGCTGTCTTCCCACTTCCAAATGTGCCACGGGCAACCTGGTTCTTCACTGCCGGGTATCTCTTGCCATGTGGTGCTTACAGGATTATTTAGTGGGAATCCTACTGGAGTCGTCACTGTTATAAAGTGGTCGTGGCTGCCTCTGATCTTGAAGTAGAAAACTGGATGATCTGGATCAGTTGTCTGGTCCAAATACCACTCGTAAGCAAGGTTAGCCTCAAAATGGTCCGCCAAACCTTTCTTTATAGGATCAGTTTCACTCTCATTAACCATGAAAGCCATCAGCGCATCATAAACGTTCCAAACAAGCTCCGAGCTTGCCGTATCGTAAAGCCATCCAGGATCAACAGTTTCAGGCTGACCAATCGTTCCAACTCTTAGCGTATCCTGATTCGGCACTGCAAACACTGACGCAACAGGAACTAAAGTCAACACTAAAGTCAAAGCTAACACTATCAGCAATATTTTCTTCAACATTTTTCTTTCTCCTTTCTCTTTTTGCGTGATAAAAATAAAGCTCTAAGTGCTATTTAATCTTTATGGAACAATC
>Ga0224501_10003575_pt1 | contig 12249 bp, 8 predicted proteins | sample SF_Oct11_sed_USG_4_FD_169105 | JGI IMG/M metagenome (GOLD analysis project Ga0224501, IMG submission 169105) | Sediment microbial communities from San Francisco Bay, California, United States - SF_Oct11_sed_USGS_8_1 | ecosystem: Environmental > Aquatic > Marine > Sediment | place: USA... | reverse complement strand
TGAGATGGCCGTGATCAACATCCGACGGCACCGATTCCATCCAGAATGGAACTACACAATCTCACCGAGGTCATAGACTTCGCCTGCACGCGCGAACCGATCGCCTTGTTTTTGCACGGGCCCTTAGATCTCCCGCTCCACCCGAGGGATCACCTCATCGATCAGCCGGCGCGTCTGCTGCATCAACTCCGCGTCGCCCTGGGCGATCGGCATCAGCACCAGCTTGAACACACCGGCGGCGACGTATTGCTCGCAGCGTTCGACGATGGTGTCGGCATCGCCGACGGCGAAGTATCGCCTGGGATCGAAGCCGTCGGTGGCCAGCGCCTTCGATGCCGCGGCGCGGCGCTCGATGCGCGCATCCCAGTCGCCGAAGTAGAAGGGAAAGCCGGCGCCGTAGTGGTCGTGGGCGATTTGGGTGCCTTCGGCTGCGACCGCTGCGTGGATGCGTTCGACGATCGGCTCGATTTGTTCGGGCGTGCGCAGGCCTGCGAGCCAGCCGGTGCCGTGGCGAGCAGTGCGCCCAATGGCTGCCGCGCTGTGGCCCCCGATCCAGCAGGGCAGACGCTTCTGAACCGGGCGTGGCGCGATGGTGACATTGTGGTAGCGAAAGAACTCGCCCTCGAAATCGACCTGCTCCTCGCTCCACAGGCGCTGCATCAGCGTGAGCATCTCATCGACGCGCCGGCCGCGGCCGGCGGCTTCCAGCTGCGTACGTCGAAGCTCCGGTGCGCGCGCCGCGCCCACGCCGAAGACCGGCAGCAGCCGTCCGCCGCTGAGAAAGTCGACCGTCGCGCACTGGTTGGCCAGCACCAGCGGATCGCGAAAGCTGGCGACCACCGCATTCATGCCGAACTTGATGCGTTCGGTGCGACCTGCGATGGCGGCCATCGCGCTCATCGCCTCGAGGAAGGGTTGCTCGGAGATCAGGCGGTCGGTCTGCCAAACCGAGTCGACACCTCGATCTTCAAGCAGATCGATCCAGCGGAAGTAGGCGCGGGCGCTCTCGAAGGGAAAGGCCGACAGGCCCAGGCCGATGCGTACTTTGCGCGGTGGTTGGGGGGCTTGCGAGAGCGTTGTGTTGGGGGGGGTCATGGGGGGCGTGCATGGGGGGCACAATTATCGCGCTGATTCCACTTCGGGCACGAAGATGCCGAGGCCGAGATGTGCACCGTAGCCGATAACGATGGGGCCTCGCACTTCCGTTGGGAATGTGATTCGAAAACCGGTGGCGCCCACGGGCGCCCGGGTCCCCCCTCCCGACCTCCGGCGGGTCTGAAAGGCTAGCCACCGCGTTGGTGTGCCGAGGTCCGTGGTCGGGACGCTTTCGACACGCGTCGGTTCAGGTAGGGGCTCGCGGAAGTGAGGCGCTTGAAGCAGGCGCCGAAGGTCGTGCTCGGGTGAGCCCACCTGAAGTTCTCTTGCATCCACGCGCGGGCGACCCGACCGCGTCATCCTGGGGTGGCGTGTGCTTACGAAGGGGGTTCGCGAGACCCAGTGTTTCGATGCTGCGAAAATTGTGCATTGTCCGGTCTGCTCATCGAGACCCGCGAAATCCTCGGGTTGTCCGATTCCGAGCAGCACGAGCTGCAAGCGGTGGCCGCGTTTTCCCCACAGGGACGCGACCGATTCAATGGCAGCCCGCGCCGTTCGGTCGAACCCCATTCGGGCGAAGAGCGTCACATGCGTGATGCGCCCGAAGCGGTCGTGAGACTCCGGAAGCACGAATGCATGGCGGTGCCCCTGAAGGGGTGAACCGTGGGGCTGCTTTCCGGCGAAAACTACCGCTCCATCCGAGTGCGAAAGGAGGGCCGACCGCATGCGGTCGGCGACGGAGACGGCTTCAGTAAGCCGCGGAGGAGCCTGACTCGCGACCGCGAAGCGCGCCACGGTGGGCAAGATCGCCTCCGCAGGCCGCGTAGCGGCCGCGGCGCCCACTGGCCCTACACTCCCATCTCTAAAATAGGCTAATGACCGGCTCCCCGGAGGCCAGTTCCATCCCTGCTTGCGAACATCCTCGGTATCTATCTCGAGAGCGCCCCTGAGGGTCTCGGGGATTTGGGCGGCTGCCTTGGCCTTTTCGGCTTTGCTTAGCGAAATTGCGCTATCTTTTCCTTTCGCGATCTGCTTGCGGCGCTTGGCCTCGAGTCGGCTGTCGAACGCCATCTCGAGGGCGCGAGCTCGCCAGGCCGCGAAGTCCCGCGCGTCCATGGGCGCCAGCACAGTCTCGGCCTCGCGACCGTGCTCGCTTTCGCCATCTACAGCCAGTACACAGTTGGGCGGCCGAGCCTCACCCTTCAGCGCCCCGTCGACCCACGATTCCGCGCGGCCGAGGTAGCCGATGCGTGCGACGAGCATTGCCAGCGCCGATCGCTCTTCGCTCGGGAGTTCCAGCTCTTGCCATATGACGCATAGGGCCTGCTCCGAGGGGACCTGATAGAAGGCGTCGAAGATTTTCGATGGAGTCGTGTCCACGGGCATGTAGTGACGCGTGTGGGCACTGGTGGCCGGTGGTAGCCAATATTCCGGCGGTCGCTCCGCCAGCGCGCTCAACAGCGAATCGAGCACGGTCTCTGGGATCTCGCTCCGGCACTTCAGGTGCCAGGTCGCGACCAGGGCTCGCAGGATCCGCCACGGTGAAGGCGGCCACTCCACATGGCCCTCGTTGGCATGGTGACCCCAGCCGGTACTGTGGTATCGACCGGTTAAAAAGCGCAGCTCGATGCTGAGCATTTTGTTACGCCTTGGCCTTTTTGTGGTACTTGACCTCGAGCACGCGAGGTTCGTTGAAGTTTGTAGCAGCCGCTTTGACCAGGCTTGGCAGTGCTCCGCTCAGCTCTTGCAGCGATGGAAGGGTGAAGTTTTCGGGGCGTACTGTGCGAAGCTCTCTCTCTTCGAGATCGCAAGCGGTGCGTAGGCGGAGCCCCTCGGCCAATAGACGACGGATCTTGTAGAGACTCCAGGCGATCAGAAGCTGTTGAGCCTCTGCAGGCAAGCCGTAGCCGCGCAGCAGTGCAAGGTCCAGGTTGAAGAACGCCGTGATCTTCTTGGCGACGTATTCGTCCCGGTGAAAGGGCACGTTGCCGTAGCCTTCGTTCGCCTTGCCATAGGGGGTGTTATCGCCTGTTGTGCTTGGTTGCACGCGGTCGACCTTGACGCCGCCGCTGGCCGCAATCGCCACGTCGGTTGCCTCGATGCTGGCCGATAGCATCCGCGGAAGACGCACCACCCCGCCGACCTTTTCGAGAAAAACGCCGTGGATCAAACTGTTCGGATCAAACTTCAGCAGTGCGGCTGCCAGCGCTCGCCGGTCGAACGGTTTGTTGTTCTCGAAGCCGATGGCGGTTCGAATCGCGGAAAACCCGTCGCTGCTGCATATGAAGGGAGAGTTGATGCGGTGGGCCTCCAGTACCGAGCTGGTCGTCGATCCGTCGGGTAGCGTGGACCGAACGTAGGGCAGGCCCTTCAGCTCATGTACCCAGTCGTTTCGCGCCTCGTCCCAGCAGACCGCCTCCAGGCGGTTGGCCATGCTCTGGGCCGACTCCACCAGTAGCATGCGGACCCCGGATGCCTCGTATTCGGCCGCGCCGAGGTCGGGAAACCCGGTGGGCTGAAACCGCGTGCCTTGCAGCGGCGCGAGGTCGGCCTCTACGAGAAGTCTCGGTTGGTTTTCCAGTGCATCGAAGTTCATTTTATCCCTCCGTCGCGGTCGTGTTCGCCGCGGTCGTCATTTCCGTGTCCCTGGGTCTGAAAATCCGTGTTGTCAGCCCGTCGACGTCCTTTGCCGCGAGCGGAAAGATCAGGGCCGCACCGCTGCGGCTTGCGACCGTTCCATAGACGGGCAGGCTCTTGACCGCCGGTACCAAGCCACAGCCACGTAGCCGCCGGACCGCGTGACGGGCCGCGTCTCCTCCGCGGCCGCCGTAAGCTTGCCGTAGTAGGTGAGGGGCAAGCGGGATGCTTTGCCCACGGACCGGACGGCCGGCAAAACAGAGCTTGAGCAGTCCGTAGAAGGCGTTGGGCGGGTTCGTTGCTTCCTCGCTCCCGTCTTTCCGGAGAACGATGCCCTCGGCGCGAGCCGCGGACCAGTCCACCAGGCATGTTCCCCACAGCAGCTGGACTAGCCGGCGCTCGTCCACTCGACCCTCGATGAAGTCGCCGACGTCGGCGAGGTTGGCATGAACATGACCACAGTCGAGGTAGCGCGGAGCCCCGGCCCGCTGATGCAGCATCACCCTGCGCAAGAGCACTTGGCTGAGCACGAGTTCGAGGCGGCCGGTGGTCGGGACCACGTCGCGATCCACGCTCGAGTCCCACCACACGTTCATGCGCTCATTCCGGCGGCCGGCGGCGATAGGCTCGAGTTGACACCGCAAGGGCAACTGTCGAAATCCGGAGCCTCTCCCGCCGGTCGCTACGTACACTGACGCCAGCGCCGCGGCGAGACGCAGCTCCACGCTGCCGTCGTCGGCGTGTCTCATCCAGGCGGGGTTTAGCGGTGGGATGGGCTGAAGGTAGCTGTCCTGCGCCCAGCGAAGGCTGCTCGACAGGGAGCGTTCGCACTGACCCAAGGCGATCAGCACGGCGAGCGCCGCGCGCTGACCACCGCGCCCGCACAGCTCGAGGATCGCTTCCTGCAGCCGCCCCAAGGCCCGTCGAACCGCGGCAGGAGCCAGCTTGCCTGTGGCTTTGCTCCGGAAGCGGTCGAGCCACGGGTCGATCTCGGCGAGCAACTCGGTCCCGGCCTGGACGCGCACGGGATGCGAGCCGAGAGGAACCGCGATATTGCTCAGACCGTTCCGTTCCACGAAGCTGTAGCGCTCGAAGCTCGTGATTCCGCGGTCGACGCCGAGCTGCGAAATCGCGCGTGCGAAATCGATGGCATCGCGAGCCCGCGCCGCTCCGACCGTCGCGCGGCCTTCACCGAGCAGGTGCCGCAGCTCGGCCAGACCCGTCGGCGCGCTCCAAAGCGGTGCCCAGAACTCCGCTCGAGTCTTCTCCGTGGCCGAGGTGCCGTGACCGGCGTCCACATGGCCGACCGTAAAAGGGAACGACAGGCGTGTTCGCGAGCCCGCGTCGCCGCGCCGGCTGAGTGCCGCCGCAAAAAGCAGTGCGCCCTCGAGGCACAGCAGGTAATCCCAGGGGTTGACCAGGGGCGCGTCCTCGAAGCCGCTGCTCGTGTTGGCGCCTCCCGCCGCGGGGAGGAAGTGTCCCGGTGTCTGCCGCGTGGAGATGCCGGCCGAAGGACGGCCCCAGAGGGCGGCCTCCAGGGCCGCGTCATGACTGCGAGCGACGAGGCAAGCGCTCACCTGCTGTAGAAAGCCGGACATGTAGCTCCCACTGCCCTCATTGCCGCCACTTCCGAGCAGTGGCGGAAAGCGAGCACTGTCTTCGGCCAGGACGTAGCACGCGTCGATCCACGCGATGGCAGCGTCCGGTAGCCACGACCGGCAGGCCTCCATCAGTTCCTGCTTACGCGCGACGGCGGCGTCTTTGCTGTCAATTCCAAGCCGCGACAGGAGTTCGACGGTCGCTCGAATCGTGCTCTGCAGATCGAGCAATCGAGGGGCCTCGCCGCCTTCAATTTCCTCCCGAGCCGCGCGGGCAGCACTCTCCGAGCTGCCGGGGTAGAAGCCCGAGCGAGCGCCCCAGGGGCCGACGATTGGCGAAGGCCGGTAGTCCTCCAGAAAGAAGCGGATCACGTCGGCGGCTGAAAGCTCGGTCCGAAGCACGAAGCCGGCCTGGGACCAATAGCCTGCAGCGTTTGCGTCAACCTGCTCGGCCACCAGACGCAGCACGCCGAGGCCTTTTAGATAGCCAGCCAACGGCAACGGACGGCATCCTCCGAGCGAGTGATCAGTCATAGGCTCCCCGCTGTTCCTTGTCGCTGGCGGTCCAGTCTGAAAGCCGCACCAGGGTTTCCAGGTATGCAAGCCTGAAGGGGCCAAGCCTATCGTCGTCGCGCAGTGCGAGCATTCGCGCCAGCCAACTCGACGCACCCAGGCGCATCGGTCGCAGATCGAGTTCGAGATCGGGCGAGTGAGTTCCGTCGGGCAGTGCGACTGCCGGAAGCCGGTCGCATTGGTGAATGCCGCCAGCGTAGAGATCGCTGCCGTCGGTCGGCGGTTCCTCTCCCGGGAGCGAGCGGATGGCCAGTCGAATGCGACCGTGATGTGCGGCGATCAGATAGGCGACTAGATTCTGCCGCAGTTGGTCAGGCTCAGTCCCGGCCTGCAGCCATGCAAGCGCGGACGCCAGTTCGTGGCGGAAGTGTGGACGCCCTTCGGTGTATCGGAATCGGTGAGAGGACTTGGCCCACGGTCCGTCACTTTCTGGTGCATGCTCCGGGCGTTGCAACGTGGGTTTGAGGAGACGGTCCTGGAACTCCGGATGCGCCTTACCGACATCATGCCAGGCGGCGGCGGTTGTCAGGCCGTCCAGCCACTGGGCTTCGAGGTTGAGGCGCGCACCCAGCGCCTCGGCCTCGTCCCGGACATGGCGAAGGTGGTGATGAAGCTCTACCCACCTGCCGATCTGACTGCGTGCGTCCGCATCGTAGTCGTCGTCTGTCACGGGTTCTCGAGATGACGGCTGACCGTCAAGCGCAACGGATGCCGCTCCTGGCTTGTCGCCGGTGAAGCCCAGGTTCTCGTCGTAGCCGCCAACGCGCCCATGCAGCAGCAGAACCATGCCCGGCCGAACGCGTTCGGCCTCGAGTGGCTCCCACGCGCGTTCGAGTGAGTTGTATCGAAGCGCTGCCATCGCGAACTTGTGCTGGCTCGGCGCGTTCTTTGCGTGGCGTTGGAGGTCCTTCAGAAACTTGCGGGCGCTCGCGACCGAGACCGAGCAGAGTTCGTTACCCGACGGCTTAGGCAGCGCTTCGGATGGCACCGCACCATCGAATTCCCTCCAAAAGAACTGCACGTCGGTATCGCTGCTGTCGCGAATATAGCGCGAGATGTCGAGCTCATCTCCGCAGACGTCCGGCGTGGTGTCGAATAAATCGACAAGGTCGCGACGGCGCAGGGTAGGTCGCATTTGGGGAGGCGGCGAGTAGTCGATCGATCGCAGAGCATGAATCCCAGCGTCGCCGCCCCGGGCGTGCAATTGAACGAGCAGCGTTCTGGCCGTGCTGAGCTGCTGGCCCGCATAGGGCAGGCACGCGTCCTTGTCCTGGTCGTCCACGTCGAACCACAGGACCTGGGCATCGGGGTCGGCTCCGTACCGGTTGCAGCGGCCGAAGCGTTGCACCAGGGAGGGCCACGGCGCCAGTTCCGTCAGCAAAGTGTGTGCCGACACATCGACACCGGCCTCGATCGCCTGCGTGGCCACGACGATCCGGTCACCGTCCTCAAACAGAATCCCCTCCTGCGTGGCGCGATCGAACGGTCGAAACCGGGAGTGGACCAGGGCGACTCGTGCCGAACTGTCGGAACCGAGCCTGCGTTTCAGTTCGGCGTAGACAACCTGCGCGCGCTGCACCCGGTTGACGATCACCAGTGTAAGCCCGCCCCGCTCGCGATGCGCGGTTGCCGCCTGCTCCACCAGATGGGAGGTGAAGGCTTTCTTTGCGGTCGCCTTGTCGAGCATGACTTCTTGTCGAGTCAGGGATTTGGTCGCGCTCAGTCGTTGTTGGACTTGGCCATGGTCCCGATCGGCGCTGTCGATTCCGGCCGTATCCCAGCCGCCAGCAGGTGGTTCGAGATCTACCGTCGCCAACTGTCGGGCGCCGAGCGTGGCGCTCATCCACAGGCTATGGGTTGCGCCGAAGCTGCCGAACGCGGCACGAAAAGCATGCATCTGAGCGCTAGTTTCCACGCCCACGCCCATCAGCTGGGTTTCATCGAATATCCAGAGGCAATCGTTGTTGAGCAGGGCGAAGTGCATGGGCCAACGGTAGCGGCTCATCCCGTAGCCACGGTTGAGGGCCCGCGACAGCAACATGTCCTGGGTGCCGACGACCAAAGTCGAGCGCACCGCGTCGCGCTCGAAGTCTTCTTCCGCGGCGCCTCCCATCAGGCTGTAGACGTTGGGCGGGTCGAGTCCCCTGTCCATGAACGCGGGTGCAGCACGTTCGCACCAGCCTTGAACGCATTCGCGCGTCTGCTCCACCAGAACCCGCATCGGCAGGCAATAGATCAGCCGCCGCGGCGTCTCGGCGTCGCCGTGGAGCCGCTTGAAGAGCCACGGAATCGCGACTGCCGCTGTCTTGCCGAGGCCCGTCGGAACGTCGAGAAGCTTCGGCCACGGCCCGTTGCCGAGCCGGACCTGGTACGGGTAGGGTGGGTGACCGGTTAGTTCTTCGAAGAATTCTGCGAATGTCATCGAGCCCCCTGGAGGCCAACTTTCAGCAGGCTGACATGGGGTTTTGACAGATGGGGACAGAGGGAAGGGCCGCCGCTGTCAGTCGCGTCTTGCTGGTTCGCCACAAAACGGCCAGAACGTGCGCATGATCCTGCCTCGATTGCACGCTTGTTCCCGGAGGTCCCCATGGCTCAGATCTGGTCCCGCGTAGATGCCCCGGACGCCATCATAGCGGGCATGTCAGCCAATTGACACGTGGGTCCTCTGGCTCGGGCGTGATTTGCGGTCAGGCACACGTGTCGGAGAGTGTGGGGCGCGCCCATCTGCTGGGCCTGTTCGCGGGAGCTGACTGCTGGTTCGGGTGACTTCGACGTTTCCTCCTCCCAGCGTTCGTGGCTACGATCCCACCATGCCCAGGGGTCGTCAGGTCGTGCGCCAGTGGCGTGTGCTGCGCATTCTCGAAAGCAGCCGCGGGGGGCTGACGGTCGCCGAGCTGGCGGCGCGTTTTGCCGATGAAGCCACCGAGCGCAGCGTTCGTCGCGACCTGGATGACTTGCAGGAAGCCGGCTTTGCCCTGCTGCGCAGCGAGGATTCCCGCTGGAGCGCCAAGGTGCCCGAAGGCTGGCCCTATTCGGTTCCGGTGACTGCCAGTGAGGTGCTGTCGCTTCTATTGGCTGCGGATGTGCTCGCGCCGATCGATGGCGCCGAGCTTGCCGATGGGTTGCGCTCGTTGACGCAGAAGCTGGCGCCGACCTTGCCCCCGGCCGCGGCAGGGTTCGTCGAAGAGCTGCGGCAGTGTCAAATGGCCGGTTTCTCGCTACCGGGCTCGCTCGATGGTCTTGGCCCGCAGCTTCAGTCGGTGGAGCAGGCCATCGCCAAGGAGCAGCGTCTGCGCATCGCCTATCGAGACTACGAGGGGCGACAGTCGCAGCGCACGGTGGAGCCCTACGTGTTGTGGTTCATGGACGGTCAGCTCTATGTGATCGCCCACTGCCTGCTGCGTCGGGACTTTCGGTGCTTTGTGCTGACACGCATCGTGCAGGCCGAGCTGCTCGAGGCGAGCTTCGAGCGCGATCCGGATTTCGATCCACGCGCGCACGCCGAAGCCGGGGTCGGGGTCTACAGCGGCCTTCGCCATGACATCGTGCTGCGCTTTTTGCCCGACGCGGCCCATCTTGCCGGCGAGCGTCGTTTTCATGCCAGCCAAGAGGTGCATGACCAGCCCGACGGATCGGCGCTGCTGACGATGCGCGCGGCGGGGCTTGCCGTGGTGGCGCAGTGGGTGGCCGGCATGGGCGGCCGCGTGTGTGCGGAAGCGCCGGCGGAGTTGACCCAGATGGTGCGCGACATTCACCGGGCCGGTATCGCTGCGCACGGGGCCAAGGGGCTGGCCCCCGTCCGGGATGGCGCCAGCCAGGGGCGCGACCGGGAAGCCGGCTGACCCGAGCTGTCAGCGCCGGGGGCCATCATCGAGACGTGACGCGCTCCAAGCTCGAGTCCGATGCGCCCGCGCGCCCGAGCGACGACCGGCCCAGGATCCTGCACCGGCCCGTGCCCGCCACCGCGCCCCCCGTGGTGCCCGCGCGCATGGTCAACGAAGCGCTCTACTGCGAACGCCTGCTCTATCTGGAGTGGGCCCAGGGCGAGTTCGTGGACAACTTCTACACGCTCGATGGGCGCTACGTACACCGCCGGCCCGACCGACCCGGTGGTCGCCTGCCCGAAAAGCCCCGCGTGGGAGACGTGTCGGCGCAGGAAGGGCGCGAGCAACAACGCGACTACCAAGCGCGCAGCGTGTGGCTGACCTCGGAGCGACTCGGGCTGACGGCCAAGATCGACATCGTTGACGGCGATGCTGACGGTCGGGTGATGCCGGTGGAGTACAAGCGCGGCAAGGCGCCGGACCTTCCCGAGGGCGCCTACTTGCCCGAGCGGGCCCAGGTCTGCGCCCAGGCCCTCTTGTTGCGCGACCACGGCTACCTCTGCGACGCGGGCGCCCTCTACTTCGCCCAGTCGCGCCGCCGGGTGCCGGTGCCGATCACGCCCTGGCTGGAAGCGACAACGCGGCTGGCCATCGTGCGAGCGCGTCAGGTGGTCGAGAGCGACGAAATTCCGCCTCCCCTCGAGGACAGCCCCAAGTGCGCTGGCTGCTCCCTCAATCCCATCTGCCTGCCCGACGAGGTCAACCTCCTGCGTCGCCTGGGCGGGCAGGAAATCGTGGAAGTTGAAGACGACGACGCCGGGCTCACGGGGCCCCTCGACCCCGATCCCTGGCAGCTGGCGCCGACGCCGCGAGAGCTGCCGGAGCAGCCGCCCGAGGGCGAGACAGGGAAGCTCCGGCGCCTGCAGCCGGCGCGCGACGACCGGGTGCCGCTCTACGTTCAGGATCCGCGCAGCAAGATTCGGCTCTCGGCAGGTCGCTTGATCGTCAGCGGTGGTGAAGGGGCGAGCGAGGTTCGCCTGATGAATACCAGTCAGGTCGTGATCATGGGCAACGCGCAGATCACCACCCAGGCCCTGCGGGCCATCTTGGAACGCGGCATCCCCATCGCCTTCTTTTCCGGCGGCGGCTATTTCATCGGGCGAGCGGCCGGGCACGAGTCGAAGAACGTGGACCTGCGGCTGGCCCAGTACGCGGCCGCGAGCGACCCGGAGCGCGCGCTCGCCATCGCGCGCAGCCTGGTTCGAAGCAAGATCCGAAACTGCCGCACCCTGCTCAGGCGCAACCATCGGGCGCTCGCCGTCGAGGTTTTGAAACAGCTGATGGTGCTTTCGCGCAAGGCGGACGCGGCCCCCTCGCTTGCATCGCTGCTCGGCATCGAAGGCGCCGCGGCGCGGCTCTACTTCGAGCACTTCACGGGTATGCTCAAGGGCGACCGGCAGCTCGTCGACTTCGATATGCAGGGGCGCAACCGCCGGCCACCGCGCGATCCCATCAACGCGCTGCTCTCGCTCTGCTACGCCCTGCTCAGCAAGCAGGTGAGTCAGACCCTGGCCGCCGTCGGGCTCGACCCCCAGCTAGGTTTTTACCACCAGCCCCGCTTCGGTCGACCGGCCCTGGCCCTCGACTTGATGGAAGAACTCAGGCCCTTGGTCGCCGATTCGGTCGTGCTGCAGGTGGTCAACAACCAGGTCGTCACGGCCTCGGACTTCGTGCAGGCCGCAGGTAGCTGTGGGCTCGGTGCCAGTGGCCGCAGAAAAGTGATCGCCGCCTTTGAGCGTCGCCTCGACCAGCTCATCACCCACCCCCTATTTGGCTACCAGATAAGCTACCGGCGGGTCATCGAAGTTCAGGCGCGCTTGCTGGGCCGCTTATTGACGGGTGAAATCGAAGCCTATCCGACATTTGGAACGCGATGACATGCGCACGGCCTACTTCGTGACCTACGACATCTGCGACCCCAAGCGCTTGCGCAAAACCCATAAGTTGATGCGCGGCTACGGCGACCACCTCCAGCTATCGGTCTTCCTGTGCGAACTATCGCGCAGCGAATTGGTCGAGCTGCGTGCCGAACTTGGAGAAATCATCCGCCATGACGTCGACCAAGTGCTCTTCGTCGACATCGGTCCTGTCGAAGGCCGAGGAAGCTGCTCCATCAGTGCCCTGGGCAAGCCTTACATCGAACCCGACCGCCGCGCGCGCATCATTTGAGGACGCGGCGGGTCGTGAAATTCGCTATGCTGAAGACCTGGACAACCGCCGCGAGCGCCGAAGTGGCGTCGAAACCACGGGAGGCGCTCGAAAAGGCGAAAAGCTCTTTGAAAACCGAGGTTTTAGATACGACAGGAACGAACAACTCAGGTCGATTGGCACGCCGAGACTTCCATTCGCTCCAGCCGCTCGCAACCCGTGCCGCAAGTCGGCGAAATTGCTGGGAATTGGCTGGGGCGGTTTCCGTCGCTGCAGAGCGACGGCTCCATTGAAGCATTTGGCTCTTCGCCGCT
>Ga0224501_10003574_pt1 | contig 12253 bp, 13 predicted proteins | sample SF_Oct11_sed_USG_4_FD_169105 | JGI IMG/M metagenome (GOLD analysis project Ga0224501, IMG submission 169105) | Sediment microbial communities from San Francisco Bay, California, United States - SF_Oct11_sed_USGS_8_1 | ecosystem: Environmental > Aquatic > Marine > Sediment | place: USA... | reverse complement strand
ACCTGATGACGCCCAACATGCCCTTGTCTCTCTTGATCATGCTCGCCTTCTCAATCATAGTGGCCTATCCAATTTACAAGAGGCGGTATCACACCGTTTTCTCGTTGAATAGTAAGGGGTTTAAACTTTGGAAAGGCGGAGACCTCGTCGGGGGCAAGTGGTCTGACTACACAGACGTCTCAGTTTACATTACTCCACAACGTGAGATGTGCATTAGACTGTATTCTAAGAAGGGAACATTTGACATACCGCTATCAAAAGTAGGTCTTTCCAGAAAAGAAGCTTACAATGCAATTAAGCAGATACTGAAGAACAAATAGAATCTATTCGATGATAGGAGTTTCAACAGCAGTATTCCACCAAGGTTTATCCCACTTCTTATTGACCTTAGGCAGACTTTTCAGAAGAGTTTTTATTCTATCCGTAACAGTTGCAACATCGCTCTTTTTCAACCATCTCTTAAGCGCGTCAGGTTTCTCCACCAAGTTTTCAAGATTTAAGGTTGCTGTTAGGGCAAACTTTTGGTCCTTTTTTAAAATCTTTTCCATCCTTTCGGAGTTTATCTCCTCTTTTCCATTTCCAATAGAATGATCCAAAAAGATTGCACAGATGTCTTTCACGTCTTTTTCCTCCATCCCGAGGACAACCTTGTCATCTGCGTAGTGTGGATAGGGTAGAATTCTGAACTCTTGCTCATGTTCTCGGAGTTCCGAGAGTTTCTCTTTGGAAAAGTCCATAATGAATTGGGCTTTAGACAAAATCAAGTATTCCAAGCCGATTGTGTAGAGATTTTCTCTGTATTTCTTAAATGCATCTTTAACTTCTATCCTGTGCCTTAAAGAGATGTGGTCGCAGAGTATGTCCATTACTCCAACAATCGGGATTCCTTCATCTGTCACTCCTTCAATTGTCCTAATTCTGTATCTCTCCCCATGCCTCAACGCGTTGAAGAGCCTATCGCTTTTTGTGCTGAAAGACTTATACCGTGTTCCGAACGCCTCATCTATACTTAAAAGAAGCTTGTAGAAATCTAACCCCTGCTTTTTAGGAACTATAAAATCAGTATCCTTTATTTCCCTTGACAATAAACCAGTGCCGTTTGAATGTTCACAATGCATTTTGACGGCGGCTCCTCCAAACAACAGCACCGGGATAAGTTTCTTACTAACCCGCTTCTCAAAAGCTTGAGGATACCTTTGATGAAGCTCCTTTGCATTAAGAGCAGCCCAAATAGAAACCACTGCACTTTTCATTGGAAAATAATCCATGTCAACGTAGGAAGGCACACCGAGTTCTTTCATGATCTCTTCCAGATCAATGTTCGAAGTGAGAGGCAACTCAACCTCAAAGGTTGTTCCATCTACATCTTCATAGAGGATAGCTTTGTCAGACATTTCTAGATTTCACTCCTAATTTTCGCCGGAGACTTATCTATCTGAGCACAGCAGCCCAAAGTCATTCAGACCTTTAATAATGGATTATACATATTTAAATTCGGTTAAGGAGGAATAAGTAGTTTAACACAACAAAACACGAAAATAATCTTTCTTCATGGTTTATTGCATTCTTTTAAACTTGAACCCATGCATGGTGGGGCTGCCCGGATTTGAACCGGGGTCAAGAGAGCCCAATTGGAGAGCGCCTAGTCTCCTAGCCTAGACCATGCTAGCCCACAGCCCCATCTCTCTTTTCAGTAAAAGCATCAAATTTACTAATAAGTCTTTGACTCACCTCCTAATGCGTCAGGCTTTCTGTGTTTTGGCAAAATTTTATTTGCTTTAGGTAATAGGAGTTACGGTGAGTGCAATGAAGTTTTCTTTCATAAGCCCAAGCCCAGCGCCGGAAACTCCAGGCAAAGTCGAGGCAGCATGGCCTCCACTAGGAATCTTATATTGTGCAACCCTCTTAGCCGAAAATGGAACTGAAGTTTCTGTTCTTGACCAAGCTGCGCTAGGATTTTCTTCTAGGCGGGCTATTCAATGGATAAAAAGGGAAAACCCAGACATTCTCGGATTCTCAGTCTTGCTCCCTTCATTTAAAGAAGCATTGAACATAGCCAAGCAGGCGAAAACTCAGAATCCGAACGTCGCTATTGTTTTTGGAAACTATCACGCAACTTTCAACGCTGAGAGAATCATAGAGAAATATCCTTTTGTGGACATAATTGTTCGAGGAGAAGGCGAATACACAAGCCTTGAGTTGGTTAAATGTTTAGAGAAGAAAGGAAATATAGAAGACGTCGCTGGCATAACTTTCAGGAAAAACGGCAAAGCTGTATCAACCGCTGAGAGATCGCCTTTACGAAATTTAGATCGCCTTCCCATTCCAAACCGAAGCTTAACCAACGCAAGATACAGCTCGGACATTTTTGGAATAAAGGTTGCCACCAGAAAATTCACATCCATCGTTTCCTCGCGCGGATGTCCATTCGGATGCAGCTTTTGTGCATGCACAATGTTTGCTCACCGCCTCTGGAGGCCGAGGTCCGTTGAAAACATCATGAACGAGTTGAATTTCTTGCAAAGCGAAAATTATGAACAGTTCCTCTTTGTGGATGACAACTTTACACTAAGCCCAAAAAGAGTGGTAAAGCTTTGTCGGAAAATCAGAAAGGAAAAGATGGATGTTGAATGGTGGTGTGACTCTCGCGTAGACAACTGCACTTATGATACGCTGAGAGAAATGGCTAAAGCCGGATGTAAACTTCTCTATTTTGGAGTAGAAAGTGCCAACCAAAGAATTTTAGACTATTATAAGAAAGGTATAACTCCTGAGCAGTCGGGAAGTGCTGTGCGAAAGGCTAGAAAAGCGGGTATAGACGTTATTGTTGGGTCGTTTATTGTTGGAGCCCCAGATGAAACCGTAGGGGAAATTCAGAACACATTAAAGTTTGCTCATGAACTCGACATCGATGTTCCACAACTAAACGTCTTAGGCGCTTTTCCCGGAACATCTATATGGAACGAACTAGTGGCAAAAGGCTATGTTGAGGAAAATCAACTCTGGGAAAACGGCGTTTACGTGTCAGAGGTTTCACCCCACGCTGTTCCACTCCAGATAATTCGCTCCCTCGTCTACGAGTACTTTCGAGCTTTTTACTTACGCCCAGAAATGTTATTCAAGGAAATCTTCAGAACCTTTAAAAGTAGCTTCAGAATGGGGGCGTTTTTCAGCAATCTAACGCGAGTCAACCAAATCATAGAAACAGTGAAACAAGAAGTTAATCCAGAATAATTTAAACAGCTACTTTCTAATGGAACAATGCATGATTTTTGGACAAGTTAGACATTCGTCTGGGATCGGTGCGTTTTCGTTAAGAGTTTTCAAGTATCCAAGATTATATGGGCAACTTACAGGTGTCAAAGTTCTTTCTCCACCCTCACATTTTTCAACACGAATCACGTGAGGACCTTCCACGGTAATATCTAGTTTAGATTGACAATGAGGACAAGCATAATAAGTTTCCCTTAAAATCCTTGAAGAATCAGTTAGCAAAAGAGGCTTTATAAAACCTTTTCCACAATTCCCATAAGGACAGAAAAGTAGTTCGGATTTCTGTAGAACCTTCATGTATTCCGCCTGTGGTTTGCTAATCAATTTATTAAGTCGTGATACTTAATAAACATTTTTGCATTCACGTTGAACAAATATACAGTTTCATAGCGGCAAAAGGAAAGGTGACATCGATTACTTAATATTTTGTTTTACAAGTTAACTAGATGAACGATTAGTAACATGAGCCCCCGTAGCCTAGCGGTTAAGGCGTCAGCCTTGTAAGCTGAAGACCCCGGGTCCGAATCCCGGCGGGGGCTTCACCACATTAGGTTTTCCTCTGAGCAGGTTAAAATAAAAACGCGTAAACATATGCAGCCAAAAAGGCTTCTGCTTAAGGTTTAAAGCTTCTTATTCTTTTTTATGTTTAAGATGAAGTTGGGATTCTCCTCGAGTTCGCGGTGTGGCGGTGACAAGTCTAAAGAAGAAGAGTTGAAAAGGGAGGGTTGGATGCGCCAGTTTACTACTGATGAGCCTCGTTTAAGTGAAGCCGTTGAGCTTTATCGCTCGTTGGGCTATGAGGTTCACTTGGAGCCTTCGACATTCAACAAAGATAATGCAATGTGCAAGGCGTGCATTCAAACTGATTGCCAAAAATACAAGACTATTTACATAAGACGTGAGACAGCTGAAGTTTAGTTATTTCAAATATGTATTGTTAAGTCGCAAGTTTAATGTCTTTTGAAACTTTCATTTTGTTGCAACGAGGGTTGACTACCATGAAGTCTAATGTTAGCGGCATAACTGCATTAGTTCTCGTGTTGGTAGCTTTTTCTTCACTTGTGTCAATGATTGCTCTTACCCGCATAGACAACATAGTTAATAGAGAACTCGAGTTCAGCTATGGATGGGCTATGCCCTACTGGACCATGACAACGATCGTTTTTGCAATGGGCTGGTTTAACATCATTATAGCAATCGCTTTCCAATTCTACGTGCTCCTATTTGGACGAAGGGTAGCAGAGGTGATACCTCAAGAGGGAGTATTGAAGCCAGAGACTACATATCAGCCGTCAATTGAAGAAAAGCCGATAGCAGCAGAAAAGCCTAAAGAAGAATCCGTAACAGTGGTTGAAGCACCTCAAGAAGCCCAAGGACCAGTTGAAGAAATAACCCCTCAAGAATACATAGAAACTGAACAGTACGAAGAGGTTAAGGCACAAAAGGAACAAGAGGCAGAAACCACAGAATGGATTGAAACTGAGCGAGAGCCTGAAGAAAAGTTTGAAGAGCCCCAAGAGGCTGTTGATGTGCAGCCTCAAGAAGAAACCTCATATGCATACGAGGAAGAAAGAGAACAAGAGGAAATGCAAAGAGAAACTGTAGAAACTGAAACTCACGAAACTCCTCCACCAGCACCAGAAAGAGAGGCAGAAACCACAGAAAGAGAAGAGCCCCAAACGCAAACTTGGATGTCTACAGAAGAGCATGAAACATCAGCTGAAGATCCTCAACAACAAGAAGCCGAGTTAACTGAACATTACCCAACATGAAATTTTAGATTCCATTGAGTTTCAATATTTTACTTTGAGTTCTGAATAAGATCTAGCGAAACACCAGAGTCTTAACTAACACTTCTAGTCTTTCGGAGTAAAAGAAAATACGTTGAGCAAACAAGTAATTAATGAAGAGAGCCATGTCCATAGCGAGCAAGAAACCAAGCATTGTTTATTGGCTTGGAGTCAATTTGTATTTAAACATAACGAATCGATGCTCTAACAATTGTTATTTCTGTTTTAGAAGGTATAAGCCCGGCATAGATGGATTTAACCTAAGACTGAGAAAAGAGCCTACTCAAAGACAAATAATAGATGACCTGCAAAACTTCATAAACAAGAAAACTTGGAAGGAAATTGTTTTCTGTGGATTTGGAGAGCCTCTGGAAAAGCTGGATGGTGTTTTAGAAGTTACCAAGTGGATTAAGAAACATTTTCCAGTAACAGTTCGTATTGACACAAATGGACAAGCCTACTTATTGAACAAAGGTAGAAACGTAATTGAAGAGCTAAAAGAGGCTGGACTAGACAGAATAAGCATCAGCTTCAACGCCCATAACAAGGAAACATACAATTACGTGTGCAAACCGAAATTTGAAAACGCCTATGAAACCGTAATAAGATTCATTGAAAAAGCTAAAAGGCAATTCGACACCGAGACTACAGCTTTAACTATACCAGAAATAAACATATCAGAAATAAAGGAAATGGCAAGAAAAATGGGAGTTAAATTTAGACCAAGAGAATATCAACCATGCATCTGGTAGAATAAAAGTGCGGGGGGTGGGATTTGAACCCACGAAGGCCTTCGCCATGGGGACCTGAACCCCACCCCTTAGACCTGGCTCGGGTACCCCCGCTTGTTTTGAATCCTATCAGTTCTTCAGTTATGACTGATACTTATTTTCTTTTGTTAAAAGAATAATGTTAAATCACACCACAAGTCATGCTGAATTGCGAGGAGTCAGAAATTGACCAGTTGGCTTAGTATCCTAGAAGCTTGTTCCCAAAAAATGAAAAAGGAGATTCTTGCCCTCCTCGGCTTAGTAGAAGCTAAAGCGGAATTCGGCATAGGCGCAGGCGGCGATGTGATTAAGAAAATTGATCTTGCTGCTGAGAATGCTTTGATTCAGACTCTTCAAGATTATAGGTTTTCATGCACCCTTATAAGTGAAGAAGCGGGAACAAAGGAGATTGGTTCGAATCCTTCAAGTTTATACTTGGTTACCGACCCCTTAGATGGGACAACCAACGCTGTGAGAGGCGCTCCTTTCATGGCTATTTCTTTAGCTATATCAAAAAGACCTTATTTGAGAGATGTGGAAACGGCGCTTGTTTGCGACCCAGTTCACGACGTCACCTACACGGCCGAACGAGGTAAAGGAGCCTTTCGGAACCTCGAAGGGATTCAGCCATCATTGACAACCTCGTTAGAAGAGGCGGTTATGGGCGTAGACTTTAACACACTTAAAATACGTGAACTCATGCCACGGCTCATTCCCCTACTTGAAAAAACCAAACATTTACGCCATTTTGGAGCCGACGCGCTGGAAATCTGTTATGTAGCAGACGGCACAACAGACGCCTTCATCGACATACGAGGCAAACTACGAGTAACCGACATAGCCGCAGCCTATCTAATCCTCCGTGAAGCCGGAGGTATAATGGTAACTCCTGAAGGAAACGAGTTAGAGGTTGGGCTAGATGCAACTCAAAGAGTAGCCTTTATTGCAGCTGCAAACAAAACATTCTATGCTAAGATTCAAAAACTGCTCAAATAAAGCGGGAGCATATGGATTGCTAACCCCACTACAACCATACCCGGCATTACTCTTAAGAAGCAAGAATCAACGAGTGCTGGTTGTTGCAGACCTCCACATCGGTTGGGAGGTTGCCTTAGTCCAGAAAGGAGTTTACATCCCGTCACAAACGCCGAAAATTCTGAACAAACTCCAAATAATAGTAAAGATAGCTAAGCCAACTAGTCTCATTTTCCTTGGCGACGTTAAGCATACAGTTGCAAAGGTTGAGCTAAGAGAATGGCACGACATCCCAAATCTCTTCGAAACCCTTGAAAAAAGTGTACCCAACATTCAGGTTGTGCCTGGAAACCATGATGGCAACCTTGAGCCATTATTACCTGAAACAGTAAAGCTTTTGCCAACTACTGGAGTCAAAATTGGAGACATCGGACTCTTTCATGGACACGCCTGGCCAGCACCAGAACTTCTTGGATGCCGAACTCTGGTTATGGGGCATATCCACCCCACAGTAGCCTTCCGTGACCCCTTTGGATACCGCATAACAGCGCAAGTATGGGTTAAAGCACAATGCAGCAAAACTCGCCTGACAGAAAGCGTTCTGAAAACATTAAACATAAAAAAAGCAAAAAAGCCGACTGAAACATTGAAAACTCGTTTTAACGTCACACCCAAAACTTCTCAACTTTTGATACTGCCATGTTTCAACGAATTTTTGGGAGGACGACCGGTAAACAGAACCCGCATAAACACAGGAGGCAGATATCGAGAGTTTGTTGGACCTATTTTGCGTTCAAGAGGCGTCTATTCGGATGAGGCTGAAATTTACCTCCTAGACAGGACATTCCTCGGAACCGTTGCCCAACTGAAAACTCTAGGTTAAAAAGCCTCCTAAGAGAGCTTACGCAAAATCAGTATTCTATGTCCGTTCCTTTTTTATAGGAGTAAAATTCAAAACAGTTACAAAAGAGAGGTCATAACATGAAAATAGACAAGGTTGAAATTTCCAGCATAGCAGTGCTCTTCATCGGAGTAATTCTGTTGGTATTCGCCTTCTTCAACGCCTACGCGTTTCTCACCGGACAGCTTGAAATCCTAGCCAGCCAAGACATTCTCCAAGCCTTCGGCGAAGCTTTAGCTCCGCTCATAGTAGCATGCATCAGAATCCTTTACCTCGGCATAATGGGCTGGATCGGCTCCATTCTAACAATACGAGGAGTACAACTTTTGAAAATGGAAAGACAGGCACCTTCAGAACAAAAACAAAAAGCTAATCCAACAATAAGACATGTGAACGCAGAGAAAAAGAAAACCACTACCTAGGTTCTCAGCATCTTTTCAAAAAGGGAAGTCAAATGAAACATGCCATTCAAGCGTTAGGCTGGGCTACCACTATACTTTGGATCTTAGTTATCTTATTCTCTGGAACAGTTGTCTACTCTGCAATGCAGATAAAAATGAACTTCGAAGAAGAGCACCAAGTGACAACCTCGGATAATGCGCTGACAAGATCCATTCCTTTTTCGATTAGTAACGGAGGCCTCTACGAAATATCAGAACTGAACATAACAACTCTTATTGTAGCTGAAAATGAAACAAGTATATCACGTTCTACATCATTAGTGCCCTTAATACCAAAAACTAGTACAGTTAACGAAATACACAATATCTCTGTAAGCCTAGAAGACATACTTGATAAAAATCTAACCTACTTGCTCTTAAACGACACCGATTTGAACGTGGACATGTTTATTGCGTTGACGTATGCCTACGCTATACCTCTCAAAATTTCATCTAACCTAACCATGCCTTGGGGTGCACCCTTATACAATTTAGCTATAGGCGGAATTTCCATTGTCTCTCCAAACCAAGTAAATGTTTCTTTAAGCTTCAAGAATCATGCTTTCTTCAGCTTGAATGGAACAGTTCGCTTAGAGATTGTGGATAGCAACAATCGGACACATTCGGGGACCGCAGACATTTTTGTACTTTCTGAAGACAGTTATGACAAGGCAATACCAGTGGCGATGGAAGCTACACCGGGAGATGTGGTTGAAGTACACCTATACTTTGATGAAATGTATCTTGAATCTTGGACATTGGTGATGGCTATTGGCTGAAGACAAAGGCATGCAGATGTTTCTGAAGAAAATGATTCCCAAAGTTTTGAAGGCTACAGTGATGGGGCTTTTGTGGTTTTTCTTGCTCTATGCTTTACCCACGCTTTTTCTATCTGAACTTGTAGAGGAAGTGCTTCCGGGCTATACTCAGCTTCTCAGCATATTCGCCATTGTTATTGTTTTCTTTGTTGTGGTGAGCGAGCTTTTGGCTGGAACAATTTTTCAATACGCTTTTAACATAGGAAAGGCCTTGGTGTTTATGGCGTTTTTTATCTATGCTTTGAACGGAGGTTTTATCGCATTTGATTTAGAATTTGTGCATATTGAAGCTGACCTTAGGGTTTACCTAGCCATGCTTCTAACCATCGACTTTCTAGGATTAGCGAAAAGCTTGCTCCAAGCCATAGACTTTCTAGGGAAAAAAACGGAGCGCCAGCTTGCTATTTGAGATCAACTAGGTCGCTATAAGATTTTTTTTCGAGATTCTCAGGATTTATATCTAGTGTTGCCATCAGTTTTTCTAGAAGCTTAATGTTTTTTTCAACTTCTTTCAGGGTATTAGGCGTTTTTCTTTCGAATTCCACGTAGCATCCCAAAGAATCAACCGTATCTAAGTGTATCTGTGTTCTTTGATGCCAATAGATTTCCCTTGTCTTTTTTACTGTAGCCTTCACTTCGAGAATTTTCTTCAGCAATGCTTTGAAGACTTTGCCATCTGGAATTTCTACGACAAAGACGTCGCTTCTTCTTGGCTTTGAGATGTTCTCTCGTTCATAGTAAATCAGCTGAGTCTTTTCACTGTTAATTTGTCGCAGTTTCAATCTGCCCTTTGGAACGTCAAAGTATATGTCGGTCTGTTGAAAAGTTCCTGCATGCTTTGCCTTTAAAACTCTAAGTTTTCTTCGAATGGGTTCAAGGTTGTCCACTTTCGCTTTTTTTTCAACCAATTTGTGCTCTGACGTGCTCATGAAGTCTCACTTCGTTTTGTCTAGCCGCTCATCTTTCTCCATCTTACTCCTTCGGGCGTGTCTTCAAGAATATAGCCAAGTCTTTTTGCTTCTTCTCTAATTATATCGGCGGTTTTCCAGTCTTTCTTTTTTCTTGCCGCTTCTCTTTGTTTAATCAGTTTTTCAACTTCTTTTGGCAATTTTTCTTCTATTAGCACCTCTTTTTCCAGAATGCCGAAAATACCGCCTAACTCTCTGGAAGATTGTACTATTCTTTCTGCCTGTTCGTGGCTGATTTTCTGCTTGCTAACTATTTTGTTTATCTCTCGTGCTAAGCCGTAGAGGTGTGTGAAGGAAAGAGATGTGTTAAAGTCGTTGTTCATTGCCTCTGCGAATTTCTTCTCCGTTTCGGCTAGAAGCGTTTCTATCTCTTTTGAAGTCTCTCCTTTAGAAGAAGCCGCATGTTTGATGTTTCGTAGGGTGTTGTAGAGATATTCAAGTTCTGCTTTGGGTCTTTCCAAATCTTTTTCGTCGAAATCTATGGGCTTTCGATAATGGGTTGAGGCATAATAGAGCCGTAGAACTTCTGGGTCGTGTCTGCTCAAAACTTCTCGTATAGTCACAAAATTTTTCAGTGATTTAGACATTTTCGCGCCTTTGATATTTAAAACGCCAGCGTGTAACCAATATTTGACAAAGGGTTTCTTGCCCGTAGCCGCCTCTGCCTGAGCTATTTCGTTTGTGTGATGGGGAAAAATGAGGTCGCTTCCTCCTCCGTGCAGGTCGTATTGGGGACCGAAGATGGTTACTGTCATGGCTGTGTCTTCTATGTGCCATCCTGGTCTTCCTTTGCCCCATGCTGAATCCCATGCCAGTTCGCCTGGTTTTTGGCTTTTCCAGAGCGCAAAGTCGAAGCTGTTTCTTTTTCGTGGGTCGGGTTCGATTCTGTGTCTCTTCAACTCTTCGATGGACATGCGGGAAAGCTTTGTGTAGTCTTTAAATTTTGTTACGTCATAGTAGACGTCGCCGTCTACGACGTAGGCGTAGCCTTTTTCGATTAGAGTTTTGATTTGTTCGATCATTTGAGGTATGTAATCAGAAGTCTTGGGAAACAGGTCAACATTCTTTTTTACTTTCAAAGCATCCACATCCTCAAGAAAACGTTGAGTATAACGATTTGCTAAGCTTAGGGGCTCCACGCCTTCTTTTTGAGCCCGCTTAATTATTTTGTCGTCTACGTCAGTTATGTTCTGGGCATAGAAAACATCATAACCCAAATGCTTAAGCCAACGAACAATTGTGTCAAATTGAACGTAGGTCTTGGCATGCCCAACATGGGCATCATCATAGACTGTTTGGCCACACACAAACATCTCAACCCGTTTTCCGCGCATCGGCTTGAGAGTTTCTTTTCGTCTTGTCAGCGTGTTGAAAATCTTCAAAACCATCAACCTGCATCCATTTCTATTTTTGCGAGAAGCCTTAAAGGCTTTGATGTAGCACGCATCCACTTTTTAAGACTAATAGACTGGACTAGATGAAACACAAAGAAGCGAGAGGCGTCGGAGACAAACACGAGCCCTCCAAGACATCTCTACACCATCCGCCCATGAAATCACCATTAGATGCAAATCCACCACTAATAAACGTTTACTTATGGAAATCTAACTTAGTGCACAGTTTTCAGAAAAGAGCCCTTATTGTGACACGATAAAATTTTTTGTTTAAGACCTCAAAACAGATAGGCAAGCTTTTCTAGTCAGCCCTGATTATCGCTTTCGATTGCTTCTTGGTTCCAGCCAAATATTCTGTCATTGCCTCGTCTAGGTCTAGCCACTCTGCTATTCCAGACGCCATTTCAGCATTGTTTTCGAAAATTACCTTCAAGTAGGGAAGAAACTCCCTTATGGCATTTACCGCCGATATGTGGCATCTTCGCTTAATCTTCCAACCTATCTTTGACTGCATTTGCCTTTCCCTTTTGGTCCTCGACAGCATTTTGATACGTTCTGGAAAGCGCAGAGGCACAAATCCAGCGGGCTTTGTTTTTTCTCTTGCCACCGCTACACCGGCTGTCATGAAGTCGATTACATAACGGGTTAGTTTCCAGTTGTGCGTCTGGCGGATTCTGCTTCTGTAGAGGTCAGCGATGGCTAGGGATTCCATTGCCCTTGCTAGGTCTTCTGGGTCGCGCAGATGATACGGCATGTTCTCGTATATCCATTCAAAAAGCATGTTGTGGTCAACATCAGCCATGTCCACAGCGTTTTTAGCAGCCTCACAGCTTTTAGAATAGAAAACTAACCTAAGAACATTGAAGATAGCGTCTTTACGTTCTCGATGTGCCAGCCAAGAAACATCCTCATAAGTGAGCCTCT
>Ga0224501_10003573_pt1 | contig 12256 bp, 3 predicted proteins | sample SF_Oct11_sed_USG_4_FD_169105 | JGI IMG/M metagenome (GOLD analysis project Ga0224501, IMG submission 169105) | Sediment microbial communities from San Francisco Bay, California, United States - SF_Oct11_sed_USGS_8_1 | ecosystem: Environmental > Aquatic > Marine > Sediment | place: USA... | reverse complement strand
TTACACTCTATTACACACAACACAATATTTGTAACAACACTTCATGGGAAGGTAGACTCTAGACAGTGAGCAGTTCCGCATCAGTGATACCGTGGCCGGACATGATTCTATGACAAACACAGCGCTCCTTTCTTACCTTCTTCGGCTGGAAGCTCTACAAAAAGAAAATGAGACAGCGTCAGTCACGATATCACGCAAAAGACAAAGGGTAGTCATAAAAACTGGCAACAGTTACTCTAAGCTCCAATACATTGGCACGTTGGAGTTGGCAGTACCTAGGCCTAGTACTAGGGTACTATAGCCAAGTTAGGAAGGAAGCTGTGAACAATCTGACTCGGTTGGCCAACATGTGGGTGTGTTATAACCTGAGGAAACATCATGGCAATCAGGATGAAAATAATACTTCATGACGATTATTGCTGGTTACCCAAATAAATCGCACATGCTGTTAATAATTATATGCAGACATATTGCAAAGATAAATGGATGGTTTGGGGTCATGGCCGGAGCGAGGCTGGGTGTGAGCATCATTTCTTTGCGAACTCTTCTAAGTACTCAAGTAAATGGGTCTGCAACATACAATTCAGCCTTATCCAAAATTAGTGAGTCATATTCTTGCGTTATAGTAAGAGCCTAGTCTTTGTTCAGCAGGCAAGTAATCAATAAATCATTGACCGACTAGAGTGGCACAATCCAGCTTATCAGCTGGAAGGACCATTCACACTCAGGTGGTGTGTGAAGGCCACATCAGCACTTAGGTACATTGGGATGATGCAAGCTCTGTGATTATCAATGCCAGCTCAAACCACGGGGTATTATCTATCACGATAAGCAACCATCAAAGTGGATTGGGTCAACTTGGTCAAACAGGGCTGCTACGGTCAACTTGGTCAAACACGCCAATGGTATTTGGAGTTTGTAGACTTTGACTACACCCTGAATTGCTGGTTAATGAAATTGCAATTACAACATTCATGGTAGGACATTTCATAGGTTAACTAACGGTCTACCAGTGAGGTAGATTATCATTATGCAAGCCAGTGAAGCCACCAATCCAAGTGCCAATGAAATTAGTTGTTCGTTAGAATTAGACAGGTTTTATCACGGGATATAATTGGCTGAGTATCCTATTGAATGCGTCATTATCATCAGGTGACAAAGGTATTAAGGTTTTCGGAGTTTGTTACTTGGTGAAGTACCTAAATAAATTTGCGACACGCATGAACTGAAGGATTGGTTTGGCCCTTAGCATTAAGACCAACTGCGAGACAGTCCATCTGTAATTCACCTTCGGCTAAGTCTGTAAAACGACTTTGTTTAATGTTTACCAGGCTGAATATTCATACTGTGGACTGAAGACTGGGCCTGGCTATTTCGCACTCAATAGTACTTTGCTAACAAGTCAAAATGAATGTAGTTAAGTTTAAAGACAGAGTTGAAAGTGGACATCACAGGTATTATTCTTCTAGTTCTTCTAGTCCAGTGCAAACCAGCTTACAATTCAGTCATTTAGTCATACTCATAGTGAATTAGTTGTAGTTACATAAGTCTAACTAAGACAAGCTAATTCACTTATCCACTAATTCAGTGGTAATTGTCTGAGAAGTAAAACTACAAGTAAAATAAAAAAATAAAATGAAAATTATCATAATTTTATACAGTACACATACTAACCGTTGGGACCATATTTCTTTCGGTTGGTCTCGACTTGTTGATCACTGAGACCAGTATCATCGACATTGAAAAGCTTAAACGTCTCCTCAACAGTACGGTCATGGGTTGTAATATCCATTTTGGCAGTTGTTGTGTAGTCTTTTTACTGACTGAGCCACAGAGTCGGTGACTCCCTGCAAATTTAAGGACTGTCGCAGTAAAGGACAGTCGAACGAATACTTGATAATACCAGCCCTAATAGAGGGGCTTGAACGTGTGAAGCTTCTCTTCTTCAGACAAGATGACTCTGCCACTGACCTAAAGATCACAGAACTACGCTGAAACCGAAAACAACTCGGAATGGAAAGTGGAGGCGAACTTTCTATTGGGATCCGACGATGCCGTAAAGCTTGACTCGCTTAGCGGAAATACGCGTGATTTTGGGGTGGTATCATACATGTTGCACCAACAAAACTATATAATATTCGGTATAAATTATAAATTGGGCAGATAACTATATTTTATAGTTATGTATGTATTTTAATTTGTTATATTATCGGAAAACTGATATTTATTTTATTTTGAAATAGAGGTTGATGCTCACTTTCCTAAAATTAAAATGAGCGAGTCCGAGAAGCCGTTTTCTTTGTGTTTTCATCTGATTGGTCGGATTTGTGCTTTAGCAATACCGAGTCCACTGTTCCACTGTTTCCTGGAGATACCCAAACAATTAGGGTATTGAGTCACTCCTATACCGATTTCGAAAATACGGATTAATTCGTGATGGGACGCAAAGATCAGCTCAAAAAAGGTATCATCGACAGACCAATACGGTTCAAGACATCCTTGGCCAACACCATAGCCGATGTTATGCGGGTCAGGGGATGGCAGGAGGTGACAGCAGAGAGCAGTCAACCAAATGACTGGGACATAATTTGGTGTGACCGCGAGTGGCTGAAGGACAACTATGACCACAGCTACTTTCAAGAACATGTGAAGATCTGTCATTTCCGAAATCACTATGAGCTAACTCGTAAAAACCTGATGGTCAAAAATCTTAGGCGCATGAAGAAGCAGGTTGAACGTGAGAATGGCAAAGGTTCGGGCCAGGCATTTGAGTTTTATCCAACCACTTTTGAGTTGCCATCAGAATATCACATATTTGTTGAGGAGTTTAAGCGCTGTCTGGGTGGCATATGGATAATGAAACCCGTTGCCAGGTCTCAGGGCAAAGGAATATTTCTGTTCAAAAAGCTAAAGGACATCACAGATTGGAAAAAGGGTGAATATAATGCAAACCCTGATCCAGCCCAACCTCTTCCAGAAACCTATGTTGTTCAACGATACATTCACAATCCCTACCTGATTAATGGAAGGAAATTTGACATCCGTATCTATGTGCTTGTAACATCATATAACCCACTGAAAGTCTGGCTGTATCGATCCGGTTTTGCGCGTTTCTCAAACACTCGCTATTCTCTTGAGTCAATTGACGACTCGTATGTGCATTTGACAAATGTGGCTATTCAGAAAACGGCCCCAGACTATGATCCAGACAAAGGTTGTAAGTGGTCGACTCAGCAGCTGCGACGCTATCTCACCGCCAAACATGGAGTTCTCAATACTGACCGCTGTTTCTCAGAGATGGACAATATCTTTATCAAGACACTGCAGAGCGTGCAAAAAGTCATTATCAATGATAAACACTGCTTTGAGTTGTACGGTTACGATATCCTACTTGATGATGCACTGAAACCTTGGCTTATCGAAATCAATGCCTCTCCATCACTAACAGCCAGCAATCGTGAAGATTACGAACTGAAGTTTGGTTTACTTACCGATGTGATGAACATCATCGATTTGGAAGGACGACTAACCGGGAAAGAGAAACGCGTAGGAGGTAAGTTCTATGCTGCTGACCACTGAGTGTGACTTCCTGCCATGCTACCCATGAGTGTGACATACTATCACTTCTGCTGTGTGTCTATCTAACCATGAGTTTGACCTCCCGCCACTTCTGGTAGGCATGGCTTTAAAATTCACTGTCCGGTTTTCTGTGTTTGTTTTTTGGGCACCTGATCACCCGTTTTAGCAGACCACCTATAAGCTTGAATCTTTTTCGGGAGCAGTAGGAGCTGAAACTTATGTGAGGCTATGACAGGTTTGGCTAGGACTTGGCTTGAACCTATGATATATAGCTCTCGAGTGGAATGCTCTTGCCACTAAGCTAGCTCGGTGTCCGGGTTTTAAAGGTCACTTTTCGGCAGGTTCGTAGAGGCTTATGCGTTTAGAGCGGGTGAGGAAATTTGGTCATGTACCGGCTCTCCTTGGTGTTGCGCAATATATGTGGGTGTCTGAGTATGAAGTATATGGCCATTCCATCTGTCCATTTCGTGATGGGTGTAGCAATTACCTGGGAATAGCATTAATGTGAGCGAACTCATGAGCCGAAATATAACACAGTGGAAGCACAAATCTGCCAAAGGAGTAACCTTGAGAATAACATGGATGTAGCGTCATTGCCACAACATGAAGCCACCAGAAGACTGATCCTTTATGTTACAGGTCATAATTAACTAGGGCTTTAAATGAAAGGCCTCTATAAAACTCCAAATAAGGATAAACCAGCTCATAGAACTGGATAACCACTCCCCAAGCTGACTTGGCACAAATATGGCGATAGACCGCTCTATATAATCCTTTATTCTACTGGGCTTCTGGCCATCTTGTTAAATGACCCTCCTAAGCGTCAGGCTTGTTAGAGGTGTAGGAGCTAGGAAGTATGTTAGGAGCTCACTCTCACAATGAGTGCTCAGCATGACTAGGACCTGAGCCCAGAATCTTAATTTCGATCGTCAGCCAAACGCTCTAACCATTAAGCTATCAGATCCATTAATGTGGTGCTGATACTGTACGAGTGTGACTCAATTCCTTCCACACCCGATGTTGGAAGGTCAGTAAAGGTGGAGTTATGGTGATCAATGGCATTATGAGTGGCTATGGAGAGATTGATGTATCCATTATGAATGACTCCTCTCAGATGATATGATACATTGAACATCCACTTACTATGCATTAGCCAGATTTGACAAATGGATACATTAGTTGCGCAGGCACAGGATAGCTCAGTTGGTAAAAAGAATTCTTTCACCACAGGTTGCCTCTCTGTCCAGTGCGACTTCGTGCTGTTAGCTGAGTGAATATTGTCGCGAAATCAAACAAATTTCCCTTTCCAATGATCCTAGTATGAGACCGGAAATGAGTGAACATTGCTAGGTTGATGAGTCGGACGTCGTACTCATTTTGTCTCTGGGAGACAAACAGTCGGGCGTCTGAGAGAGCATCTGAGGCGGACCCGACGACGCTTGTTCACTCCATTTTTGGGGATAGGATGTCCGTCTCGAGCGTCTGGTCGGAGGCGGACCGGACGCCCGATTGAGTGAAAAGCGCCTTAATTAGGTTGGCTGACCCCCAACCTCCCAGGACCATCAGTTCAGTCTTGTAGCTGGTGCTTCACCAGCGGGTGTTCTAGTAGAGTGAAGCTGACCCTGGGTATGGCCAGCCCCCACTACCAAAATCTGCCCAGGCAGTAACTTCATTAGTTGCGGTCTTTATCGCTCTGCAACAGACAGCGAATTTTTATTACAGTTGCATCAAGCAAGTTGCTCGTGTGCACATCTGCATAATCTCTCTGGATCTTCTGATGCATGTACATACGTACATGCACACCCAATAAAAGCTAAACAAAACGCCGAAGGCTATTCCGCGTGTGTAGTGCATGAGTGCCTTGCATGTATTTAACAGCGTGTAGATACTAATTTCCATAGGTCAAGTGACTGCTCTACTGGTCTGTTACAGCCGTCTGCAATACCGGCTAGGGTGAATAATTAGTTTCATTTTACAACATATATGGACTTTGTGCTTCTACCAGAGAGGGGCATACATGGGTTTCACTCACATGTTTTACTCTGACCATGTATTTCTTGTTAAAGCAATAGCAATTCTCTTTCTGCATGGGACATGATTTTGGCCATTAATGGAACTATGGCTCCCAATCTTTGATCAAACACTTCACTGCAGACAGAATCCACTGTGCCTGTTCGCTTACTCGTACTCAAGTGTAACTCATAATAGTACACATCTGCGGCTTATGTTATAAGCAGACACTCCCTATAGTCCCGCAGACATCTATACTCTGGGCAGATAATTAGACATCATCTGTACTTCATACGCTTTAGTTATACCATCCATACATTTTTCATTTGGGGCAGTATATCTATGCATTTCAAGACAGTGGCAAAATACTGGTATTTGTAGAATCCCTGTGCTCAGTTAATTTCTGGGGCTATTTATGATGAAAAGAACTGTTTGTTGAGTCAGAATCACTTTGTATTTAATAACCGACAAGGTGCCGAAGTCACTTATAAAAATAGCAGCAAACCACAGTTAAATTTAGTTCCTCTCTCCTAGCTGAAAGCACAGCCATTTCTTCAAATTCACAGTCAATGCAGTGATCAGGAAGTAAGATGCGCGTGTATCTTATCAGTGGTAGTTATAGAGACCATAAATTACTCTGTGCCAATCTCCAGAAAACCTCTACAGTGACCGACGCCGTGAGACGAGAAGAAGTTTTCTGGTCCCAGACGCGGGTTAAAATTTTCATTATATGCATCTTCCCTGCCTTGTATGTAGACGCAGTTAGCGCGCGGTAAATGTATGGCAGCATTAGAGGGTTGACCTTGAGGGCATTGAAAGTTTCATCATCATAAGTTGATCAGCACCAGCTTTAGTATAGCTGCAATGGATCTATATATAAGATATACTGGCTCATTTGGGTATAATCATATCAATTTATAATTCAACAATACAGGTTCACTCTGAACAACATAACCCTTACTGATTGAGAACAGCCATGAAAGTTCATTGGCCGTATTGCAGCATAAAGTATAGTCACGCAGCAAAAGTGAATAAAAGTGAGATCTGGTTGAACTTGTAACACAATGCATATCGAGTCAGTAGGTACCTTGTTAGAGTGAAGACGCTATTGGGTATAGTCAGCTTCAACTGTGTCAGCCCTGCCCAGTGCACTGTTGCTTCACCTGAAGCTGAGTCATCGTCTTATGAGATGGGTTCACCATTTATGCATGTTATGGAACGAACGAGGTTGTTTTGAAATCAAACTTGATTCTCAATCTTTTTTTTGGGTTTTGGCTTATACACTAGTTTCAGCAGTGACCCTAAAAGTCATCATCAATTGGCTCCACCATGTCTGTAGCCATTATAATCAACTAGCAATCATCTATTGATCGGTGACATCACTGTATATCTTCTTCGCCCTCCCCCCACGCACTACCATGCGAACTCTTGATAGTATCCCACACAACAATGTGCACATTTAGATACATTACAGTTAGTTGCTGTTATAGGAATGAGCAACTACTCCACAGAGCAACCGTATAAAGGTTGAAGGCTACAACGTATGCTGGGTGGCACACAGTTTACTTTCATGCCTATTATACTGGTCTGCACCACATAGCAGTGCATGCAGGCCGCCTGTGGCCTACAGGGCATCAGAACTGTCAATTAGGGTTGTACATGATCCGATCTGCTTATCAAGTTAAAAGATATGATTTCTGTAATTAGCTATCAGAGGTAAAGAACACTGAGGGCATATTGGTTCTATTTATAACATCCTGTCGCCGTATAGGTACTGTCTGTCTTACTGAATGCAAATATGTGTACGTTTATGCATTTGGAAGCAGCCTATTTACCTAGACGGTATGGTTTTTCCTTTAGGTGATAAATCCTATTATGCCGTCATTAGTATCATAGACCTTTCATACTACAAACGGATGACCCGCCTGAGGCGGGTAGATTCGCGTCTGCGAGAGTGTCCTTGATCTGTGTGCAGATGATTCAGTCTCGTAATTCTTCGACTGGGTATTTTTCTAGGCATTTATATAACTAGGTCTGATACCTTAAGCAGCACTTTATTATTCGCGACTGATCAAACTTGACCTGGGCAATCCTGTCTAGAAATATCTCCATTTCTCGCCGTTAAAGGTCACTTACTGTCGGGAATCAATACCAATTGATTAATGCTGCAATAGTAGGTGCAAGAATTTTTTCAGAAAGTTACCTATTGAACCCGTATAAAAAATCCTCGGCAATGCTTGTTATTCTCTGTAGTTTGTGAATTTCCACTTGTTTGGGGTCTGAAGGTTCCTCTCTTTTGGTGTCCCAATCTTTTGATGGCTGATAATTCTAGCTACTGCAAATTGGATCAGGAGTCAAATCTCAAGAGGTGGGCTATGTGCTCTGTTGGAGGCAGGAAAGGTGTAGGGAAGAGTACACAGGAGATGCAATAAGCAGAAAATATGAATCGGGAGTTGTACCCCCATACTGCCTGTTCACCGAATCTGCCTTTGACAGGCACAAACCATATTAAAGGCAAGCTAACCCGTTCTAAATGTCAGTCGAAAGGGCTTTAAATGCGTCGCAGAGTCAAAACGTAGTTTTTAACCAATTTTACCCATTATACTCAGACTAACAGCAGTCTGTTAATGTTTTGCAGGCTTTGATTTGATCTGGGATGATGGTCAAGTGATGGAGGAGGACACACTATGGGATTCTGTGTCTATCTGTACGGAGACACCAAACTCCTTCTTGGGATGTCATAATGACCGGGAGAGACAACTCAAACAGATGTACAGGATGATAAATCATACAAAGGGTAAAACCGGACCTGCTAGCTAGGACTCGCTGACTTCACCGGCAAACTATGGGGATGAGTCTACAATGTCTAGACTAGCTGAGGACCCATGTCATAGGTCAAGGTCAGTCGTATCAGTCAGTCTAAGGCGGACATTTGTAACTGTTTTCCATGTAAGTATAATTGTAATTATTTTGTGTACAAATGAGCTGATAGTCAATAAAATACTAAGGGAATGGCTCGCGACAACTAACTATTACAATTGGCAACGAAAGCAAGGGAACACTATTTATCATTATGTACAAAAGATGCTAAACTTGTTGTTGAGAGTTATCCTCCATTGGTAGTAGAATTGACATGGGAAAACAACTCCAAGTATCACAGTTAATGTTTGTGATGCGACTATATCAACAACTTGCGGAAATTGGGGTAGGGGCTTCCAGGTTAGCTGGAGGTAGGTTAGCGCATGCCTGCTTCACGCTAAACACCTGCAACAAAACGTGAAAGTACTTATGCACCGTGAAGCCTCAGCTGAAAAGACACCTTGAAACACAGGCCAGTTTGCGCACACATCTTTTACAGTGGAAAAATATCACTGGTGAGGCTGCTAAACTGTCGGTAGAAATGAAAATTTACTGTTCAGCTGGTTTATTGCGCAGGTCAGATGGGTGAGTGGAGAGAGAGGGGCTTCCTCTATTCTTTGTGGCCATCTTGATCCAGGAGAGGCAATTTGCAGCCTAGCACAAGAACTACCCAACAAGCACCAAGAGGTTGGGCATCTTATAATAACAACTTACCCAGGATTCTAAGAGAGCAGTCATAGAGAATCTATGGGGAAGTTGTTTTAGATTAGTTAGCATTTTAGTCCTGATATCCCGAAAAAGCTCAGAGCTTGTGTAGCACTCCATAGTCTGATCACAGACAGGACTGGACACTGGGTAGTCTGATGGTAGTGAGAAGGCTATATTGGGAACACTGGGTAGATCAACATCATCTACAGAATCAAATAAATGGTTGTAAACCTCCAGCTTTGAGGATTTATTGAACCTAACGTTAATGGCCAAAATTTTATTCTGAATGCTGAATGCAAGTTTTTAACCCAGAAGCCAAATCACATCATGCCATCTGGTATCACATTCTATGATCTGATCAAACGTCGAAGGACTGTTCTAGATTCTAAGAAACAGCATTAGCCGAGCTTTAGCCTGCTAGAGCCTCACGATCTGGGGTGAGACGATTGTCCTAGAGGCATACAGGGGAGGATAACTATGCCCTAGCAGCCTCGTGATGTGATCAGTTTGACGGCTATCCTGTTACCTACCAAGTTTACACTGCAGATGAACAGACTCTGATGCCAAGCTGTCCACTCGACTTATTTTAAATCTCTTTGGTAGTCTTGCTATTTCTCCTTGAATGACATGAGGAATACGCGGAGGAGTGTCCATTTTTCGCTTCCTGTTTGGCTCTGTTGCACTGTAATACATGTATGTAGATACATTACATGCATTTTAAAGGAAAGTTGTTTCACCCAGAGCATGACATAGATTAAAAAATTGTCACTAGTGAACTAAAACCAAAGAATTGAGCCTGTTTGATTCAGTGGACCTCTAAAGCCTCTTTGGAGAGTTGTAGGTGTAGGAATTATGCGAGGAGCTCGTGGTCGAAGCGGGTGCTTAGAATGGCAAGGAATATACCCCTGCATATTTCCATCTTGAGCCAAGCCCTCTAATTATTTAACTATCCTGCTATCCCTGTGAATACAATATAAGCATCATGCATTTGCATTCACTATGTGTGTATTGTACATCACTTACCGAATGCGAGGTCCGTACAGTGTGTGCATCGCAGGGCCGAATGTCTGCTGTAGAGCGTTTTTGCACCGCGGGGATTTGGTGCTCTCAGCCACAGCTGTGAGAAGGGGCTGGCACCAATGAGAATTTGGTGTAGAGATCGGTGGAGGCTGTAACGGTACATGAGGAGTGATGCATACGGCATTGATTTGACAATAAAATTGACTCGACTAAAATTGCGTGCAGAATACTGAACAGTCAAAGTGTCGGATTCACTTCAGTCAGTAAAAACACAGTGGGCGCGAGTCAAACTCTTAGTACTCTCCGGTGAAAAGTTGTTGACTTAGCAAACTAGCAGCGATGTTTTCGCTACCATTTACGGGCATACATTCATGATGCCTGATGGCTAGGGCAATGAGATTCCTGTGGTTCCCTATTAATCGGTTTATTGATCATTCATATCAATGACAGTTTGTACGAAATAGCCCTCGCTAACGGCGGACGATCTCGTAGCCGGTGCCTTGCTAAGCGAGATCAATCGGCGGCCATGCGGTCTCCAAATTATTTTTTCCTATTTTGTATTCTCATTAAAGATTCACAAAAGATGGCTTATATCATGAATACACTGTACATTTAGGGATTTTTTGAACAAATTGCTAAAACAGCAAAAACAACTTCATTTTCTGTTAGGTCATATAAGCCTATATAGTGAGTCATCGGCCTGACTACCGATACGTTCTGAGATAGGGACGAATCCGACGAGAAAAGCTAAGCTCCGCCCACCAGCGCATTGGGACATTTCTTGCCAAGCATTTGAGGCAGCAGGTCCTGAGCAAGCTCCTAGAGCAAAGGAGATAAGAGTAGTTCTGTGGGACCAGATTTGAAATGTCCCTAGCACTTCAAATACTCTCACAGTATTTACGCAATTTCCGGTTTATGGCGGCGACCCTTTTTAGTTTTTCACAAGCTATTTGTATTTTCTGCAATACACTTTAAAAAAGCTTTTAATGCTAGTAGCTGAACTGTTATTGTCACGGTCTACAGTCAGTAACAAATTTACCAATCAACTGTACATTACGTACATACAATGCTAAATTATGTCATTCCCAAATGCAAATTTACATTACTCTTGAGAGAAGTTCTGATCTCGATCTGGGTTAGTTGTTTTTCTCTTACGTCTTCACTGTTGTGGTGAAACTACCAGTTTAGATACTTGTTTTTAACCAGTAACGGCATAACACAGAGCACCACGAGCAGGTCAGCATCAGCGCTCCACCTCATAGGGAGGGGTCAGTATCAACGCTCCACCTCATAGTGAGGAGTCAGCATCAACGCTCCACCACATAGTGAGGGGTGAGTATTAATGCTCCACCTCGTAGTGAGGGGTCAGTATCAATGCTCCACCTCATAGTGAGGGGTCAGCGTCAACGCTCTACCACATAGTAAGGGGTCAGTATCAATGCTCCACCTCATATGAGGGGTCAGCATCAACGCTCCACCTCATACTGAGGGGTCAGTATCAGTGCTCCACCTCATAGTGAGGGGTCAGTATCATCGCTTCACCTCATATGAGGGGTCAGCGTCAACGCTCCACCACATAGTGAGGGGTCAGCATCAATGCTCAACCTCATAGTGAGGGGTCAGCATCAACGCTCCACCTCATAGTGAGGGGTCAGCATCAACGCTCCACCTCATAGCGAGGGGTCAGCATCAACGCTCCACCTCATAGGGAGGGGTCAGTATCAACGCTCCACTTCATAGTGAGGGGTCAGCATCAACGCTCCACCTCATAGGGAGGGGTCAGCATCAACGCTCCACCTCATAGGGAGGCGTCAGTATCAACGCTCCACCACATAGTGAGGGGTCAGTATCATCGCTTCACCTCATAGTGAGTGGCCAGTATCAGTGCTCCACCTCATAGTGCGGAGTCAGTATCATCGCTCCACCTCATAGTGAGGGTTCAGTATCAGTGCTCCACCTCATAGTGAGGGGTCAGTATCATCGCTTTACCTCATAGTGAGAGGTCAACAACGACGCTCCACCTCATAGTGAGTGGTCAGTATCAGTGCTCCACCTCATAGTGAGGGGTCAGCATCAACGC
>Ga0224501_10003572_pt1 | contig 12257 bp, 12 predicted proteins | sample SF_Oct11_sed_USG_4_FD_169105 | JGI IMG/M metagenome (GOLD analysis project Ga0224501, IMG submission 169105) | Sediment microbial communities from San Francisco Bay, California, United States - SF_Oct11_sed_USGS_8_1 | ecosystem: Environmental > Aquatic > Marine > Sediment | place: USA... | reverse complement strand
AATATTGACTGTCTTGCCAATAGCCGTTGAGCCGGCCGTGGCAGCACGCTGTAACTGGTACTCGACAATGGCATTCATCCTCGTAATCTGTTCCTGCAGTGTCGGGTCAGCCGGGTTTTGCAGCCCTCCCTGCAATACTGCCAGCGGGGTTTTCAGGCTGTGAGCCAGGTCACCCAGGGCATTGCGGTAGCGGGTTTTCTGCTCACGCTCCTGTTCCAGTAACTGGTTGATGTTTTCCGTGAGACGGGATATTTCACGGGGATAGTCGTCTTCTATTTGTTGCTGATTACCGTTTTCAATCTGGCTCAGTTCCTGGCCCACCTTGCGCAAGGGCAGCAGGCCCCAGCGTAGAATCAGTGCCTGGCTGAGTAATAGCAGTATGGCCATGGTGAGCAGCCAGCCCCACAGTGTCTGGCGATACTGCTGGATCTGCCGGTTAAATGATTTCAGGTCGGTCATAATATTAAATGTCAGCGCCAGTTCTGTAGCTTCAGTTGACCAGTTGACGCCGTAGGCGAACAGGTAATATTCCGAGCCGTTGACCTGCTTACGCTGGAAGCTTTTCTGGCCACTGCCAAGTGCAACAGGCGCGGGCGGCTCGCTGCCGAGTACCGAGGATGATTGCCACATGGGGCTAGCATCATGACGGGTGATATAGGCGTAAACCCCTGAACTGGGTACGCCCAGTAAAGCATCCAGTTCGTCAGAGGGCATGATGACTTTTTGTTGTTCGATTTCAGCCGCTGCCATCAGGGCGTATAACTGGCTGGTTAACCTGTCACGCAGGGCACTTTCAGTGCTCTCATAAAAGGCACGATTGAGTGCGGCAGCTGTCAGCGTGATGAAGATGATCAGCACCAGGGTGGCACTGAGAATAATGCGCAGGTTAAGTGACATGGTGCCGGCTTATGACTCCTTACTTATGGTAAAGCGGTAACCCCGGTTGCGCAGGGTTTCAATCGGCTTATTTTCACCATCTGGATCAAGTTTTTTACGCAGGCGACCAATCAGGACTTCGATGACATTACTGTCCCGGTCATCATCATGGGGGTAGAGGTAATCCGCCAGCGTGGCTTTGGAAACCGGTTCATTGGCGTGCCGCATCAGGTATTCCAGTAAGCGGTATTCATAGGCAGTAATCTCAATGGCATCCTGGTGAATAAAGACCTGCTGGCTGGCAGTGTCCAGGGTGATATAGCCGCAGTGAAGCTGGGTGTCAGTAGAGCCTGCTGCCCGGCGTAGTAAGGCCTTGAGGCGAGCCAGTAATTCTTCCATCTGGAAAGGCTTTACCAGGTAATCATCGGCACCGGCTTCCAGTCCTTCGACCTTTTCCTGCCAGCGACTGCGGGCGGTGAGGATCAGTATCGGCAGGGTGCGCCCCTCGGCGCGAAGTTGTTTAATGATGTCGATACCCGACATGCCTGGCAGGCCGATGTCAATAATGGCGGCATCGACCGGGTATTCGCTGGCAAAGTAATAGCCTTCATTACCTTCAGAACTGGTGTCCACAACATACGACTCGGCTTCAAGTCGACGCTGGATTTCGTTGAGAATATCTTCTTCGTCTTCGATCACCAGTACACGCATGACTTAATCCTGTTGAGGCGTCTCTTTGCCTGCAGCGATCTTAACCAGGCGTACATTGCCTTTATCATCGATCATCTTGATATGATAATGTTCCTTGTTCAGTTTCACCGAGAGAACCCGGCCCGGATGGCGCTGCTGGGCAAGTTCTATGGCTTCCTGTTTACTGATGATATGGTCGTCAGCATAGGCAGCGGGGGCTAGCAGGGTGATGAGAAAAAGACAGGTAATGGCATATTTCATTCGATTCGGCCGCTCTTTAATTTGCTGGTGGATTTCTGGTTGAAGCATACACTGAAGCGGCATTGTCACCAAATCTGATAAAAAGTACAGGGTGGCCGAAAGGGGTGGCCACCCTGTTAACAAAGCCTAATCACGTAAAATCAGGTGAAACTTGTCGGTTTGCAGGCCAAACATAAAACGCAGATCATGCAGGTCAATTGTGGGCTGGTAGGTTCTTTCCCGCACAATATAGTGTGACTCTGAATAATCGTGGCTATGAGCTCTGTGGCCATGATAATGCGTGAACTGCTTGTGTTTATTGTGATGTTTATGAGCATGCTTCGGGTGTCGATGGTGATTTTTGTGGTCATGCCTAAAAACATATTTTTTCCCTCCATGATTATGGGCAAATTCTTTATAGCGATGCTGATCACGGTGCTCGTTACCTTCCTGGTGTCGATCATGGCGACGTTCAGCACGGGCGGTGTCACGATGATGTTTTTCGATCTGACTGGCATCCTGGTGTCGACGCTGTTCCCGATCATTTTTGTCTGCCAGGCTCATGGTTGGGGTAATCATCAGGGCCAAAGCAATTGAACCCAGCACGGGTAAGATTTTTAATTGTACTAATTTCATAGTCACTCTCCTGTAGCATTAGACAGAGGGCTTTGTGGCCCTGTTGAGTGTTATATTACGGGTGTTGTATGAACGCAGGCTGAACGAGAAAAATAATGTAAACAACTCATGTGAATGTCAGCAAAAAAATGGTTACCGTGCGCAGTATGCACAAATGGTCTAAACCTGGTTCATACATTTATTTGTGTAATAACATTTTTTATTATATGGAATTTTTGGAAAGGCTTCAGATGCTGTTTTTTTTGTTTTTAATAAGTACTTAAAAAGCTAGCTGTAAATCTGATTTTATGTGTGGATATTATTGTGCGTTGATGAGACAAAAGTCGAGAATATAATTTAATAAACACCCTGGTGTATCCACAATTAAATCATCATGCATAAAATGAGCAGGGTATTCATTATATAATGTGATGACTTAAGTACTTCATGCAATTAAATTACTTATTTTTATATTTTTAGATCTGTTAAATATTTGCAGTTTACATATAATGCTCTAACTTATATCTGAATGATATTTTATTTCGTCATCGCACTAAATTTTCAATCGTAGATTACCGTAACCTTAGTTAACACATGGGATTTTATTATGAATAAACCGATTGTTGCTATGGGTTTATCAGCAAGCATTGTCATTTCTGGTTGTACAACCTTTGATGCCTATACGGGCGAAGAAAAAACAACTAATACTGCAAAAGGTATAGGTATTGGCGCGGGTACTGCAATGGTGCTTTCCTATCTGACCAATAAGGATAAGTCATCCAGTGAACGTAAAAAACGTTTGCTAAGAGATGCTGGTATAGGTGCAATCGTTGGCGGTGGTACTGGCTATTACATGGATACACAGGAAGCCAGGTTGCGTAAACAACTTAGAAACTCAGGCGTCAGTGTTCAACGTGATGGCGATAATATAAACCTGATTATGCCGGGTAATATTACCTTTCCGAGTAATAGCGGTGATCTGAAAGCGGATTTCTATGAAGTTCTAGATTCGGTTGGGCTGGTCCTGAATGAATTTGATAAGACCATGATAGTGGTAGCCGGTTATACCGATAGTAAAGGCTCTGATAGTTATAACCAGCAGCTTTCAGAAAAAAGGGCTAACTCAGTTGCTGCTTATCTGAAAACACGCAATGTCAAACCTGTTCGCTTTGAGGTAATTGGTTTTGGTGAAAAAAATCCTGTCGCCAGTAATGCTACTGATGAAGGTAGAGCTATGAACAGGCGTGTGGAGTTATCCCTGATACCTATCACGCAATAAAATTTATATATATCGAGAGAGCTTTTGTGCTCTCTCAATAAAATATCAAAAACATACATGGGATAGACTGAATTTCCCACTATTTTCTCATCTTTCAAACCAGAAATACATTATTTACAGTTTGGAAAAACATCCTGTTTGAAGTTTATGTTAGAGTTCAATATAGAGTTGAACAGTTTTATAGTGGTAGATTTTTTATTAATTGATAAAAATAGTTTCATATGAATATACTGATAGTTGAACCATCACAGGCATATTCTCAACTTATTCAGGGATTATTAAGCGGTCGAGAAGTTTCATTAACCATTGCTCATTCAGGTGAAGAGGCGATTGATTATATGCATAATCAATCACCAGACGCTATTTGCGTTACGCATGAACTGGGTGACATGAACAGTATTGAGTTCATGGCCTATTTGAAGAAACATAAAATTTGCAATGATAAGCCGGTGTTTTTAATTACATCGAATAACTCAGAAGAGTTCAGGCGACAGAGTTATGATGCCGGTTTCACCGAGATATTTACCAAGTCAGATATTGCTGTTTTAAAAAATACCTTTCGCAGCATTATGTTATACACAACGAGCCAGATTAAGGCGCGAGTCCTTTACGTGGAAGATGTTTTCAGTACCGCGGCTTACACCATGAGTATTATGACGAATCTTGGCTGGGAAGTAGACCTGGTGGATTCAGCCAGGCAAGCACTTGAATATCTTGATAAGCATGAATATGACATAGTGATTACCGACCTGGTCTTGCCAGGTGAATTAAGTGGCGTCGGGTTAATATCGGTGATACGTGAGCAGGATAAAAAACGGTCCTGGCCCATGCCAATTATGGCGATATCTGGCTGGAATGATCTGCTCAGGCAGGTGTTTGTTTTACAGCATGGTCATTGTGATTTTATGGCCAAACCATTCCAGGAAAATGATTTTATTGCCAGGGTCATTAATCTTATCCAGAGCAAACGTATGATTGAGTCTTCTTTTAAAGAGAAGCAGATACTTAAGGATAAAGCACATACTGATAGTTTGACCGGTTTATATAATCGTTATTATCTTGATGAAGTAGTAAATAATCATATTAAAGTTGCCATTGACAGGGGAATAGCTATTTCTGTGTTAATGATAGATATTGATTATTTTAAGGAGATTAACGATAAATATGGACATCAGGTTGGTGATAGAGTTATTAAGCAACTGGGTGCGAATATTCATGAAAACTGCCGGGAACATGATATAGCAGTCAGGTATGGGGGTGAAGAGTTCCTGGTTATTTTGCCTGGCTGTAATTATCAAAATGCTATTTTAAAGGCTGAACACTTAAGAGAGGCGGTATCATCTGAAGAAAACGAAGGATACCCGGTGCCGATTACGGTAAGTATAGGAATTTCATATCTTGATAAGTTGATGAATAATAGCCTGGATGAATTGATTAAGATTGCAGATATCGCGTTATACCAGTCAAAAGAAAAAGGTCGTAATCAAACCACTGCATTTAAGGTAGAAGATGCTATATCTGCATGATATAAACAGGGAGCAGGTCAGTTTTTTGCTATTTTTGGATTCTATTCTTATATAGGTGAAAAAAATTATTGATTTAGCAATAATAAAAAGTATCCTGTAGCAATTATTTTACTTATCTGTTGATCAGGAATATCAATGCCCTTATATAACAGCAATATTAGCTGGGGCTGGCCCGCAGTCATTCTTCACTGGCTCAGTGTATGTATGGTGATTTTTCTGTTTCTATTTGGCTTATGGATGGTCGGCCTTGATTATTATCATAGCTGGTACAATACAGCTCCTTATCTCCATAAAAGTATTGGTATAACGCTTTTTATGGTTACGATTATTCGCCTGTTCTGGCGAACTCTTGAGCCAGCGCCAGAATCCATCAACTCGCATAGTGCGTTTGAAATAAAACTAGCCAGGATAATGCATTTTCTGATTTACGTTCTATTATTCTGTATCATGTTCAGCGGTTACCTCATATCCACTGCAGATGGTCGGTCGATTGAGGTTTTTAAGATGGTTGAAATTCCGGCTATTATCTATGGTATTGAACACCAGGAGGATATTGCCGGTATAATTCATCTTAGCTTGGCAATAGGCTTGATTGGCCTTGTATGTATTCATGCAGGTGCCGCTATAAAACACCATTTTATCGACAAAGACCAGACTTTAAAACGAATGTTAATCAAATATCACTGAGGAGAGAAGTATGAGGCACTTGTTGTTAGCAGGGATTATTATTTTAAGCAGTTTTTCTGCCAGTGCAGTTGCTGAAAATTATACTATTGATACAAAAGGCTCACATGCTTTTATTCAGTTTCGTATCAAGCATCTTGGTTATAGCTGGCTTTATGGTCGTTTTAATAAATTCGATGGGGGGTTTAAGTATGATGAAAAAAATCCTGCCACTTCTTCAGTGACCGTTAATATCGATCCCGCCAGCGTTGACACCAATCATGCTGAGCGTGACAAGCATATTCGGAACAAGGATTTCCTTCATGTTACAAAATTCCCGACAGCAAAATTTGTCAGTACATCCTTTGAAGAGAAACCCGGCGGCCAGATACTGATAAAAGGAAACTTTACACTCCATGGTGTTACTAAAGAAATCGTTATAACGGGTAATCATATTGGACATGGAAAAGATCCATGGGGAGGTTATCGTCGGGGATTTTCAGGCACCACTACTTTTGCCCTGAAAGACTTTGGTATTAACTACAACCTCGGGCCAGCTTCAGAGGAAATTGAAATTATTCTTTCAATAGAAGGTATACGTCAGTAGGGCGAGTAAAAAAAGGACAATAAATGATACTGGAGTTGCTTGATCTTAATCCCTTGTGAGTAAATGCGAGCAATGGCGAAAATATATTTTTCGTGAAGCAAATGTTGTACAGCAAATTATTCAACTGGCAGATATTCTTGAGCGTATATTAAAAAGATATTTCAAGTTAGCTACAGGTAACACGCTGATTGAATATGTACAGAATTTTCGCATAGAAGAGGCTAAACGTTTGCTGGAAACTGAATCATTAACAGTTGATGATATTTGCAATCAGGCAGGTTATGAAGATGTTTCTTTTTTCAGGCGTTTTATTCAAAAGGCTTACGGGTTTAACGCCTGAACAGTATCGACGTATGTTTCAACGGCTTTAGGGATGATCGGGTTAAAGCAAAAAATAATAGAGTAGATGGTTTACGGTCGTAAAAATCGTGACATAAAACTGCAACCAAGGTGCTGGTGTGATTTATGTCTTCTATAAAGTGTAATTTAGTGTAACCGGATATTATGTTTTTGAAGATATTGCGTGATTATGTCTTATATACCAATTGGTTGTTTTGCTGCTGGTTTAACGGCTTCAGTTGTTTAGCCTTTAAATTAACGAACTTATAATGAGATAAAAAAATATCAGAGGACTTTTAATCAGCCGAGTGGCTGATTAAATGATGATTCCAACGTTCTTCTATCGATCGGTTTTATCTACTCATCTGTTACATCATAATTAAGTGAAGCGATTATTTTGTTAAGACGACCTTGTTCGCCGCTTTCATCTTTTAATGCTTCATTTGAGCTATCAGATTCACGCGTAGCTTTTTCAATGCGTTCAACATATTCACGTGTGCATTCTGTTACAGTGGTCTTGAGTTTTTCAAACAGGGCAATGATTTCATCCGGCGTTTTTACCCATGATTCAATAAACATGCCATCATTTTCTTTTATTTTTGGTGCGCCAGGGTATTTCGACATTAATGCGTTAAAGTCTCTACACCATTCTACGGGCGCTTTGTGAGTTAACTGAAAGAAGAGATCAATATAGGGTTCTTTTCTGATAACTGGTGGGCGTTTCTCGTCAATGCCAATAATTCTAATATCACTTATGCCTTCCATACTGCTTCTCCAATGTGGATTAGTGGATACAGCCAGAATTTACTGTATCGCATCAGTCACTATACATGAATAAAGAGTTTAGTATCCTTTAAATTCCGCTGATAGAAAAATAGAAGGTACTGGCCTGGCCGATGTGCCTGTCTTTGTGTTTTCTAATTCTGAGCATTGTTTACTATTCGCTCTGGATTAGCCTGAAGCAGATTCGGCTTATTTGCTAAAAATTCAATCGACTGGGAAAATAAATGGCTTAATGGTATATATGCCAGTGGCATGCTTTTAATACTGGTGAGCTATATATATATCAATCATACTTAGCAATAATGTTTATTAAGCTTTCTAACGACCACGTATTTCCATCCGGTGTAAAAATTCACTCATTATTTCCAGGTAGAGTTGTTCACCCAGGTATTTATCTTCGACACCTGAATCTATGCTCGGGTTGTCATTGACTTCGATTACAACCACCTTGTCACCGGACTGTTTAATATCAACGCCGTATAAGCCATTGCCGATCAGTCGTGTGGTTTTGACGGCAATATCAAGAACCTTTCTGGGTACTTCAAAGGTGGGCAGGGTTTCAAAGCCACCTGACTTTGAGGCTGTTTCTCCATGTTGGTAAATTTGCCAGTGGTTATTGACCATGTAGTAACGGCAGGCATAAAGTGGTTTGTGGTTTAATACACCAATACGCCAGTCGTATTCTGTGTATAAGAATTCCTGGGCAAGCAACAGGGCAGAGTTCTGTAACAGTTCCCTTGCTCCAGACACAAGATCTTCTTCAGTTTCAACCTTGATGATCCCCCTGGAAAATGACCCATCAGGTATTTTAAGTACCATGGGCAGTCCAATATCATCAATCAGTTTTTTTAAAACTGTATCGGATGTTTTTGACAGGAAAGCTGTTTTGGGCGCAGGAATTTTATTCGCTGTTAACAGGTCGGCCAGGTATATTTTATTGGTGCAACGCAGGATCGATGTAGGATCGTCAATTACGACCATGTCTTCTGCTTCTGCTTTTTTCGAAAATCGATAGGTATGGTGATCGACTGAGGTGGTTTCACGAATAAACAGGCCATCATATTCCGGTAGCCGAATGTAGTCTTTTCTACTGATAAAGTCGGTTGCAATGCCTAGCTGGTCGGCGGCTTTCACAAATTGCTTTAATGCCTTGCTATCACTGGGGGGCATTTCTTCATCCTTGTTAACCAGGATTGCCAGGTCATATCGGTATGCCTTGCGTACTTTTGGCTTACGCCACATTTTGTTACTGAATTTTTCAAATGTATTGGCAAAGACTTCCTGTTCCTCTGTGTTCGTTAATGCTTTAATTGAAACAGCCTTAACCTGCTTGATCTGCCATTCGCCTTTATTTACAAGTGTTACTTCAAGCACAGGGCATGGTAAACTTTCGAAAATAGTTTGCCCCAGTTTTGCCAACTGTGGGTCTACACATTGACCAAACCAGATATGAAAGTTTAAGCTTTTTGTGCTTGTAGTAAGAGTTAGTTTCTGCAAAATCTGTCGAGTTGTTTCCAGCTGTAAACTGGCCAGGGATTTGCGTCCCAGGTCGTTAATGGTTGTTACTGATGGAAAGACATGATGCCCTCGTGCTTCCGCAAGCAAGGAGCAGTAATACCCTGTACTTAAATATCGATAACTTCGACACAGGTTTATTACGCGTACGCGCTTGCCCTGTGACTGGTTAACTTTTTCCAGGTAGTCTTCAAAGGTAATTACATCCTGGCTAGGGTAGTAGGGTTGCCAGTCGTTGATGTTTTCGACGACCACGTAAAAAGCAGTCATAAATCCACTATCTAAATGCTAGAAAAAGGAGTACATTTTGATCCTGGCCCAGGTAATGTCAATAGGGTTTCTTTAAAATATTTTGTGGCCGTGGTTCTAGTTTTTAACAGTCTTTCACGGGCTTTATTATGTATGTTTAAACAGACCTCCTGTTCCGAAACTCGGTGTTTCAGTAATAGTTACCAGTCTGCACGTAACCGATTACTTGATGAATTATCATTAACCGATTCCCGGCTTATAAAGTGGCATATTCCTTACGCGCATCCTGAATCAGGTCCTGGTGAAACAGGGCTTTACTGTGACTGTATTTATATGTGTCATGGCCAGGTGGCCACTAACTTGCTGGTCCTTATTTCAGCAACTCACGGGGTTGAGGGTTTTGCGGGCTCAGCCATTCAACTGGATATTATGCGGCACTTTTGTTCAAGTCCTGGTGACTATAAGGACATGGGTATGCTTATTATTCATGCATTGAATCCCTGGGGTTTTGCCTGGTTGCGTCGTTGTGATCATCAGGGTATAGATCTTAATCGGAACTTTATTGATTTTGCTCAGGCTTTACCAGATAACCCGGATTTTACTAAACTACTTGGCAGTCTGAATAATCCTCAATTACAGACAACTTGCCATATAGAGGCTTTATGGAAGCACATGGGGGAGTATCAATTTACCGAGACAGTCACTCGTGGCCAGTACAAGCATGCCAATGCCTGTTTCTATGGTGGTACTGCACCTGCCTGGTCCCATGAACTGCTGCAACAGTTAATTGATAAGCCTGACATTAAGCTGGCCATGCAAATTGCAGTTGTTGACATACATACAGGGCTTGGCCCTTATGGGTATGGTGAAATTATCAATGATCATATTCCAGGAACAGAGGGTTTTAACAAGGCCAGTAAGTGGTACGGTGAAGCTGCAAAATCACCTGTTCTTGGTGATGCCTGCTCAACAGTAAAAACAGGTCTGCTTGATTATTTCTGGCATAGGGTGATTGGTGACAGGGGATGTTTTGTAACACTGGAGTTTGGTACCTATTCTATTCAACGATTCTGGGAATCATTATTGGATGAACAGAACTATCACAATAGAACAGCCGTACGAAAGCTGGATCACCCGGCGGTTCAGAAACTCCGTGATTATTTTTATCCTGTTGAGGAAGCATGGCAACAGCGAGTTATTGACAGGGGCAGAAATGTTGTACGTCTGGCAATTCAAGGTTTAAGTGATGAAACAGCATAGAACCCGTATTGCTGTTCCTGGTGATGTTCGAGCTCTATTACAGATAGAGCAGTTATGTTTTGACGGTGACCAGCTTTCCAGGAGAAGTTTTAAGCATTTTATTAAACCGGGATCACATGATCTAATTGTACTTGAGAGTGACGATAAAATCTCTGGTTATGCTCTAGTGCTTTACAGATCAGGCACTAATCTTGCGCGTTTATATTCAATCGCGATTCTTCCGGATCAGCAGGGTAAAGGTTTATCAAAGATATTGCTTAATAGCGTAGAAGAATTCGTGCAGAAAAAAAACTGTGTCTTCATACGGCTGGAGGTCAGTGTTAACAACAAACTTGCCATTAGCCTTTATGAAAAATATGGCTACACTTATTTTGACACAATACCTGCTTATTATGACGATGGTAGTGATGCGGTGCGTATGGAAAAACGTCTGCATCTTGTTATTCAGGATAAAAACAAAGTCAGGCCATATTATGAGCAGACTACAGATTTTACCTGTGGTCCTGCCTCTTTAATGATGGCATTAAAGACACTGGACAAGTCTTACCAGATGTCACGTCTGGAAGAATTACAAATATGGCGAGAATCGACCACGATTTACATGACGGCAGGGCATGGAGGCTGTTCACCCCATGGTCTTGCTTTATCGGCATGGAACCGTGGTTTTGATGTGACACTTCATATTAACCAGGCTGACGCACCATTTATGGATAGTGTAAGAAGTGATGAAAAGAAGGAAGTTATCGAGTTGGTGCATGATAGCTTTATTAATCAGATAAAAAGCACGGATATTAAAATAAATATTCATAATCTTGAAGCAGCAGAAATTGATCTGTTGCTTAGAACGGGTTATCCAATCATTGTATTGATCAGTACATGGCGATTAAACAGGAATAAGGCACCACACTGGGTTTATGTTGCAAGTTCAGATGACGATTTCGTATATATTAATGATCCGGATAAAAATGATGAAACCCATATAAGTCAGACTGATTTTATTCATGTTCCAATTAATAAAGCTATTTTCAGTGAGATGGCTCAGTTTGGCCAGAAAAAATTACGTTGTTTACTGGTTGTGTCAGGCCCGCGTAAATATTAAAGAGCACTAAATGGGTAGTGCTCTTAAGTTTTCAGCCTGCGTTGTTTTTGAGTCTGGCAATCTCTAACAGGTTGTTATTTTCTTTTAAACTCAAGCACCCACTCCACCGGCTCAAAGCCTTCCTGATTTGTTTCCTTGCATGGATTCTGAAAAATAATTTTTGCTTCGATTCGTTTCTCATCAATGTCGCGCAGAATGAATTGTTTAATGATGCTGTTATCAATAACGGCATTAGTCGATGCATCACAGGAATAACGCATGGTATTTAGCAGACCATCCAGGTTATTTTCTGCCTTGTTGCATTTGAATTTATCGCAAGTAGATTGTATTTGTTCAAGTACATTATCTTCCTTGAAGACGTCCTGCAGAGCTATCCTGTTACCGGATTTTAGATCAATGACAGCGAGTTTGTAATAATAATTGTAATAGCCGCCAAAGCGAGTGGTCATGGATGTTTTATAGGTGATATATGGAAGGTATATATTTTCAATAGATGAAGAACTGGAGCTTTCGGTG
>Ga0224501_10003571_pt1 | contig 12257 bp, 7 predicted proteins | sample SF_Oct11_sed_USG_4_FD_169105 | JGI IMG/M metagenome (GOLD analysis project Ga0224501, IMG submission 169105) | Sediment microbial communities from San Francisco Bay, California, United States - SF_Oct11_sed_USGS_8_1 | ecosystem: Environmental > Aquatic > Marine > Sediment | place: USA... | reverse complement strand
CGGGCCAGCCGCGGGCGGGCCAGCCTCGGGCGGGCCAGCCTCGGGCGGGCCAGCCTCGGGCGGGCCAGCCTCGGGCTTAGGAGGTTAGTTAAATAGGATGGCGCAGCAGTAACACAAAAAATAAAATCTATCACGTATGACCAGATAACATTGCATATGCACGTGCATGTTCGATACACTGCAGAACACTAATTGCTCACAGATGGCTATACATACTGGTTAATGTCTGGGTGTGTTTGGCTGATACACCCAAGCACTGTACACAAAGCGCAGCTCCCGATATCTGTGCAGTTTGATTGGTTTAAACAAGGGTCCATGATTGAATATCGACCAATCAACGAGTCCCCAGTTTCGGATCCACTAATCACTGACATGCCGCTAACCATCACCAGAAGATGACTCGGTGAGTAAATAGTTAGATAGCTCGCTGAGAGAAGCTGGTCTGCAAAGAATAATCGAAAAAACCACATTAAAGCTAGAAATTATAAAATAAAAATCTCTGAATGAAAGAAAATTATTATATAAAAAAATATTATAAATATATAAATTATTAGCGCGCAAAAAATATTCCGGTGGCCTACCTTGGCATATACCAAAATTTGCCATCGGTCAGCGTTTATTTCAGCAAGTAAAATGAACGTCTTTCTCTGGCAAACCTTTTTAGTAGAAAAAAGGCTTTTACCGAACTACTAGTCGCTGACTTATGGTGTTGCTCAGGATTCAATTTCTTCTTGCTGATTCATAAAAAGCACTTGTCTTTTTTACTGGTTATTAAACAACAAGCCACTATTATATGATATCATTCACCAGGTGCAAAAAAAAGCAATTTTATTAACACAACTCCGGGAAAATTTCAGAGACCTGCAGGAATATATGTTCATGAAGATAATCTCATTTGGGTCAAATTGTTAATTCACCGCTCGCTTTTGTATAAAAATCATTTTTATTGGTTGGTTTTTACAGTAGCGAAACATCACTTTATCTGAACCGATATTGATGCCGCTAATAAATTACATTATTTATACATAACATAATCTATACATAACATAATCTATACATAACATAATCTATACATAACATAATCTATGCAGTACATTATCTATACATTACATTATCTATACATTACATTATCTATACATTACATTATCTATACATTACATTGCATAAGTTTGTCATATAATTGAATTTTATTGTCACCATAGCGGTCTTGAAGCCGTGCTTAGAGGTAGATATCTCCATTTTATTGACAGTGGCAGTCGCCCATAAACATGAAAAATGGGCAGGCAAGCACATGCCAACAAGAGGTACAGACATGGTGAGGTGAATACCATAGGCTGTCAAACAAGTCATCCATAGAGAAACATAATAAGCACATGTATTGCATTATTGTTTTTATTTTATATCGCGTGATCGGATATTGGGTCTGAAACCAGGTTTCAGAAGCATTCTCAATTCCACTGCTTAAAGAAGTTATCATGGCCAAAGTGACTTTGGTTGTTTTTAAATTCAGAAGCGCTTATGTTTGGAAAATCCTCTTGCAGGTGTATACTAGAGCTGTAGTTACACAAGTCTGAATAGAGAAAATGTTCAACACAAATATAGAAATACAGCTTCAGGGTTTTTCACCTCTGCCAGCAAGCGTTAGCGCCATTGTTGTGCAATGATACAGGCCCGAACGCATCGCCCTCTATTTAGGGCTAGGGAAAACTGGCAAAGCACTTTTTATAACTTCAGTTTTCTCTAATATTACGTTCAATTTTGGGTTCTACTCGATGTTATGAGGGAGTAAAGATCAGTAGGTTACTAAGTTTAGTAATAAGAACCCATTTTATTTCTATTTGGGCCATTTGTGGAAAAAGACCACTCGCTATCGCTGCAATTAATCCGCAGTTGCCTCCCTTTAAAAATGGCAAACACGACTCTGACAGTGTGTCTACCCTCGACCGTGACATAACGCCATTAAAAGTGCATTTTTACAAATCATACACCTGAAAGTGAAGTCGATCACGCAAACGGAATGCTGTGCCTGAAAGTGGGCGTGCCAGTTTATACAGTGTCAAGGCTATTAAAATGTCAAGGCTAGCTGTCGATCGCTTACTTATCCTATGGTCGCTTCACGGGTCGCTTCATTGTTGCGAAACAGACTGCACAATTTTCTGTCCTTAGACAGGCAAGACATTGCGAGAGGACAACTCCGATGCGCCCAAAACTCTTTACGGTTTTTAACTGTGCTATCAATTCGCATGATGGCGACTGAAATTTCTTATCTGCGTCTGTCTGACCGAAATCACGCAAATACACCTAATGGCTCAAATCACTCAAAGGCACAGAGATGAGTAGCTCCCAGTTCACTGTGTCAAGAAAATTGTGGGACATGGCCTACCCAGGAGTACCACAAAAACTCATTTTGCCAATGCTGTAACTGTATTCCAACATTTTTGGTGAACAATGGGCACTCAATCAAATACTGCTGATAAGCAGAGTGATGTGTGGCATTGCTCACATATTTTAGCAAAAGTATATAGAGAAAAAACCATCCTATATGCAATAGATTTTAGGTAAAAGCTGATTTTATGAAGTGTAGGGGTCGAATATGCAATATTTACTACCACAACTGTACATGGCCTATAATCGGAGGTCTCTCATAAATCACAGTCCTGAGACTGATGCTCAGTCATGCATATCACCATAACAGCTAGGGAGAGGGCTATAAGCCGCTCAGATGTGCTATGACAGCGAGAGAGTGACTACGTGAGAAGTTTATAGGGAAACCAACACAGACAAGTAGTACTGTATAAAGCAACTAGTGAACGAACTCCGCCAAAAGGAAGACCTAAGAGAGTGTTATATGAATGAAGGCCTAGCGTATTGGAGACACAGAATTGAGTAACTGATAAAGGATCAGCATAAGTTGAGCTGTGACCTGGACCGTGCGATGGTTTGGATATAAACTGCAAGTAGAGTGAATGTTCATCTTTAACAGGATATCAGGTAGGACATCTTGGAATCATTCTTTGGTAAAATAATCATCACACTATGGATTGTTCACAATGGAATAGCCTGTTTATTCTATTTGCAGCAAAGGTTTGCCATGGTTGACACGGAGTTTGACCCTACTTCCAATTTCTTCACTGCTTTTCGCAAGGACTTCAGTTTCGTTGACTTCCACAGAGAAGAGGCGATTTACTGGTTCAGGTAGACCAGCATACCTGGGGTGACCTCAGTGTCCTCACTCATCTCCATATCATTTGATTTAAGGGTTTAGCCAGTCAGTCACCTTTAGCCTAGTTTTCCTATCATCGGTGCCAGGTAGTAATTGGACTGGCAATGGATTAATTTATCCTGCTGATACGGTAAGCCACAGTTTATCCGCAAGGATTAGTATACTAAAAGATATTCTGTTTCCCTAACTCCCACCAGTTAAAAACAAAGGCGATTGTTGAACGTAGTGAGTCCCCTATCATTTGGCTGCATGCAAAATAAGGTTTTTACCTTAGTCAATGGTCATGTCAGGAAGTGGCTGTTAGAGAGTCAACTTATACCAGCAACGGTGTAACTGAGGTTGGGTGCCAGTCATTTTTCCCTGCTTTAGCTCTGTCGAAAATCTCAAGAAACCGGTATGCCCACACAGCATCAATGGATAAGCTGATGAAGTTGTCCAGAGCAAGGCCAGATGCTTCTTACAACCTGGGTAGTGGAAGCTGATCTGTTGGTCAACAGCCACATCACATCTCTTGGCATGTTAGATCTTATGGGAAGGGGAATGGATTGAAATCTAGTTAACGTCTAGGGATGTTTTGCAGGCATGGCATTTGATCCCTCGTGCTGGTTGGTCACTTTCCGAAGTGTCTAAACTCAACTGGTTATTGCAGGACATATGGATTATGGGGTGTATCGATCAGTTATATCCTTTGTGTACTCTTCTTCACTACACTGATCGCATTTCTGGGAACCAGAGGCTACAGTCGATGGAGAGTAGCACTGAAGATGATCATCTCACTGAGTATAGGCAGCTGTATTATAGGTAGGCAGCTGTATTATAGGTAGGCAGCTGTATTATAGGTAGGCAGCTGTATTGTAGGTTTGTGCCTGTATTATAGGGAGGCGCCTGTATATTTATGATTGCCTGGCTCAGTAGTTAGAATACAGAATTTGCATACAGCGAGTTGTGGGTTTGAATCCGGGAGAAGTCAATGGTGGTGGCAGGAAGGGCATCCGACCTTAATTCGTTCCTTATCTCCAACAAAGGCTCCCTTTAAGCCAGCGAGCGAACTCCAAGACCCCGTACATGGTATGATAATGTGGAGTATAAATAGAAGTGAAATTTATGACTGCCTGAGCCAGGTCAGTCATAGATATTCGAGTGCAGGTGTGATTGTGGGCCGCATTGAGTCACATGATACAGACCTGGAAAGGCATGTCAGGACCTAACCTTATGACATTGATAGCCAGCTGCCAACCACCGGATGGAAGACGCTAAAAAGAGGTTGACCGATTTGCATACTTTCTTGATCGGGACTGGTAATGGGAGCATGTGGTGTATGACTGTCTCACACAAATTGTATACTTAAGCATGAAAAACTGCCCCAAATCTACAATGCCTCATCCATCGCATACTATAGGCAGTTCACAGCTCAGTTTACGAAGCATCAGACAGAATCATACCCATTGCCAACCAGATTTTAAGAACAGAACCACCGTCGATCTCTCAAAGGTAGATTCGACCTCATTCAATTCAATCAGCCCTCCCTTTCAAACGAGAAGACTAATATCCTATATCGCCATCAAAAGTCCTACACGGTCTTACGCTCACCATTAAATACCATTGGCGACAATGAGGTTGGAGTGGCTATTCTATGCACTGCAGCTAGCTTCCTTACCTTTACAGTTTGTGTGACGGGCACAACATGGCAGGTATGCGAATATCAATATGAGGAAAGATCACCAGGGCTCGTCTCCCATTATCAACTCAACATCGGTCTACGATCGGCAAACATTAGCCTGCATCAATTCAACCAAACCAACGACAAAACTCTAGAGTATCACAATGTAAAAATAGAGTGGATTGAAGGTAAATGGGCCAGGTGAAAACTCATCTTCTATCTTGTGCTATTAGCTTATGGTACCACCGTACCAGTAGTATTTGGCTTTACATTATCATGACAACCATAGTATTATACAAAGTAGAGGTCCTTGACAGTATATATCACACTATGTCATACCAACAGTAGTAATAAAATGCTCTCAAAGTGAAGAAAGAGACACCAGAAACCAACGAATGCAGCAGAAAAATTATGCAATGAGAACAATGAATTCTTCACAAGTGACTGAGTATGGTACCATTTCCTGTACCTTGCATAAGAGAGCTTTAATCACATGACTGACTGGCACACACAGCTACGGGGATTTATGGGTTTAGTAGTCTTTACTTTTATTTGCTAGTTGATCAGGCAGAGAAGGAATACAGAGCCGCGCAGATGGCTGGCTGGCCGGCGGGTCTCCTAAAAATAGCCATGTATATCAGTGTAGACCAAGGAGGCATGCGATATATGAGAGAGTTTCGTTGGAGTGGATACGTAACGCTCATACTGCTATGGTGAGTACAGCTGAAGGTTTGGAACAATGGGATAGCTCAGTAGCTAGAGTGCTCCAACAGCGGGATAGCTCAGTAGCTAGAGTGCTCCAACAGCGGGATAGCTCAGTAGCTAGAGTGCTCCAGACCAAGCCTAAGATTTAAAAGGTCCGCTGAATATGATGACCAAATGCCAGAGTAGAACAATTAAAAGGAAGAAGGCTAGGTAAAACAAATGTTCGACTGGTGACTGGCAATAAGAGATTTTGGCTGAATCAGAGGGTGATACACAGTAAAGAGAATGGGTTCCATGTGAGGTAGTGTAGCCTGAACGAGAAACTTCTATGTGAACACAAATCGGAGGAAAACCACACTCTCCCCTTATGCCTTCTAAAACGACAGGCCACGTCCTGTCGCCATAGTCCTCGCCTTCGAGACGCGTAAATCTTAAAAATTGCAGTGCCTTTCGGCATAAATCTTTTCCCATGATGTGCACAAGAAAATAGAATGATGTCATTAATTTTTTTCTCTTTTTGCTGGAAGTACATAGTCATAGTATGAACTCGATTTTTTTATTCAGTACTACATTGTTGTGATAATAAACTATATTCAAATCAAATCTTGTTCCAGACGAACCCATAAATGAGCTAAATGAATAGTTCTGTCGTGGCTAAGCACATACTGGTACAGACAATATTATACCAAACTACTGAATCCTGAAATCAGCTCATCAGATTAACTGGCTACCGTTACACCCAATCCAGAAATAGGTGGACAGGGCAACCGATTGCTTCATAAATTTTAATCTGACCAGGCCTCAACCGTTACTAATCCTGACTTCACAACCAACGCAATCCGTCTATCTTATTACAGGGCAGCGTTTGCGACATGGCTGTTAGCGAATGTTCTATTCGCAGCGAATATAACCTACGCGGCACTAACATTACTGCTCACTGGATTACTGCAGGTTATATCATGCATAGTGTATGGCAGAGAGACAGCCACTTCATTCAGCATGCCATTAAGGGTAAGAGATCGTGGTCTCACTAGCAAGGATTATCCCGATGACAATGACAAAGTGGGGCTTAAGCGCTTGATAATAGACGAGTAAATGGGATCCTCGCGCCCTTACCCCATTCACCATGTTTTCCATTAGTACGGAGATTAAGCCTATTTTAATTATCAGAGTGGAGATACGCTAGAATGTTGCTTGCCAGGGCAAAGAATCGGCAAATATGCTGAAAAGAAGCCTACAATATTAACCTGATTTGAATTCATGCCCCTGGCCTATTGGCAGCACTGCCTAGCACAACGCTACATTCGACTGTTAGCCACTAGTTCGAGTAGAGCCCCGGCATTGACTATAATGTATAACCTGTGATAAGCGGGCCACAAGCTAGTTGCGGTTAGGGTAGAGGATGTTAAACCGTGCATGCGCATAAGAAAATTATTGCCCGCCTGCCAGATTATCCAGAGTGGGTAGTCCTCTAAACCACCTTAGTTTATTTTTATAGAGTGGTGAACAGGTGGTTCTGCGGTTTGGATGGATGTTTTGGTTTACATTATTTGTTGGTAAGTAAATTAGCAATCCTCCCACTATTTATACTAAACCAGGGTCCAGGATAGCAGCGTTGGTTGAAGGGCGAAATTGCAATCTTGCGGGTTAGCCTATTTCAGGTTAGCCTATTGGTAGGGTTGCTTCTTGGTATGGGCCTTGAGCACACCTCTCACTCCAAGTTGCTAATGTGGCTTCCGATCACCGCAGTATAAATGATGTCAAAACCAGTGGATAAGGGTCAAAATCATGATAAAGACTGGATTTACCAAAATATATTATCTAAGTACCACTGGTATTGGTGATAAGGGTCGGCAGCGGGAACAAGTGTTTACTTACTGTACATGTACCAAAGAAAGTTCCAGCTACATGTATTACCGTTGTAGGATTATTCGTGGTCACTTTGTCTATAGTTATCTATGTGCTGAATGTTATACGACCAAAAGATATGAACAAGTTCTTCAGCACACAATCAGAGTATGTCGCACCATTTGATGACGTGAGTACTGTGTGCTAAAACGTAATTCCCCCCCCTCGCTTCAATTTTCTCAGTAAAAAATTGTTGGTAGTAACATCCGCTCAGTAAAGAACGAGGTCGAACAAGGCTAAGTGAATAGTACACTGGGCTAATGTTTAAGAGTACCTGATTTGATTACTGGTTTGGGTACCATTGGTCATTTCAACCTTGTCGGCTTCGAATTGAGCGACATAAAAGAAAGGAAGTCCACCCATAGTATTACCTTCTGTGGAGAACGCATGCATCATCCAGCAGAATATTCCCCTATCTTATCTAGTGACAAGTAGCTTTTACTAAGCATGTAGTTTCACTTTTGAATTGATTGTGGTTTTTAGGAATCTGATCTGAAATTCCTTGAGGAGCTAAACAGGATGTAGTCCTCTATCCTTTCCTCTATTGTCATTTTAGATGGCATACGAAGCTAAGAATCTAAATGTGAAAACCGCTCTTATGAAGAAGCTTTCGGGTACTCGCGACAAACGAACGAGTGAAGTTGAAAATGGTAAAACACATCTACTTGATGAATCCCCCGGTCCAAGTAAGAGAAGTGCTTGCCTCAACAACCTGCCGCTTACACCACAACGGGCATAGAAACCCTGGCCAACTGCTTAGACGTTATGTCGACGCGGATTAACACAATAACACACTGTTGAGCGGGGTAACACAGCGGTTTGGATCACAAGGGTGCATTTAACTTTACACCCCCTACCTCCCCCTATAATCGGGGTGACAGTAATGTTTTTTTCTCTTACCAGTGCCAGATCAAAACAAAAATAATGAAATGTTCAAGTCAGGTACTAGTATAAAGCTAACAATGGGCAATGGTAAAGTCATCATGCTTTTAGTCACAGTTTATGGCTACATGTTGTCAAATACTGTTCTACGAACTGGAATCGAGCATTTATGTTTGCGCAGTAACATCAAACTTCTATCGAAGTTTCTGCAAAACATCTCCACACTTCTACAGCCTGACTAATAATCCCATAATAGTCAGGATTATCTTGTAAAATAATTTGTATCAATACAGGGATTGTAGTCGGGTCACTATCGCTTCAAATCTGGGGCGACGGAGGTCAGAGAAGGAAATTGACACTGCTAACCTAGAGGTTAACTTACGCACTGCACAGCTACTTCTGTATAACTATTTTACATTATCTAACTACTGGCTTCGTTGCTCGTGAAAGCAGAAACATTGTCAATAAGCAACCCCATAGCCAAAGCTTTTCCCCTCTATTTATAGGTTATGGCAGTAACCAAGGAGTAGATAATGCTGGCTTCGAGATGACCCCGAAGGAACGACCTTCAACATTAAACTGCGGCCCAGTGCACGACTCATCTCACAGTGATGACAGTGAGTAACAAGATGATGAGCTGCTGCGCTATCCAAAGTCCGGGATAAACTGGATTAACTCTGATAGATTGCAATAGGAGCCAAAAGTTATGATATATGATATGTTATGACATTAATGATACGATACAATATGATAATGATTTACCCACTGTGATTATATCTTGGTTTGTAGGTATGATCAATAAAATCGATGAATGTTTGGATGAGGATTCTGACCATGACCCGATTGAGAGTTGCGACGATTATTCGACAGACGATGGTCTCGATCATGACGATCATCACGACAGTCTCGATCACGATGACCATCACGACAGTCTCGATCACGATGACCACCGCCGAAACTCGAATGCACCCATAATCACTATCACAAGCGAGACATAAATGTGTAAACTGCACCGGCTGCTGGCCGCAGTGACTGATGTGCTGACCACATCACTATTTTGCAAATCAAAGATTATTTTAAAAAATTATGAAATAAAATATAACGTGAACAGCCCCATCCCGCTAGCATTAAATACGTAAAGATCTATTTGTCTATGATGATAGTCATACACATACGCTTCAGATGTCTATGATGACAAACCGAGACATGTACGCAGTAATTACCGATTACCACTGTGAAAGTTAACGGTGCTATGTGACAATCGGAACAGATGTCTTTATTTATCATGAAGCGTTGCTCTTTCCGCATCCCTATGAATGCAACTTTACGGCTTCTCCCTAGCCTTTATAGTTAGATCAGATCATGTCATAACTCAGCGGTTGATAGAGATGACTAAAAAATGCCTTCTGGCACAACTGTTCGTTCACGTGGTAAAACAGAAAATTCAACTATGATTCGTGTAGGGTCGAGCAGTGCATTGCCGTGACAACCAAACAATATCTTAAACTGCCTACCAATAAAGGAAACAACCCGCAAGGTAATGCTTGAAAGACAATAGAAGGGCATTGACGCAACGGGAATGTGATGTTTGGAGCTGATAACACGGTCAACATACCCAAGGAGACGGGCACGGCAGACGCGCCTGAGACAGACGGCAGGGCATCGGGCAGGTAGTTATTACATGCGTAACTGTAAACCTGTAAAAAGACATATATGGGTACTAGATAGGTTTCACTCATAAGGCTGTAACCCACACAATACCAGTGCGAAACAATCATGTTGTCACAGATGCAGCTGCCATGAGTATGTTGATTAGACCCGTAGTGGTCAGTGCCCCTTTTTTGTCACTTATCATATACACAGGAACCCGTGAATGGGGGACAGTTTAATAGATTCCGCATTTGCTTTGGCTCATAGAAAGTTTTCTTGAATGAACCCCTAAATTATGTGAGGGGGAATTGATGGGTTTGAGAATAGCATACAAAGCTTAGCTTTGGTCCAAAGGGTTCCTGTTGGAAGTCTTGTGCAGGCACCACTTAGTTGGTCTAAAATTTCAGATAAAGGAGCGCCCAGAGCTAGCACCTGGGAAATGATAAGTGGGGAACTCATTAGGCCACTTTTTAGACTAAGCACGCCGAGATCATCTTGTTCTACACGTATGGCATCACTAAGAATGGGTTGTTTTCGGGCTGGTCTTGCTATCCACCAAGAGAAGGGAATGGACAGTTTAATGGGCTATGTTTTTACCTCGGCTTGTAGAGGGTCAGCTTTAAAAGCCCCAGTCGTCCATTCATTAACTGTCCCTCCAGCTATTCTCAGATAGCTAGAATCACTGTACGCTGAATGACCAAAACTCGCCATCTGAAACATAGAGAACCAATGTTTGGTGGTATTTTCCTAGTTCTGCCTGCCCCCGCAACACAATACTGTAGGAGTTCCACTCGAACAGAAAAAAAACAGGTAGACCGTTTCGCATTGAAAGAATCTACTGAGTTCCAGGTTATATGGGCAAGTGCACCAGGACCAAATTTGTACTTATACTAACGTTAGACCTTCATTATTGTGGCTCATAACCATGCACTGTTTTACTCACAGTATGATTCAAAGGACAGAGGACCAATAAACGAAGCACAATTTAAAAACTCCAAAAATGCAACGCTTCTTATTAGTCAGTACTAAATAAAACTAGATGATTAATCATCCCACAGATACTGGGCTTTCTAGCTCCTCTTTTGGAGAGCTTCATAACACAGTTTTGAGCAAAAGAAAGAAAAAATAACATTTACAAACTCTGAGCCAGGGGCAACAGTACATTATAGTACATTATAATAGAGGTTTTGGAGTTGTGTATCCTGCTATGAAACCGAAATTTGAGTGATTCCGACTACTAACGCATAATGACCCGCTCAATGAACAGGTCGCTCAGTCAGTAAACAAATATTGCTCACTTTGGACCGGTATAACTTGTGATTTAGAGCACAAACTGAGTGCAGATATATGAATATGTCTGATATATTAGTTCATAATATCACTGATTACCTACAAACTGTGAGAGACTTATTTGGATGAACCGGATAATGTTTGGGGTATCGTACAAACATATGGTAACTCGTCTGCATTTAAACGCCAATGATGTCAGTTCGGGGCCGGTGTCCGTTAACGGGTACGGAAACGAAACTCCGCAACCTCTCTATTGTGACATTACGTTGTGACGTACCGTGGCTCTGCTGAGGATGCTCCATCTCCACTGGCCACCAGTATTTATGAGGGAGTAAAGGGATGAGGGGCTGATAACTCCTGCAGTAAGATACATGGCCAGGTGTACCGGGTGAGCAACTGCTGAGTGACCGAGCAAACCTAAAGCAAAGCAGTAAAACTGTTACTACCTAAAGGACAGGCTTTGATGGATGCACATGTGTGGTGCAGTATGTTATTATTATGGAGTGCATTTTGCACACTATTCTGTGTCAAGGCACAATTGCTTGAAGCCCTTATTTTATCAAAACCACTGGAAAACTCCTACAAATAAAAAATGAGGTGATATTTGGGACCGAGGTGAGATGAAATGTGTATCCCAAAACAGGGTTCTATATTCAAGTCCAGGTGATGGTTTACTGACCAAAATAATTATTAAGAACTTGTGAGGAACTATAGGGGGAGTTGAAAACGCGTGGGTTTTTAGCTGCTGGTGGTCAAACCAATGAGTTCCTGCTGTTCACAGACGACTTATTCTGCTAGCCCAGGTTTTAGAATCGTGGTTCTTTTAGTATCAGATGGTGTTGGCCACTACCACATGTCAAACTCAGTGGTACTAACCCGGAGATAGGAACTCACCAGGTAAACTTTTTGGCATACCAGTCCAATGGCTTCCGTAGAGCC
>Ga0224501_10003570_pt1 | contig 12258 bp, 8 predicted proteins | sample SF_Oct11_sed_USG_4_FD_169105 | JGI IMG/M metagenome (GOLD analysis project Ga0224501, IMG submission 169105) | Sediment microbial communities from San Francisco Bay, California, United States - SF_Oct11_sed_USGS_8_1 | ecosystem: Environmental > Aquatic > Marine > Sediment | place: USA... | reverse complement strand
TGTACACTGTCTGGAGGTAGGAAAGAATATTTCTGGGAACCTCAGCTTTGCATGTACGAAAAGAGTTTCTATAAGAAAATGCAAGCCAGGACAAAAATACCATAGCACATCATATAGGCTTTTTACGATGGATGATTGAAAAATAAATAGAGAAATGAAATAAAGTTAATTTTCTCTTGTCTTATGATACAATTCTACACCAGTCCAGCAATAAACTTTACATTTAAATAAATATAATGGAAAAATATATTACATAGGCTATGCGTTGCATACCTATAGCAAAAATCCGTCTTTGATATAAACAATCTCTGTAATTTACATAGGTTACTATACACAATTTGCATAACGTCGTCGTAATTACAACCAAGTCTAATAGAGCTGAATGCCCATTTTGGCCAAATGATCTCTAATGAAGATGTTTTTGCAGCCATCTATTACTTTGCGGATGTTGTCTTTGTCTATGGCACATGTATAGAGGAACTCATATGATCTGTATTTAGTGTCAGGATCCTGAATTGCTGCATATCGGCAAGATGATTCCACAAGGTCTACCAACGCCTGTAAAAAGACAGGGGAATTGTTAGATGAAATATGCAAAATTTTCATTAAACCGTTTTAACTTCTGTTGATCTGTGTTGATAGACAGACAGTGTACGCAAACTTAAGTCTGAAAACGACAGAATTTATCACTATCATTGAGAGTATTAGTCTTGCATTGATTAGAGAGGTTTTAATGCTTTACGATGTGTGTAGGTAAGAGTAGGTACATACCTTGAGGATCATTCTGAGGTAGCAGGCAGCCTTGATGACATCATTACTGATGATGGGAGCAGCGCTCTCTTTGGGCTTCCCGGTGATCATCGCCGATAACCTTTTAGTGAAGGATGTCGTTGGAGCCACGTTGTTTTGATTCTCATCTACTGGGAATGGTGAGTTACCAAGTAACGCGACCTTTTCAGTTGCTGTGAGAATAGATATTGATATTAAATGCTTTCGTCACTAAAGCAAACTCCGGAACAGCTATTTCATTCAGCTGTCACTATGAATCTCACTTATGAAGGTTGGAGCCTAAGCTAGGGTGGGGCTTAATCACTCCGGTTTGTGTTTTGATACAGCTGTGCGCGGATTAAAGATTGGCACCGCAACATATGAAAACCCGACTGGATTAGGCTATTTGATCGTAATATGAATCTAGTTTTGCAATATCCACTTCAGCAAATCCTTGGATATTAAACCACCAAATTTTTGATGAGTGTCTTAAACCGCAGAACTGCGTGATATATAACTGTGTAGTCATTTTATGAATGAGATCCCGGGTCACCACGGCCAATGATTTGTAGGCGCGCCTGCGTACCTGTTGGTTCGTATTTGGAGTATGGTTGTGAAGCTAGAGTATTGTAGATTTGTGTGTAAATTCCACGCTCATATTTGCCATATTTGGCTTCGTCTTTGGAAAATTCCAAGGCTTGCTCTCTAATGTTATCCATGGCAGCACCAAAGTCAGCACCTTTTTCAATCTTGTCTTTGAGTATATCAATTTTGTTCATGAATGTTAGCATGCTAACATTACGTAAATATCTACAAAGAACAATGAGATGTGAAACTTTGTGATAAACTCCAACTGATGTCTTGGATAACCCGCTACTGACCGAAAACTCATGGCTGGTTGAGTTGGCTATTTGACTGAAGGGTTAAGCCTTGTTTTCAATGACATTCTTAGCACCACTCCGAAGACCAGGTGTAATATTAACTTATTGACCTCACCAGCATAATATACATAATCCTGATCATTTCCTTGTCCCTGACTGAATGGGTTTTGATTGATCGATGGAGAATGATTGATGGAAGCTGAAGTGAAACGCGGCGAGGTTTAAATGGAATATAATGATAATCCTAGATAAACAGATTGCCAGGGGTTCCTGGACTCTGGTAAGATGTCCGTTACATCTCAAGGATCTGGAAAGGCGATATCCTGATATTCACATACAGGATACACGCTTAGGCACGTACGCATTTTTCCCTAATTCTTACCTCGTGGTGATTGTCTGATGAAAAACTTTGAGTGATTCCAGAAGTCGGTTGGTGGAGTTATCTTCTCTTAGTGTTGTGTCGAAGCTGCTTGTATCGAGCATGAAAAGAATTGCGGTAACTCGATCAAACAGAGTAATCCATTTTCGTCGTTCGCCTTGCTGGCCTCCCACATCTAATACTTTGAAATTTACATCCTGTCCACCGTATGGAGCAGTGAATTTAGTTTCCGTTATTGAAGTTGTCATTACTCGGCATCGCAGCACATCCTGTTCCGACGGAATGTAATCTGGTGATCGGATGGCGTCAAGACGTTCAAAGAAACTAAAAATGACAAAGTGTGAGGTCAGCACACCTTACACCTGGTAGATGTTGATATAGGCGATGACAGATTTCAATAATGTACCGCTGACAACCGAAATCAAATCAACTAGGTAACCCTGTCTGCCCTGTCCATTAAACATTAAACTTACTATGCCGCGCAGTCCAGGAGTTGATATTCGTTCGATCGAGCATATGCTTTACGGATTCCCTCATCATGCCACAGACTTTGGACATGGCCAATCATGATATCGGAAGCGAGATAGTCGGAGTTCAGAATGTCTTTAGCAGAGAGCTGAGGGTCGCAGACTTGAGAATGTTTCAGTACAGATCTCGCCATGTCTACCAACTCTGGGTCGGCTAGGTGAATACCCATACCTCTCATCGCTACGAGAATTGCCTGCAATGATAAATAAGCATAAATAAAATAAATGTATCAATAATACATGCGAGATATTGCGTGTGTAGTCGGGAAGCTGGTGATGTAAATTGTTTCAGAGGTATAACTCACCACCATGCTGTCGAACACGTTTTGTCGAATGTATGGAATCTTTCTCCTTCGCTCCTGTACATCCAACTCTTCACCGTGTATCAGCTGCATCTGCTTAACCAATGTGCTTTTGCCAGCTTCACCAGGACCTGAAGAGAAAGGAACTCCACTCTATTACAAGGAGGTTCTAGCGACCAGACAAGGAGGTTCTCTCGGCAATTACAAGGAGGTTCTCTTGACGATTGCAAGGAGGTTTTCTCGGCGATTGCAAGGAGGTTCTCTCGGCGATTGCATAGCGACCAGTTTATTCAAAAACATGGAATGGACTAGCTGTTTGACTTATCAATGGGCCTGGATTTCACTAAGAAATGGAGACCCAAGAATAGCTTGAACAGTCAGTCTCATCAGATCATTATGATTGTTTTGCTGTCTCAAGTCTAGGTTTTGTGCTTAGATTACCAATGACGCGGTATAAGGTAAGTCTGGCAACAGGATTATCCCATCATTCCAAAGCTAGCTGCTCAATAAATCCGATATGTTAAAGATTATAAGAAAGTTAATCTCACTTCCTGCGCTAAAGATCCAGCTGCGTTTTGTCTGGCCTACGCAAAAAGACAGTTCATTCTCGGATTGATGTACTAAACAAACTGTTCTGCTAGTCTCGCAATCATAAGCCTGGTACCACTCCAAACCTCTGAACTGGGAAATAGACTTACCAAGCAAAAGTAATTTAATCCTCTGTTCCTCGCTCTTCCAGTCGTTCTTGAGGAGTTTATCGCAAAGTTTTGACTGGCGCTTTGCATCGCGCCGTCCAGCCTTTGTTTTAACTTGATCCATAGATATGTGAATGTTGTTTGTTGCAAAGAGTTTGCACTGTTTCACCATCTTAGAACCTTTCCTCTGCGTGTTGATGAATGTCATGATCAGTCCCTAATCCATTCGCAATTAATTATGACTATGCCGGAGTAAGCTCTTCGCATATATAGGAGGTAGTCAGCCAATAGGATTGCAGAAAGATAGCCAATAGAAAACGAGAACACGGCAGCTTTTACCTGCATGTGAATCCAGTTCCATGGGATAATAATCTGTCTATGCTGCTGAGATGTGGCTTGATGCCTGACTGAGAGCTCGAAATGGTTTTTAAAGAGTAAATCATATTGGAAATTGTCTGTTTGGCAGTCAAAATATTGTGATGAAACAAGTTTCAACTGGCCGAGTCTATGTAGTTCGGCATACATGCACCTCCAAGCTCTGTGTAGTTCGGCATACATGTGCCTCATACACGCGCCTCATACACGCGTCTCAAAGTTTTCTAAATGTTACCGAATCAATTGATAAAGTTGGATATGCAGCCGATGGTACATTCTTCCATGGTGCCTCTCGAGTTGTTTGCGCTGAATTCCGCAGCTAGCAACTCAATTTTAGGGTTTTTTTAACTTTATTTCCTCCCCGCCCAAGTTTTATGATGCCATCATTAACTAGGATTAATCTCCCTGGAGGAATGTGTCTCCAGACATGTAATTATAATCAAACAGCAGACCACCGGTATTCTACCAATCCACCCATCATTACTGCACACAGCTTCCATAACGTAGCTATGTGAATGATTGATTGCCATATTGATTGGTGGAAACATTTGATTTAGACTAGACTTATCAAATTAAGGTCCAATGTAGTCATTATCAATAACAGTTTTAGAAATTAGGTAATAGGTAACTAGTAATGGTAAAAACATAAAAAAAAATCCTGTCCAAAGTACAAAAAGAAAGCAAGTCTAGGTCAAAGAGGAAGTGACTGGCATGCTGGAAAACCCCAAGTATTTGCTTGCATGGCTTATCAGTAATATCAAATAAATCAGTGGTTAGTATAAATGCCTCTTCAGTATCGACTGGGTGTGGCTAGAACAGGCCGGATATTGGCCAATGGAGGATGTTGTTGGTGAAGTATATAGTATAAGAACGCATCTATGTTGAGTACTCTGTCGGATGTACGTATAACAAAGAGGATTAAAATAATAATCCCATTAGCCACAGGATTATAATCTCAATTCTCTATTCACGAGGCTTTCGCATGGTGTGGGTGGCTTCCTAACACTTTGCAAGATCAGAGAATGACCTCCAAATTTCTACCGCAACGATCTGTAACCTTCAAAACTGTGGAAAGTTCAAATTACTTTTTTCATACAAAAGAAATTCTTTAATCTTGACAAAATACGCAATACGTTCGCTTGCAATACTTCCACATGTCAAGAGGAAAATGTATGATGCATATATATTCAAAATGATGCCAGCATTATGTAATGCGCAACAGCGGTTTGCAATCATTCATGATAATACGTAATACAATACCGGAGAGTTATCTACTGAGAAGCTCACTCACAACGGGAGCTCACCGTGATGGGCTCCAAACCCAGGTTCTCGCGACTGGAAGCCCAGAGCTCTATCACCGAGCTACCCCGCTACACCGCTGCTCCACTGCCCCGTTACCCCGCTACCCCGTTACCCGTTACCCCATTAACCAGCTGCCCCACTGCCTCATTATCCCACTGCCCCGCTACTCCATATACTCCGTATAAACTCCGTATACTCCGTATAAACAGATCTCAAGTGCTTTAGACTCTAAAATTCAGACAATTTAATAGATAAAAGCTACATTTAACTGGTAATTCAATCCGGGTACTTCTTAACCACAAATCCCATGGCTCATTGTAATTTGTGGTAGCATAATATTATAGTGCCCTCCATTGTATCCGTAAACAGTTAGCAGATCATCAGGTGTCTAAGACGGTCTACCTGATCCATGGCAAGTGGTAAAAGTCAGATACTTTAGGTTTTATGACTGACGTCATCACTATATACTCTATACTCCACTAATTGAGTAATTAGTCAATTCTGTCAGACTGTTAAAGGCTAAGACGTGCCAACTGTAGGTCATGGTAGGCTTATACACAGTAGCGAGAACATATTGGTGTTTAGCGAATACATGTATGATGAATCTATCATGGCCAGAATACACTGATCCCTTGATGTAACGGACCATCGATAGTAAATTTATGGCTTATGAATTGAGTTCTGATTCCCACCAATACCAACACCATTGGGTAGTTAGTGTGGGTTGGACAGTTCTTTCAAGAGACGAGTGGGATAGCTCGATGGTAGCTGCGCTCAGCACTGGGCTTGCAAGTGCATATATACCCAGAAATGATGGGGTTCCATTGTGAACGAGACTTTCTCACATACGGTAAATCCTAATTCAAATCACTCAGAGAGGTGCCGAGCGCTGTGAAGACAAAGCAACTTCTTCTGGCCACAGAGGCGCTCCCATGACCTGAAGGTCATTGGACTAAGTTCAGGAGATCACTGTAACGGTCTATCTATCATTGGACACGGTGTGCAAACCAAAGAGTATTTTCAGATCTGCAATCACCGTCATAGATGTACCTGCTGCTGATTGCTGAGAAAATGGGAGATATAATGTTCAGACCGTGATGTGGATGGATAACTATCCTTGTTCAGTATCCAGCACAACCACTGCTTCCATCGTGTGTAGCTTCAGCTTCGTTAACTCTTAATTGCAACCATTGTAGTCAGGTTTTCTTGTTACAGGGAGTCAGGATGACCGAGCGGTCTAAGGCGCTGCGTTCAGGTCGCAGTCTACTCTTGTAGGCGTAGGCGTGGGTTCGAATCCCACTTCTGACAAATATTTTGCCCTACCTCATCTTAAGGAATCTTCTTTGGCGGGTAAAAATCTCCAATCAAGGTAATCAAAAGTTACCATGGATAGATAAGATGGGTCGTATGTCTATGCTGCTAATTTTCACAGAACTTTTCAACTGTTTTCATCATCATGTAGATCAGACAAAGAGATAAGAGAGACAGAGTAGACCATTGACACTCTGGTTATGCCTGCATTGTTATGCAGAGGCTTAGTACTATAACTTAATGGGGCGTCACAATTTACAGATCGCTACTAAAATTTTGATCCTGGTTGAGAAGCTGTGCGTACCGTGACATCGCTATGCGCATAGTGTCCCAGAGATGAAGTGAGCTAGTGATCTCCGGGAGATAGGCGAGGCTCGGGGAAGTTGCGTAAACCAGATAGCGACTAGTGCTGCCACGCATGAAAACATTCCAGTCTATCCTCGAACTGGGTAGGACCGGCCATGCAAATAATGAGTCTACGGACAGAAAACTGACTCATATACATTCGTCAACTGCTGTGACTCATATCATGCATTTCTCGAACTTTTGAACCGACAAACCACTTACATGAACTTCCTCCCCGGATGAGATGTAGTGCAGAAACCACTCAGTTTCTTGCGTAACCGCGCCTAAGGAGTTTGCGTGTTAAGATGCATGTTTCACATATGGAACTGACAAAAAGAAATGAGGTGAAAAGAATGGATGGGTATTGTAGGCGAAGCAGCGTTTATTTTGACAGCATTTGAGATGACTGAGATCTCCAACTTCAAGACAAAGCTTGAGAAAATTAAGCGGATTAAGTGACCGCTAAAATCTCGGCTGTTGGCCATCCTGAAATCCACTCTTGGACAGATTGCCAGTAGCATACCACCTGTATGGACATTACTCCGAAGCCCTGCATTAATGCCCAACTATGCACAAACACACAGCATCTGATTTTTTGACTCCGGCGTTTTGTCTACCTGATCCTTTTCAGCCACCTGAACACACCTATACCCCATGGGTATCCTGCTTTTTTCCTAAATTAAAAAAAGCCCCACTCCCTGGAGAGTACCTTTGACCAAAAACATGACTAAGAAAAATTAGAACTCGTGAAGTGCTCAGGAAACCAACATGGCCGGTACAGATCCAGGAATATTAATAATAATCCATTAAGACGTCATAATCCCCAATCTTTGTGGCTCGGAGAGTTGACCACTAGTTGCTTATGGTTTTAAACAGTGGCCAGAGTTTGGTGAGAATTTCCATAACCAATTGGTGCTGGTCAGCACTGTGGTCGTTGGCACAAAACTTCTGATTATTCCAATTAATATGAACGCGGGTCAGTTGGTAAAAAGGAAACCGTGAATTAAATACTGGTCTCGGTTTGATTTAGTTTTTATGGGATACTGTCTATAGTTATTGGTTACATAGTTATATGAATGTCATAATGAGGTTTAAAATCGATTGGTTGTCGAACTGAAGGTACTATGACTCAGAAGCTCGGGTTTTCTCTTGGTTGAATGTCAGCCATGTCCACTATTTGCCATAAAAACCATCCCGTATAACTCTTATGTAATAAAACATCTAGGTTTTTACCATCTCAGTTTCAGCACCATAAAAACAACTACTAGATGTACTTATGACGAACAACCAGTCGAAGTGTTGGGAGATGTTCATCTTGAAAATCTATATTACACACCTCTTGACCTCGCTGATGAACTTTCAATACCTAAGCTTTCAAGGTAAGGGTGTTGGGTAGTCTGTTATCAGTATAATAACAAGGCCAGCACCTCCCATTAGTCATTTCTTCATTCAAGCCGTTGTAAATAACTGCAAAATATTTATTTTGGTAAGGTTCCAAAGTGATAGTAGTTATTATGATATCTAACAAACATGATACATGTAGGTGATGAACTTACTGGACTACCTGACTGCTTCTATGAACTCGTTGAACTGATAGGGGCTATAAACAAATGTAACAACCAATAAACTATTAATACACACTCGGAGGAGATAACAAAACTGTATACCTCTGTACCATTCAGCTAAACGCGTGGAAAAAATGGCAGATTACGATTGGGAGCCCTCCGCTTTATAGTGAAGGACATATGAACAGGCCTGAAGGGATGATGTATAGCTCAGTGGTAGCGCACTCGGCTCACAAACGTGAGAACCTGGGTTAGAAACCTGATCATAATGGGCACCCCATATGAGTATGAACTCCTCACTTCAATCCTAGGTCAACACCAAACCATGGCTTACTATGAGGTGGATGGTTAATGCTGACCCACTCTGGGTTCTCCATGATGAGACACAACTGGTCAACAAACAAGCATCTTACCTGATACCATGACCCTGAAGAGATCATACAAGGAAAACACAGTGTGGATGTTCTCTGCTATCACGTCAGTGCATCTGCACTTGTTCACCGACTCCTATAACAGTTATCTGGTCAATCTGTGCATCATTGCCAGAGGTGTAGCTGCAGAGCCCGGATAGGGTTGGGAATGAAAGTTACTATGCCAAGGACAACCCCACTCTATCACAGTACTTCTAAAGTGTAACGCTTTATCCCATGTACAGGACTTGGTGGAAAGTCCTTGAAAGATTGGGGGGGGGGGGTTGTTAAGAAAATTATACCAATAAGGAAGGAGGAACAAGGAACTGGTTAGAAAACTTCATTGTCAAATCAAAGTTATAAATAGTTCAGTTGTTTTATCATACCATGCAGCTTGCTATCAATCTAATGTTGTGAATCGAGATGCAGGCAGACCATGGGCGTGCCGGTTACATATCATCGGTACAAAGCGCATACTGATTCCAGAATAGCTTTGGGTGTCTCCCTGTTTAATTATGTTTTTATAGATGACCATGGAGATTGGACCAAGATTGTGGGAACGCAGAGCCTGGCACAATGTTAAAGTGCACTCACATCCCCAATCACTTGGAGAGATGAACCGAATCAGACCAATCGTGTTGCAACACCTTGCTGGTATAGCGAGGTGTCTGGCTACGAGAGAACTGAAGAATAGTACTGAATACTTGCACCAATCCCTCAGCTGTACTGGCTGATCAAAGAGCGCAATGAATGAACAGCAGTTAGTCAGTGACATTTGGTATTGAAAGCTTCGTCTCTCACGTCTCAATGGGAAGCAGCTCTGTAATTCCTGGTAGTCTGGGAAATGATGCGGCACCCACCTGCCCACTGGTATTTTTAGTAATCCTGTTTGATCTTCGTAAAACTCTTTTCACTTCGGCACTGTAATCCTATCACACATGTTGATACCACTGTCTCTGCGTTCTCTTCGCTTCATCGTTATGGTTTAGCTGATGCGGTTTTTTGACGATGTTTTTCACCCATTGCGGCTTAGCATAGAGCGCCATGAGTTAGCGCGGAGCACCATGGGTTAGCGCGGAGCACCACGGGTTAACGCGGAGCGCCACGGGTTAGCGCGGAGCCCCACGAGTCAGTATCATCGCTCCACCTTATAGTGAAGTATTTTTACATGGGAGTAGTGTGAGGAGCTCATACTTACGCGGAAGTCCGCTATAAAACTTCTCCAAACTTCTCCGGGTTGCGAGCCCGCGCTCTACCACTGAGCTATTCCGCTATACTTATTCGCTATCCCACTTATGGTCGTTCAAACTAGGAATGCTCTTTGTCAGTGGTCAAAGAATGGTTTTTCAGCACTGTTAGCTCTTTGCGTCCAATGACATAGCTCAGCATGTGATCGCTGTTGCCAGCGCAACCTAAAAGAAATATGGTGGCCTGACCGGAAATAGTTTGCATGGCCAATATGGTGGCCTCTTTGCAGTTGTTGGTTTCTCTTTGAAACAGCGTCTAAAGCTTCTTTGTTTTAACGCCCTAAGAACAATCCAAAAATACGTTCTTTAGCGATTATTGCAGAAGAACGCTCTTGCTAGTCGCCTTGCTAGTCGCCTTGCTAGTCGCCTTGCTAGTCGCCTTGCTAGTGGCCTTGCTAGTCGCCTTGCTAGTGGCCTTGCTAGTGGCTTTGCTAGTCGCCTATGATGTTAGCTCTTGCTAGTTACCTAAGATGTTAGCTCTTGCTAGTCGCCTATGATGTTAGCTCTTGCTAGTCGCCTATGATGTTAACTTGTGCTTTGTCCGGAGAATGATCGAGCTTACAAAGAACATTCCTAGTTTTGAACCGATTATCAGAGTGATAGCTAACATTCTCAATGAGAGCAAGCCATGGCTGGTCACAGTGTACCTATGTGATACTATATAGTAACCTAAGGGTCAAGCTGGTGCAAACAGCCCACTTACTCTGTCTGAGTCTGACATAAGAACTAAAGGTACTGATGTGTTGGGTCAGCCACATAGCGAGTGCTGCGATCTATCCACATATTTCTTCATGATACCTATAGGGAATTATATATCCTGGATCTGGTTGGTGTATTTCCTGAACTATAAATGTATCATTGACATCATTGGTGGTTATAAGCTGAGAAACAGGTGGGAGAATATATATAAAATTCTTCATGCCGCTGCCAGGCTGCCCGCTGCCAGGCTATCCGCTGCCTCCGTATCTGGGTGCGCAATATGCACTAGCAAAGGTTAGTTATTAGGTACATATTGCATCATATAGTATATATACTGTATGTATAGCTACATGTATGTACCAATATAATACAAGATCGCTACACATTTACAATGTGGTGTGGCTCGCCATACTACTTACACAATATGCCACAATATGCCACTCACCTGTTACACAGTTCCACTTTCCTTTACTATGGAAGCGGGAAGTACTCTATAACTTTACCTGTTTACTGGGCCCTGTTTACGCTTTTTGTTTGACTAAAGTTTTCTCAGATTTTCACGAACCTGAGTATGAAAAGACCTGGTATAGTCTAATCTAGGTTACTCGTGTGGAATAACACTTTAAAATCAAATTAAATGCACACAACCCATGCAGCTGTACAGCATTCAGGGTACATTACATACTGATATAATGCCATAGATATTATATGATCATTAGCGTATTATCCCATTTGCCTCTCCATGTTTCATAGCTAAACGCAATTGCACTACACAAGTTGAATCTGACATAGGTACACCAGCGGCAAAGAATATAAATTGGCAATAAAATGCTGAGGAAGCTGTAACTTATCCCATATCACAAAAATGGGAGACCGCATGTATCAGCCTTTGAGAGGGGCTTTTATTTGTCTACTCAGGCACTTGGCCATGCTATTTGCTGGATCTTCTAGGCCTGAGGCTTATTGGAGCAGTAAGAGCTAGGAATAATGCTAGGAGCTCATTCTCACAGTGGGTGTTCAGTAGGAGCTAGGAATTATGTGAGGGGCTCATTCTCACAGTGGGTGTTCAGTAGGAGCTAGGAATTATGTGAGGGGCTCATTCTCACAGTGGGTGTTCAGTAGGAGCTGGGACTTGAACTCCTAGTCTTTTGACATTGAGTCAATCGCTCTAGTGATTGAGCTTTCAGCTTTCCCAACACAAAAATGACTGGTGAGCGCGGAGCCCCGGAGCCCTGGTGAGCGCGGAGCCCCGGAGCCCTGGTGAGCGCGGAGCGACGCAACACTCACCGGGGCTCTGATCCCCAGACACCGAAGCTATGGGTGAGCGCGGAGCGACGCAACACTCACCGGGGCTCTGATCCCCAGACACCGAAGCTATGGGTGAGCGCGGAGCGACGCAACACTCACCGGGGCTCTGATCCCCAGACACCGAAGCTATGGAGAGGCAGTATG
>Ga0224501_10003569_pt1 | contig 12259 bp, 12 predicted proteins | sample SF_Oct11_sed_USG_4_FD_169105 | JGI IMG/M metagenome (GOLD analysis project Ga0224501, IMG submission 169105) | Sediment microbial communities from San Francisco Bay, California, United States - SF_Oct11_sed_USGS_8_1 | ecosystem: Environmental > Aquatic > Marine > Sediment | place: USA... | reverse complement strand
TTTTTCCAGAAGCTAAATTTGTTATGGTCCATTGTTTGGATGGTTATTCAACTAATTTATCTTTTGAAGATTTCTTTCAACCCGATGTGCTTTTTGCAGTCAAATATGAGAATGAACCAGTAACACTTGAACATGGCTATCCGGTGAGACTAATTGTACCAAGACTTTATCTTTATAAAAGTGCGAAATGGGTGAACGGTGTTGAAGTTATGGCAAAGGACAAACCAGGATTCTGGGAATCACGCGGCTACCATAATCACGGTGACCCATGGCAAGAAGAAAGGTATAGTCAATACTAATAGTTATTAGTTGTTAGATGTTAGTTTATAGACTGGTAACTAACAACCAGAATCTAATAACCAAATGACATTTCCTAAATTCAAAACAATAGAAATTCAAGACCGGGACTATATTCAGGAAATCCTAAATAAATATCAACCTGAGACATCAGAATGGACTTTTACTAATTTATTCATTTGGCGCAATCATTATAAATTCCAGTGGACAATCTATCAGGATAATCTAATTATCCTTTGTGCCAACAACGGTTTATATTTCTTTCAACCCATCGGGCTTGAATCGAGATTGGAAGTTACCCGTATGCTTTTAAGATGGCTTCGAGATAAGGGAGAAAATGAACCACGCATCGAACGAGCCGACCAAAGATTGGTTGCAGAAATTACTGGAGCCGATGAACTTATTGTTGAACCGACTCGTGACCAGTTTGATTATGTCTATCGGACCGATGATTTGATTAAGCTTTCGGGTAGGAAATATCATCAGAAGAAAAACCATCTCAATAGTTTTCTCAAAAATTATCAATTCACCTATGCCCCATTGAACGAGAATTATATAAAGGAATGTTTGGATTTGGCTGACACCTGGTGCCAGTGGCATCGCTGCGAAGAGGATATGAATCTATTGGGTGAATGGGAAGCAATTAAGGAAGCCCTTAACAATTTCTCGGCTCTAAAAATTCAAGGAGCGGTGATTGTAGTTAATAATAAAGTCGAGGCATTTGCTGTAGGTGAACTTCTGAACGACCAGACCGCAGTGGTTCACCTTGAGAAAGCCAACTCAGAAATCAGAGGAAGTTATGCTATAATCAATCAGCAATTTTGTGAGAAAATCTGGCACGATGTGCCCCATATTAATCGGGAGCAGGATTTGGCTGAACCAGGGCTACGGCAAGCAAAACAATCCTATAATCCTGACCATCTGGTTGAAAAATTCCGAATTAAATTGATATAAAATAGCATAGAGAATACAGCGTAAGTAGATTTAAAACAATTTTAACCAGAAACGCCGTTGTCCAAAGCACTTGGGCGTCAGGCGATTAACACCGATTCACCCAGAAAAAGATTATCCCCGATAATACGGAGATAATAATTAATCTCTTAGAGAGCTTGACTGAGAAGTAAAATCAGATAAGCTAAGAGTTAACAGAAATTCAGTGCTCGTTTGGTTTTTAGAGTTTGTTCGAAATTATTAAGAAAGGAGTATAAAATGAGCTCTAATCCAATTGTTTTTTGGGAACTCGCTTCCCATAATGCCGAAAAATCTGTGGAGTTCTTTAAAAAAGCATTCGGGTGGCAAATCGATTATGATAAAGAAACCGGAATTCATTATATTCCGATTCTAAAAGAAGAAAACAAATTTAGCGGCGGTGGTGTCTTTACCTTAAGAAGGGCTAAGCTGCCATTTTTGACCCTTTATATCGAAGTTGAGGATATTGATAAAACGGCGAAACAACTTGAGCAATTGGGCGCCTTTATCGTTGAGCCGCCGATTGATATTACCCCACGTTCTCGTATCTGTTTATTCAATGAACCCTCCGGGGTAACGTTTGCTTTGATACAAAGGAAGAAATAATCTTAAAACTTTTTAAAGCAAAACTATCTAGTAAAAGTCCCCTGCAAAAAAAGAAGGCGAAAAATTTCTTAAGCAAATGGTAGTATCATGAGAGCAATGTATGTAAACAACCGTGAGGATTGGCGGAAATGGCTGGAAAAGAATCATGACAAGGAAAAAGAAGTCTGGTTGATTTATTTTAAAACATATACCGGCAAACCAAGCATCCCTTATGAAGACTCGGTCGAAGAGGCGCTGTGTTTTGGCTGGATTGACAGCATTATAAAAAAGATGGATGAAGAAAAATTCGCCCGAAAATTTACGCCTCGAACCAATACAACAAAATGGTCGGAACTGAATAAGAAGAGACTGAGGAAATTGATAAGCAAAGGAAAAATGACCAAAATCGGGCTTTCGAAAATCGAACGATCGGTCTTAAATCGAAATGAGGATACATTACGAGAAAGACTGAAGAAAAAGCTTGTGTTGCCGCAATATCTAAAAGAATCGTTAATGGCAAATAAGAAAGCCTGGGAAAACTTCAACAAACTTGCCCCATCGCACCAAAGAAATTATGTGGGATGGATAATAAGCGCAAAAAAACAAGAAACTCGCGAGAAAAGAACAAAAGAAGCTATCAGACTTTTAGTAAAAAATAAAAAGCTTGGTTTAAAATAAAAAAGGAGAGAAATATGGAGAAAATGACGGCATTTTGTGGACTGGTTTGTAGCGATTGCCCAGCCTATATCGCAACCCAAAAGGATGATAACGAGGCAAGGAAAAAAGTTGTCGAAAAATGGTCATCTGAACAGTTTCCCCTCAAAATCGAAGATATTAATTGTGATGGATGTCTGGCTTTTGGCAAACGGTTAATCAAATTTTGTGATATGTGTGAGGTGCGTGCCTGTGCTATTAAAAAGAATGTAAAAACCTGTGCTCATTGTGATGAATTCTCATGCGAAAAACTGAATAAGCATTTCCAGATGATTGGTACTGAGGCAAAAGCCAACCTGGAACGAATCAGAAAAGACCTTTAGATTCAGTAATCTGATGAAAAAAAGACTAAATCAAATTTTCGTATTAGTAATCATCTTTGTATCCTTTATTTCTTCACAGTGTAAAAAATCAGCGAAGACCGTGCCGCATCAGGAAAGATGGGGTATCTATGCGTTTGAATTATCAACCGAAAGCAGCGAGTTGATTTATTCTTCGGCTAAGGAAATTCAAATTCTACGGCTGAATAATTCAGGTGATAAGTTTGTCTTTGCCCAAAAGATTGACGGTGAGAATAACGAAAATATGGAAATCTGCGTTTTAGGGGTGGATGGTAATAATTTTCACAGAGTCACCGACAATTCTTTTTGGGACCTTTATCCAGCTTGGTCTTCGGATGGCAATCGTATTGCCTTTCTTTCTAAACGCGAAAATGACCTTGATATTTATGTGATGGAGGCAGATGGTAGTAATATACAGAAGTTATTTGATTCCGGCTCTCATGATGCTGATATCGATTGGAAAGCAAACAAAATTGTATTTACTTCAGGGTTTAAAATATGGAGCATAAACGATGACGGAACACAGCCAACCCAAATCACCAATCCGGCTAATGCCGGACAATGGGGTAATGCTAATCTGCCGATCGGTGATTATGACCCACGGCTGAATCCTGATGGCACCAAGATTGTCTTTGAACGGTTGGAAGACCCAAGCAGCACTCATGGCAATTATAATATTTTCGTGATAAATTCAGACGGTTCGGAAGAAACGCGCCTGACCAATAACGGATATTCTCAAGGTTTAGCCAGTTGGTCTCATTCTAGAATAAAGATTGTCTATATTGTTGCCGCAATCAACAAAGAGGGTAAATATGATATTTATCTGATGAATGCGGATGGGACAAATAACCAAAATATAACACCAAATTATTTCCCAGCCAATTTTCTGTGTCACTCACCAATTTTCTCAAAAGACGATTCCAGAATATTCTTTATCGGTGAGTGGTGGGAATAATTCATCAATTTAATAAAAGCTTAGGAAAATCCTCGAGCTGTTCTTAAAGCGGTCCCTAATAATGTCATTCATCAAAATTGTCGAAACGACAAAAAAGTCGAAGGTATAAGATAAAAATGCACGCAAAATCAATAACTTAGAACTGGCACGCCTTTTGCATAAGTATATAGCGAAAGGAGAAAAAATGAAAACATTAGCTTGCATCACGATACTCTTCTTGGGAATCGGAATGTTAGTAGCCCAGGAAACCGAAGTAAAAGGTCAAGTTGTCCAGGTTCAGGAAATGGCTTCAACCGAAAATCAGGGCGAGATTATTCAGGTAAGATTGCAGACGAAAAATCAAGAGATGATTCAGGCGCAACTTTGTCCGCGCTGGTTTTTGGATAAAGACATCGAAAATGGGGATGAGTTAATCCTAACCGGTAAGTATATGGAGAAGAATAAATATATGGTTAAGGAAATGATAAAGAATAAAATTCGCTACCAGATTCGCGGCAAGAATTTCGAGCCACTCTGGATAAAGACCAGGCTAAAGGCAGAACGCCATTTCTATAATCCGAAAACTGAGAAGCAATTTAAAGGAAAAATCGAGGACCTTTATACTGATGAGCCATCGGATATAATGGAGGCAAGAATTCGAATGGAGAAGGGTAAACAAGAGGGTGAATTAATCCGAGTTAGATTGGCGCCAGAATGGTATCTGCAAAATCGTTTGCGGATTGGTGATGAAATTGAACTGCGCGGCTCAGAGGTAACTTCGAATGGCGAAAAGATGATTATTGCGCGCGAGATGAGAAATAACCGCACTCGAACCGAACTGAGTTTACGCAATAAACAAGGATTTCCGATGTGGCGACAAGGAAAACATCATCACGGCGGTCCAGGCCAGGGTCAGGGCGGAAGACATGGTGAGGGTCATGGTCGAGGAAGAGGGCATGGCGGCTCGCAATAAGCAGAATATGGTAAGGGGAGGAATTATAATCTTCCTCCCCTGGTTCCTTTTTGCGGCGACTAATTTTGAATTGTCGCTTACCGGTTCTGCTACCGATAACCTCTATTTTCTAAATCAAAAAGAACCGGGCAGTATCCTAAATTTGAATTGTTTTCTCTATCACGAATCGTTCTTCGGCTTGGAATACGATGGCAACTTGGCTTCCGTCAATGTCAGCGGTTCGGACCTTGTTTTTGACAATTTCCTGGTGCTGAAAAAAATCTTTTATTTGCCCGGAGTGGGTAATCGCAACAAATTTTTCTTGAATTTCCACAGCTTCTTGCCAAAGGATTATGAAATCTATCGATTAACCGAGATTGGTGCCGGTGATTCGTTAAATTACTATCTTTTGAATCGGTATGGTTCTATTCTCAGCACTGAACTGAACTATCGAAATTTTCATTCCGACTCGATTAAGGACTATTTAGAACCAGTGGTTAAATCCTCAATCTCAATTCCGATGCCCTACTTCTTTCTTAAACCCGGTATCGCTGCCGGTTTTAAAATTTATAGTGACGAAAATTTATTTTTCTACGAACCATCGGTTGTATTGGAATTTCCCTTAAATCTAAACTTTTCTCTCGATCTTTCGTTTTCCTATTATAAATCAGACCAACCCAAATCAAATTTTCTTGTTCCAGATTCGTATATCGATGATATAATGTTTGAACCGGAAAACATAGCCGATAAAAAGATGTTAGGCAGTTCGTTTAACCTGACTTTTGTCAGAACCCCAATGTATGTTAATCTCGGATTATTTGGTTTCGAGAAAAATTATTTTACTCTGGAAAATGCAACCCGTAAAGACCAGGGCATAAATTTCGACTTTAAATTGACTAAAATCATAAATCGTAAATTTGCCCTCACTCTGCAATACGAATTTCTTTATAATAATTCTAATCTCCAGGATTTCCGGTACTTGAAAAATACTGGTGGTCTAACCATCGGGTTGATTTTCTAAAAAAGATTTATATGATTGGGTAGATGAAGAAAAGATTCGTCTTTCTGATTCTAATTCTGGTCTTTGTTTTATTCCTCGCTTTCGCAATGTCGAAAATTAGCAACTGGAACTTTCAAAGACTTTATCAGACAAGTTATACTAATACTTTTTTTTCGATGTCTTTGATTTTCGAAGACTATCTGTTAGAGGAAGAGGAATTAGAAAAGCTTAAACTAATAGAATTAGAAAAGACCGGTATTAAGATTGTGAAAGATAGGAAGACGGTGGATAACACTTTACTTTCGGATGAGATTCAGGGGATTTGGGTCTTTGGCAAAAATACGAAAAAGGGGATAACCAAATATCAGGAAAAAGAAAGCGAAGTTCTTAATTTTTATGAGCAAAATTTGAAAGGCAGTAAATCTTATACTCTAATAATTCTTGAGAATAAACCATTATTGCTGGCAAATTTTCCGATGGATTCGATTGATATCCTTCTGCTGGCTAAAGCCGAAATAATGTCTCAATCCAATTTGAATCGGCTCCTGGATTTTATCATCCAAAATTCCGAACTGCTCTATTATTCAATTCTTGACGAAAACCAAAAACCGATAATCTACAGTTCATTTTACGAAGAATTTCTGCCGATTATGGGAAAGGGAGCTCACTCAATCGATACGCCAAATGGCAAAATATTGCAGTTAGAAGATAATATTGGAGATAAGCTTTTTGTTGCTGGTTTCAGCATGGCGCCCTTACAAAGGATAATATCTTTAAACAACCGATTCCTCATCGGAATAATCTTAATCTTTGTAATTTTAGAGGCACTAATACTATTCAACCTGATACGTTTTGAAAGCTTCCGGTTAAAGAAAGCAAAGGAAATAAGCCTGCTTAAAGAATTTGGCGCAATTTCGAGTGGTTTCAGTCACGAATTCAAAAATTCTTTACACACGCTTTCTTTACTGGCACGTGATTTAAACCAAGAGCAACGTAATATTTTAACCAGTGAAACGAACCGGATGAATACGGTGATGAATTCGTTCAAGCTGTTAGCCCAAACCGAAATAAAGAAAGAGCGATTGAACCTGACTGAAGTTATTGATGAGTCAATCGCCCTTAATCAAAATATGCTCGATATGATAAAAATCGAAAAAGAAATTGTAGCGGGCGCTTGGGTTTATGGCAACCGGACCCTTTTGCTCACCGCCTTTTCCAACCTGATTAAAAATAGTATTGAAGCTAATGCCCGGAATATTAGAATTAGTGGACAGAAAAAGGGTGCGGATATGATGCTCAGTTTTATTGATGATGGAAAAGGTATTGATGAAAAAATTATCGATAAAGTATTCGAGCCGTTCTTCACCCAAAAAGGACAAACCGGGCTTGGGCTATACCTGGTCAAAAAGATAATCGAATCACATGACGGTAAAATCGAGCTGGAGCAAGCGGATAAAAAAACTATATTTAAAATAACCCTAAAATAAAAATGAATCAAACCTCAATCCTTTTAATCGAAGATGAAAAGAATCAAAGGATTCTTTTAAAGAAATTGTTAGAAAAAGAAAATTATATGGTGGCGGAAGCGGAAAATGGCAAAGCGGCGATTGAAATGTTCACCGACGAAGATTTCGATTTAGTTTTACTCGACCAACGATTACCGGATATTACCGGTATCGATGTTTTAAAGAATCTTAAAGGATTAAACCCAATTACCCCGGTCATAATTCTGACCGCTTATGCCAATGTTAAGGATGCGGTAAATGCGATGAAAGAAGGTGCCTTTCATTATCTGACCAAACCGGTTGAACTCGATGAGTTGCTGCTGGTCCTGAAAAAAGCACAGGAGAATTTAAATCTGAAACGCGAAAATGAAGAATTGCGCCGCGCGCTAAAAGAAAAATATGAATATAAAAATCTGATATCTACCTCAAGAAAGATGCAGGAGATAATGTCTTTGGTCTATAAGGCAGCCGGTAGCGATGCTAATGTCTTGATTAGCGGTGAAAGCGGAACCGGTAAAGAATTGATTGCCGGCGCGGTCCATAATTTATCCAAAAGAAAAAATAGTCATTTTGTGCCGGTTCATTTAGCCGCTTTACCGGAAACCCTGATGGAAGCAGAGCTATTTGGGCATGAAAAAGGTGCATTTACCGGTGCGGATAAAAGAAGAATCGGTAAATTCGAGTTTGCTGCTGGCGGGATAATCTTTCTGGATGAGATTGGCGAATTGCCCCAGAGCATTCAGGTAAAATTACTCCGGGTCCTGCAGGAAAAGAAAATAACCCGGCTTGGTTCAAATGAACTGATTCCGGTTGATGTCCGTATCATTACCGCAACTAATAAAGATATCGAAAACGAGATAAAAAAGGGGAGTTTCCGCGATGATTTGTATTACCGGCTCAATGTGATAAGAATTCATCTTCCGCCCTTACGGCAAAGAAAAGAAGATATTCCATTGCTGGTTGACCATTTTATCCGGATTTATGCCAAACGTGAAAATAAGAATATCAAGGGTATAACCGATGCGGCAATGAAAGATTTGATGCGCTACAATTTTCCAGGCAATGTTCGGGAATTGGAAAATATCATTGAGCGGGCAATTGTTTTTGCCAAAGAAGAATATCTGCAAAAAGACGACCTGCCCAATTTATCTGCGGCTAAAATCAAAGACCTGCCAAAAGGAAAGCTGAATGATGTAGTCGATAAAATTGAAAAGGATATGATTGAGCAGGCACTTAGAAATAACGATTGGAATCAGACCAAAGCCGCTTCGGAACTCGGCATTTCAGAAAGAGTCTTGCGCTATAAAATGAAGAGACTTCGCATCGAACATCAAGAATAGGCTGAGGCAATCAAGTATTTTCTATCATTAGACCTGTTACGAAAAAGCAGAAATTAAACACTGAAAAATAAAATTAAACACCGAAGAACACCGAAAAACACTGAAAAGATTCATTCGGTGCCCTTCAGTGATATTCAGTGTTTAGTTCAATCTTCGTTAATTTTCGGTGACTTCATTGATATTTCTGCCTCATGCGGATTTAATTAGCAACAAGTTTATTTTATGCGAGTAATTAAAAGATTGCATTTTGTGTTGGAGACAAGTCTTATTCTTGGGTTTTGTCTTTTTCTTGCCTGTGTAAGAACGGTCACGATGGCTTCGATTTCAGCCAAACAAAGAGATGCCATTCAAACCCGGGTATTCAAAGCTCCTTTTTATAAAGTCTTTAGAGCCACTTTTGTCTCTTTAGAAGAAGCCGGTTATTCGATTGGAAAGATTTCTTTAGATAAAGGGATAATAACGACCGATTGGAAAAAAGGGATTGAAGAACCAAATGATGCATTCTTCTTACATAAATTCGGATATGAAAATATTCGGCGTCGAATTACGGTCAATTTAATTAGTATGAGCGAAAAAAAGACCAAAGTAAAAATTCAAGGTTTAACTCAATATGGCGATGATTTTAAGGGCTGGCAAGGAACAGCTGATGAGATACCGGTCAAAGTAGTAAAAAAGAGCTGTCAAAAATACTTTAAAGCGATTCAACAAAAACTGAGTTTAAATAAATAAAGTAATATCACCTTAATCGTTTCTTTTATCGCTGAAATCAATGAGAGTTTCTCAAAACTTTCATTTGGCGTTTAGCATCTAGCGTTGAACTCTTGACATCATCCCGCTTTTCTTTATATTCGGACAATGAATAAGGTAGAAGAGATTTCAGAATTGCACACAGAAAAGATTGTTTAGAATATCGTACAGTTATATGGGAAGCATTCTTGCATTTCACATTCGCTAAATAACCAAGTGTTCACTTTGGGATAGGAGAATAAAGAGATGGAAAATTTAAATATAGATAACGTGCCAAGTTACTTATTGAATATTTTAAGCAATTCATTTTCTCAAGTTAATGAAAAAGAACGTAATTCATTGATGGATATTAGTAAGATGATGTTTATCTATCTTTATAATCGATATTTATTATTTAGGTCTTCAGAAGATAATCGAAAAGAACACGAACTAATAGTCCTTTCAAATGTTTTAAAAATATCGGAGAAAATGGAACTAAATTATAGTGATAAGAAAATTGCGATAGCAGTATCATTATTTCACGATACTTGCTTTATAAAACGAATTATGGAAGAAGAAATACGTAAATTGGAAGAAAAAGGTTCGATAAAAGAAGCTAATTTATTAAGAGAAAAAAAGAAAGATCAAAGAAGGGATCATATGAAAGGTGGTGCAAAAAACACAAAAGAAGCATTGGAGTACATTAACAAAATAAATCCACATGGTTGGACGATTTTTACAGATAAAGAAATAGAAAGATCTGAAAAAATTGTTTTGAAACATGACCTTATTAAAACCGACGAACTTTATCCGAAAAGAATTAATACTCTTGAGTTATGTTGTCATGAAAGTGATATATTATGGCCTTTACATCCTATAGGGGTGTCAGCAGATATTGAACGATATGGAAAAGATATTAATGAAAAAGAAAATTGGACTAATCAAGTAAAGGAGAATCTAAAACTTTTTGATGATATGAGAAAAAAATACGATAAAAAGAATGTAGATGATAGATTTATTGAAAAAACATATTTTCGAACAGAAGAGGGGCATCGAATTTTTAGTAATTGGTTAAAATTCTGGAACTTGTAAATTAAAATATAGGAAAAACACATCACCTTGTTAATGGTGACAGTCACCCTGGAAATTGTCTCCACAAGTTACGAATATTCATCTGGTTCGAGTAGCAGATTTAAAATGTAAGCAGTTTTTAAGAAAATTCGCATATAAAGTTATTAAGATATAAAAGAAGATAACCTTCGAAGCGATTTCCTAAATAGCTCCCTAAGTGACTCCACAGGTGATTTTCTAAGCCTTTCCGTTAATTAAGTTAAAGTTCTCAGTATTGAGATGAGGCAAAAGCTTGACTGGGTTTAGAAAGTAATTAAAATGTGCATAAAGAATAAAATGTCCAGTCGTTTTGGAGGGTCGGAGAAATGAATAGCAAAAAGAGATTTAGAAGAAAAAGGTGTAAAAATTGCCATAAAATATTAGACCGTATTTGGTTTACTGCTTTAATGACTGAAGAATGGGTTTGGGATGGAGAAAGCTATAATGAATGTAGTGCAAGGCATAGTCTAGTCACTGACCCACAGCATACTGTCCTTTGTCCAGAATGTGAGGCAGTGGTGGGAACAGGTTTCGATTTTGGTTTTGGCAATGTTGATGGTGACAGTCACCTTGAAAAACATCTAAGGTAAAATTGGGGTAGAGGACATACTGGTTTTTCAAAAGTAACATAATAACTGGAGCGGGCTGCCCCCTAAGTAATCCCCTAGGTGACCCTATAGGTAATTACCGAATAAATATCAAAAATCAAATATCAAATTTCAAAAATTATTTATTTTTTTTAGAACGGTAGTTTACTCTTGAGTAATCCTCTATGCTACTTCCTAAGCAACTCCCCGGGTTGCTCCTAAAGTTGCTCGGTGAGATATAGCCGGAATTGAATTCGGACTTTAATAGTTTAGCCCGCTTAAGGCGAGTTATTTTATTCTCCGATAGGCTTCTCTTCGATGACGGATGTAATAAATAATTACAATTTTCGTCTTTCTATCCACCTGGTAAATTACTCTATAATCTCCAACCCGAACTCGATAAAATCCTTCTGTGCCTGAGAGTTTACGACTTTGAAAAGAAAAAGAATTGGTTGCCAGCAACTCGATAGTTTTAATTATACGGATTATTTGCTGGCGCGCGATACTCCGTAAATCATGTTCTGCAGACTTCTTCTATCGAACGTCATATGAGTCCATTTTTTCTTAATCGGTCCTTAATTTTATCAAAAGGTATCGATGGTTCATTTCTTCGTTCGGCAACTACTGCCAGGTCATGCAGGTCTTCCAGAAGTTCCTCATACTCTTTGAGCGGAAGTATTATTGCTCGCTTTTGCCCTTTTTCCCCGATGATATATTGAGCTTTAAACTTTCTCACATTTCTATCTTAACAGAATCACATTTAGTGTCAATAGTATTTTACTGATTATCAAGGAACGATTCGATAGTTGCCTTAAAACTGCGGTATAGGAAGCAACACAGGGAGGCAGCCCCCGAAAATACAGTGTCAAGTGGATAGTGCATTAAAAGGCAGTGACTAGGGGATAGTGTATAGTGGCTAGGGAAGAATGAAAAGAGAGGCGCAAGGCGCCGGGCTGAAAAATCCAACTGAACTCGATTCTTTTAACCACAGAGATAACAGAGAGAAGAAATTAACCGAAGAGAGACTGAAATAAAAGAGAAAAATGTCGGAGAGATATCCTCGCCTTGATTCTTTGAGGTCGAGACTAGGAAGTCCCTCTTACTACAAAGGGTGGGGCATAAATGTAACCGCTACATTTAAACGGTTGATATGTTTCAGCCCCCCTGTCTGTTCCCGAGTCTGCCCCCCGGTCTACCCC
>Ga0224501_10003568_pt1 | contig 12260 bp, 10 predicted proteins | sample SF_Oct11_sed_USG_4_FD_169105 | JGI IMG/M metagenome (GOLD analysis project Ga0224501, IMG submission 169105) | Sediment microbial communities from San Francisco Bay, California, United States - SF_Oct11_sed_USGS_8_1 | ecosystem: Environmental > Aquatic > Marine > Sediment | place: USA... | reverse complement strand
AGATCTAGTGGAGGAGATGGAGTATAAGGCGGCCAACGGGATCGGCACGTTAACGGAAGAGTTGTACCGGCTCATCTTCGTAGGAGTGCCGTGTTATCCGATCTTTCGCCGCTTTAGTGAACTCTTTACCGAGTGGGGTGGCACATTTGTCCATTCCACATACCTGTGGTTCGCGTCGGGCGGGACGAATTTGGGATTTCAATATGACCTTGACCACCCAATCGAAAGTCTTGCCGAGGGAATGCTGATCAGTGTGCGCGATGCTATGGACAGTATGTTCTTCCAGGACAAGCATCTCTTGCAAATGATGGATGATTTTTCCGCTGACGGAATAGTATATCACCCGATCAAGAGTTGTCGCACGGTTTCAACCGGACTTGCCGACAATCGCAGGGCGTTGATGGCGGAGCGTGATGTGGCCAGCCTATTCATAGAGTCGGACCTCATGGATAGACGTGTAGTATCTGAAGCTCAATTGAAAAACAGAGTCGATGCGTTTTTTGAAGGTCTGGCTACGAGAAAACGTCAAGCCCAAATGGGGCAGCGGTGACGGTGCTCGGGAAATCAGTAACCGCTTTTTAGGAGTATAGAATCATGGCTTTTGCTGGCGGTGTAGATGTGGGTTCGACCCAGACGAAAGCGGTCATCATCGATGAAAAGATGGAGATCGTGGGACGAGCGTTGACCGATACTGGGTCGAACGTGGTAAAGGCGGCTGAAAAAGCCTTCCAACAGGCGATGAGCGATGCGAAGCTCGAAGAGCGTGAGGTCGAATACGTTGTTGGGACTGGTTACGGACGCTACAAAGTAACATTCGGAAATACTCAGGTCACTGAGATTAGCTGCCACGGAAGAGGTGCGGTCCACATGTTCCCGGAAACTCGGACGGTTGTAGACATGGGCGGCCAGGATACCAAGGCGATCAGCGTTGCACCTTCCGGCGAGATAGTCGATTTCTGTATGAACGATAAGTGCGCAGCCGGTACCGGACGGTTTCTGGGGGCAGCATCCAGTGCCCTCGATATTCCGCTCGGTGAGTTGGGCAACACCGCACTTAGAGGAGAACGTCCGGTGAAAATCAGTACTACGTGTACGGTGTTTGCCGAGTCCGAAGTCTTGTCTTGGCTCGGCAAAGGCAAAAAGATCGAGGACATACTCCTAGGCGTACATCAGTCTATCGCAGCACGGTCAGTAGGCCTCCTCCGAAGAGTCGGCATTCACGATGAGGTTACGTTCACCGGCGGTGTTGCTAAGAATCATGCCATGGTAGAAACATTGAATGAACGTCTGGGACTTAAGGTTAACGTCAGTGACGAATCCCATTACATGGGTGCATTGGGAGCAGCCTTGTTTGCGATGGACCACATCCTCACGAGTAGATCCCCGAGCGATGCTATGGAGGTGACATCATGACTTTGGTAGCCGGAATAGATATTGGGTCCACTTATACCAAATGCACGGTGTTGGATCGTGAGGAAAAGGTGGTAGGAAAGGCGATGTTGCCCACGGGGTTTCGACTCGCCGAGGCCGCCGAGAAGGCTCTCGATGAAGCGCTGCGGGAGGCCGGCGCGTTGAGAGAAGATTTGGGATACACCGTGGCTACCGGATTCGGCCGCCACCAGAATGAAATAAGTGATGTCCAGGTGACGGATCTGACGGCTAGTGCACGCGGAGTAGCCCACTTCTTTCCAAAAACTCAGACGATCTTGGATGTGGGCGGCCAAACGATGAAGGCCAGCCGATTGACCGACAATGCCAAGGTGAAATCCTTCCGTCTAAACGACAAGTGCGCCGCCGGTACCGGAGCGTTCCTCGAAAAGACGGCGAGGTATATGGGATTTTCTACTGAAGAGATAGGTCCGCTTGTATCTACTTCCAAAGAGGCAGTCTCGATTTCGGGAGTATGTGCGGTCTTCGCCGAATCGGAAGTTATCAACCAGCTGTCCGAAGGTTCTGCGCCGGCGGATATCATGCGCGGAGCCATGGTCTCATTGGTGGGTAGGTCTTTGCAACTCATGAAACGGGTGAAGATGGAACCCGAGTTCACGCTGATCGGCGGCATTATGAGATTCCCGGCTATGGTCGAAATAGTGAAAGAAGAATTGGCCATGGACGTGAACGTTCCTGAAGGGGATCTCGTACAGTTTACCTCTGCCTTTGGAGCGGCACTGTTGGGACGAAAGAGGGTCGAAAAGCGCAAATCAGAGGGCGCTGCATCGGGGGTGTAAGTGACGCAAAAGAATGCACGAGACGGCAGTGACAAGACCGATGCGTTGAGCTTTGTGGTCGGCGCCGAAGCGAAACGTATCCTTGCTGCCGAACAGTTGGAGCCCGACCCGCAACTGGTTGCTGAGGGATGGGAAAGACGGTTTGTGGCGGACGGTGGGAGAGCGACGGAAGCGATCGAGTTGTATGAAGAATTGGGATACGAAGTTCTTTCCGTTCCAGTCAAAGCCGACGAAGTGGGAGACGATTGCGACGAATGTCAATTGGTCGCGTTCATGCGTTTTAGTACTATCTATACGAGAAAGAAAGGCGCTACCCGAGGTAACGACGGGTAGTACTTTGGGAGGAAGATTGTGAAAGCAGCAGTTTTTCACGGACCGAATCGTCCCTTGGAAATCACTGAAGTACCGACTCCGAAACCGGGGCCGGGTGAGGCTTTGATAAGAGTCGCTGGGTGTGGATTGTGTCACACCGACCTGCATTATCTCGATCACGGCGTCAAGACGTTCAAAGAACCGCCGTTGATACTCGGCCACGAGGCGGCAGGATTCGTAGAGGATGTAGGACCTGGAGGCGATCAGGGCCTGGTAACCAATCCTGTGTTGATTCCCGCCGTGTTGTCGTGTGGCAGATGTTCCTTCTGCAGGGCTGGTAGAGAGAACCTTTGCGACGAAATGGTCATGCTCGGCAATAATATCGACGGAGCCTACGCCGAGTACGTCGTTGTGCCCGTGAGCGACCTTGTACCGGTACCGGAAAACCTGGTGTTGGAGCAAGCTTGCGTTATCGCCGATGCGATTTCAACTCCTTATCACGCCGTTACCAAGCGAGGGCGTGTGAAGATGGGAAATACGGTAGCCGTTGTAGGGTGCGGCGGCGTTGGTCTGAACGTCGTGCAGTGTGCAGTTGCGGCCGGAGCGAGTGTGATTGCTGTTGACGTGAGTGCTGAACGTTTGAGCCAGGCTCGGGTAATGGGAGCCGACGAGACGGTGAATCCGAATGAAGTAGAAAGGCTCGACAAACATATCCGGAAATTGACCGGTGGCGGAGTGGACGTAGCGTTCGAAGCGATCGGCAAGCCGGATACTATAGTTTCTGCGTATGGCCTGTTGCGGCGAGGTGGACGACTGTGTGTAATAGGGTATTCCCACGAGCCGGTTACCCTGTCCGCCGCCAAGCTCATGTATTATGAACTAGAGGTGGTGGGTAGTTTGGGCTGCGGCGGAGGGGAATATCCCGAGATCATCAAACTCGTATCCGAAGGAAAGTTGAAACTCGATCCGGTAGTCAGTGGAACTCTCCCTCTTGAAGAGATCAACGACGGGTTGGATCGCTTGAGGCGTGGTGAGGGTGTGAGGTGGGTGGTCACGCCGTAATATTCGGCGGCTCGGAACGAGTGCAATGTCACGGAACAACCACAACGATCCAGCCTAGAAGGTAGGGATTTAATGAAAACCATAATCGAACCGTTTAGGATAAAATCGGTTGAACCGATTACGATGACTACAAAAACAGAACGGGACAGGTTCTTACGTGCAGCACATTTTAACGTTTTCGCGCTGCACGCTCATCATGTCATAATCGATTTGTTGACCGACAGCGGCACCGGCGCCATGAGTAGCAGGCAATGGGGGCGTATGATGCAGGGTGACGAGTCCTATGCGGGCGCCGAGAGCTTCTTTCGTTTTAAACGCACAATGCTGGATCTGACCGGTTTCGAAAACGTGCTTCCCACGCACCAGGGGCGGGCGGCCGAGCGGATACTGTTTGAATTGGTGGGTGGCAAGGGTAAAGTCGTTCCCAACAACAATCACTTCGACACCACTCGCGCGAATATCGAACACTCCGGCGCCGAGGCTCTCGACCTGGTTATCGAGGAAGGAAAGAGGCCAAGGGATAGGCATCCATTCAAAGGAAACATGGACATCGACAAATTGAGGGCACTCTTGGCAGAAGTTGGCCCGGAGAGAGTGCCTCTGTGTATGGTGACGGTTACGAACAACTCGGGTGGCGGTCAACCGGTCAGTCTTGGCAACCTTCGCGCCGTCAGGAAAGTGTGTGACGAATTCAACATTCCTCTATTCTTGGATGCGTGTAGGTTCGCAGAGAATGCTTACTTCATTAAACAGCGAGAAGAGGGTCAAGGAGACCGTTCTGTCAAGGAAATTGTACGGGACATGTTCGATTTGGCTGATGGAGCGACGATAAGCGCCAAGAAGGATGGCCTCGTCAATATCGGAGGTGTACTTCTTCTTCGAGACGAAAAACTGTTTACTGATGCGAGCGCACTTTTGATTCTCACGGAAGGGTTCGTAACCTATGGCGGCCTTGCCGGCCGCGACCTCGAAGCCATGTCGCAGGGGTTTGAAGAGGTAGTGCATGAAGATTATTTGGAGTACAGAATCCGTTCTACCGAATACCTCGGTGAGAAGCTCTTAGGCATAGGGTTCCCGATTGTTGAGCCTCCGGGGGGGCATGCAATTTACGTCGATGCCGGTAATCTCCTTCCCCATATTCCGCCGGATGAATTTCCAGGCCAGGCGCTCGTATGCGCGCTCTATAGGGAAGGCGGCGTGCGTGCGGTGGAGATCGGAAGTGTGATGTTCGGTGGCAGTGGCCGGCCGGCTCCGCCGATGGAGCTCGTTAGGATCGCCATTCCTCGGCGAGTTTATACTCAGAGCCATATAGACTACGTGGCCGAGGTCTGCGGGTCGGTTTTTGAGTATCGAGGCGACCTCAGGGGATTACGAATAACCAATTCGCCGCCGCACCTCAGGCATTTTACGGCCCGTTTCGAAGAGTTAAGTTAGCTGTCTATATATCGCGTTGAAGATTCGAGTGTTACAATTGTTCTGAAATCGCCGGTTGGAATTGGGCCGCATTTTCGATTTTATTTTTGAATCGGCGCTGATTTTTGAGCTGAAGGTGGATAGTTGTGACGGAATCGAGTAGCGAGACTGCAGCGGGTTCGGGGAGTCTCCAGTTTCACGGCGCGGTAGCGGTGGATGCGATCGCCAACGAATTCGATTTTGCGGCAGTCGTCGCTCCGGACGGGTCGACCAGATATTTGTCCGAAAAGAGCGCCCGAGTCTTAGGCGTAAATTTGACCGACGAGGATTCTATAATTTCCTCCGGTCTTTTTTCTTTTGTTTGCGAGGAGGACCGCAGCCGCTGGTCTGCCGGTGTGAGAGCTGGTCTTGATGGAACTGAATGGCGTGGCCCGATCTCTTTCCTCAGCGGTGACGGTCGGGCAAATATCGATTGCCGGATGATCCCTCTGCCCGGTGCAGGGTTGAAAGGAGATTCCGTTCTCGTCGTAGGTTCCAACCTTTCTTTGTATGAATATCCTGACTTTGAACAGCGCAAGATGGAACGCGTTGTCTCTACTTCCAATATTCCATTCGCCGTTGGCACTATCGAGGGTGTTATCACCTATGTGAACGAAGCATGTGTCAAGATGTGGAGGTTTGCATCCGCGTCAGAGATGATAGGACGAGAGATAGCGTCCTTTTGGCGGGATAGGTCCGTCGTTCACGAAGTCGGTGAAGCGGTACGTTCTTTTGGGGAATGGTCCGGTGAGTTGATGGCCCAAAGGACGGACGGCGAAGAGATGATCCTCCAAGTTACCGTGAACACGGTCGAGGACGATGAGGGCAAACGTGCGATGATGGTTGCGTCATTCGTCGACGTTACCAAGCGTATCCAAGACCGAAGGGAACTAGTGCAGAGCCAAAAGCGGCTTATCCAGGCCCAACGGATAGCCAAGGTAGGGTTTTGGGAGTGGGACATTGTGGCCAACACGTTGTATTGGTCTGACGAAATTTTCCGGATTGCCGGTATTGCCGATACAGAGTTCGCGTCCAATGTAGAGGCTTTCTTCGAATTGGTTCACCCCGACGACCGTGATGCAGTTAGACAAAAGCTCGAAGGCGCGTTGAGTGAAGCAATTCCCTATGAAATAGATCATCGAATGGTTCGCCCGACCGGTGAAGTGAGATTCGTAGAGGAGCAAGGAGAGGTAACCTTCGGAAGTGACGGCAAGCCCATTAGGATGTTGGGAACGGTCGCAGACATAACGGAAAAGAAACTTGCGGAAGCTTCCCTGCGCGAAACCGAGTCCCGTTTGAAGACCGTGATCGACCAGGTGAGCGTGATCTTGTGGGCAACGGATAAAGAAGGAATTTTCACGCTTTCCGAAGGTTCTGGGTTGTTGGTTTTAGGACTCGAGCCGGGTCAAGTAGTTGGACAATCCGTATTCGATCTCTATAGGGATTTCCCGGATTTGTTGGGAGATATAGAGCGGGTCTTGAGCGGGGAGTTCGTAGATGCCACTCGCGATGTTGGGCCGGTGACGTTTCAGGTTCGGCATTCTCCTCTGCTGGATGAAAATGGCGTTGTCGTAGGTGCGATGGGAGTGGCGACGGATGTGACCGCCCAAAAAGCGGCGGAGCGTATTCTACAGGAAAGAGAAGAACGATTTCGTTCCTTGATAGAAAATGCACCTGATCTCATCATAGTTATCAATGGGGACGGGTCCATAGAATTTCGAAGCCCTTCGGTTGAGCGGTTGACGGGATTTACGGCTGACGAACGGGAGGGAGGGACCGCGCTGGATCTTATTGCAGAGGAAGATAGAGACGACGTAAGGGAGGCGTTGGCATATCTATTCGAGAATCCAGGAAATACTCGCTCTGTCGTTTCTCGTTTTAAGACAAAATCAGGGGATTGGCGTGTCATAGAGTCAAAAGGGGCAGTAAAGGTCTTTGCAGACGGTGTTCCGCGCGCAATCGTCAACGCTCGTGACGTGACCGAACGAGTAACGGCAGAAGAAGAACGTCGGGTGCTGGAAAACCAACTCCGGCAATCCCAAAAGTTGGAAACGATAGGAACGTTAGCGGGTGGCATTGCGCACGATTTCAACAACCTGTTGCAGAGCATTTTGGGCTTTTCCGAAATGTGCGTTCAGGCGGTGGAAGAAGGTTCCAAGGTCCACCGAAACTTGGGTCGGATCGTTCAAGCTGCGGAACGTGCGAAGGATCTGGTACGGCAAATTCTCACCTTCAGTAGGGCGGTGGAGCAAGATCGTGGCCCGATACGGCTCTCGTTGGTGGTCCGCGAGACTTTGGATTTGTTGCAGGGATCTCTACCATCGACAATAGACATTCGAGAAGATTTCAGAGACGATCTTGGCATGATCCTGGGTGATCCCACGCAAATGCAACAGGTAGTGATGAACGTTTGCACCAATTCTTACAAAGCCATGGGAGGATCTCCGGGAGTCTTGACCGTTAGGTTGTCCAGAGTCGGGGCAGAGGAACTCCCGGATGACATAACTAGGCAGGTCGGCAGAGGAGACTTCTTGTTGCTCAGTATTTCCGATACCGGCGAGGGAATGGATGCAAAGACGAAGGAGCGAATCTTCGAACCCTTCTTCACTACCGCCGGCCCCGGACGCGGTACGGGTCTTGGGCTTTCGGTCGTGCACGGTATAGTCGCTAGTCACGGTGGTGTGATCGATGTGCAAAGTGAATTGGGGCAGGGTACTACGGTAGATGTGTATTTTCCCGTTTATTCCGGCAGGATCAGCGGGGAGAACGAGTCCGCCGCGGCCGAGTACGATGGTAACGAGCGGATACTGTTTATCGACGACGATCCGATGATTGGACAGTTGATTGAGCAGGGTTTGGCCGCGTTCGGTTATTGGGTGCGTCCGGAGACCGATGCCGTCGAAGCCTTTGAAATTTTTCGTGAAGGGCCGGGGTTCTTCGATGTTCTCGTCACTGACCAGACGATGCCCAAGAAGTCCGGCTTGGAACTGGCCCGAGAGATCCGCGAGATTAGATCGGATGTCCCCATCATCTTGGTAACTGGTTACAGCGAAACGGCTTCGGAGGCGGCCTGTGCCGACATCGGCATAGACGAGATGTTAATGAAACCTTTTTCGGTGAAAGATCTAGCCATATCTGTGCGCCGAGTGCTAAATCACAGGGATAAATAGAGGTTCCCTCGAACTATTTTCGGAGAGACGGCCATGGAGCGACGAAATTTCCTTCAAGCAGGGTTGTTTGCGGGGTTCGCAGGAATCGGATCGGTCGAAAGCCTAATCGATCTCGGTTTCACGCGCCGTCCATCGGATGGAACCGTCCGCCTAAGCTCCAACGAAAATCCCTTGGGTATTTCGCCTGCGGCCCGGCAGGCAGTAATCGATGCAATGGTAGATGCAAACAGGTATCCGGGAGCAGCACGTTCTGCCGTTGTCGACGCGGTGGCGGGGTATCACGAAGTTGATCCGTCAAACGTTTTAGTTGGAAACGGTTCCACCGAGGTGCTCCAGATTATGGTCCAGCTCTTCGGGCAAGGCGCGCGGATCGTAGTTGCGGATCCGACTTTTGAAGATGTTCCGCGATATGCCGCCGCGGTAGGTGTCCCGCTTCACCGGGTTCCACTGCTGTCCGATATGTCTCACGATTTACCTGGAATGATGCAAGCTGTGGAAGATTGGGATGGCCCGAGCATAGTTTATCTCTGCAATCCCAACAATCCGACCGGAACGCTCACCTCCAGTTCCGCCATCGACAACTGGATCGAGCACGCCCCGGCCGACGTCCTCTTTGTGGTTGACGAGGCCTACTTCGATTATGCAATTGGCGCCCCCGATTACAAGACAACCTTGCCGTGGATTCGAACCAAGCCGAATGTTGTTGTAGTTCGAACATTTTCCAAAGTGTTCGGCATGGCCGGAATGCGACTGGGATACGGTCTTGCCCACGCAGATACAATATCCAAAGTCGGTTCCTTGGCGAGCCACAACAATGCAAACAACTTGGCATGCGCAGCGGCCATAGCCAGTTTGAACGATCGTGCGTTCGCCCGGCGCAGCATAGAGATTAATCACGAAGCTAGAGAGATTCTTCATGGCGTCTTGGATGCCATGGGGATCGAGTATTTTGCATCCCACACGAATTTCCTGATGCATCGGATAGCAGGTGATTTGCGCGAATATATAGACCGCATGCGGGAACACGGTTTTAACGTTGGGAGACCGTTTCCTCCTATGACATCATACAACCGTGTATCGTTTGGGTTGCCTGATGATATGGTACGTTTCGGTGAGACGCTTAGGTTGTTTCGGGAGCGCGGTTGGGTCTGAACGCGAATGGTGACAGAGTAGTACCGGGGTCCCTCAACCCCGATTGACTAGAGCGGTACGTTGTCTATCAGACGAACGCCGTCAATTGTGACTGCGGCAAGGCGGCGTTCGTCCATTTCCTCTACATAATCCACTTCGATTTCCAGCGCGGCCAATCGTTGGGTAACGTCATCGTTGCTGGCGCCGGTACGCAACACTCTGGCGAATTCGGCGGCGAGCTTTCTGGCTTCCATCGAAAGTCGTACATTTCGTGAACTCATTGCCAATCCGTCAGGTTCTCTGACAATTTCACAGGGAACCACTTCTACGGACATGAACAACGCTTCTGCCATGTCCCTTACCAATAGATACTGCTGGTAATCTTTTTGTCCAAAATAGGCTCTCGTTGGACGAATGATGTTGAGCAGTTTTCCCACTACCGTCAGGACTCCGTCGAAATGACCCGGTCTGTGTGCACCGCACAGCTTTCGGCTCAAATTCCTTTCGGTGACTGCAAATCGATAATTGTCCGGATAGATATCGTCATAGTTCGGGACGAAGCAATAAGCTACGTTGGCCTCCTCCAGTAATTTCATGTCGCTGCCCATGTCCCGGGGGTATGATGCCAAATCGTTCTTGTCGTCGAATTGTGTAGAGTTTATGAAAATGCTTACGACAGTATGGTCGTTTTCGGATTGACTTCGCTCGATCAGTGAAAGATGCCCTGCGTGTAAGGCGCCCATTGTAGGAACAAATCCCACACTGTGGTCCTTCAAGTCTGAACTAGAGTGGATGGATCTCCACTCGGCTGGAGTGGTTACGACTCTAGTCACTTATAGCTTTCATTCTCAGACGGATACGTCCCGTTTCGTACGTCGTCGGCAAAGTCGGTTAGCGCCTTTTGTACCACTCCAAATCCGTCGGCGTATTTTTTCGCAAATTTCGGCTTGAAGTGTCGATTGAATCCGGCAAGATCATGAAGTACCAATACCTGGCCGTCCACGTGCGGACCGGCGCCTATTCCGACGGTAGGGACGCGAACGGCCTCCGTTATTCTTTTGCCAAGATCTGTAGGTACGCATTCAAGTACCATGCTGAAGCATCCGAGATCTTCAAGTTGCTTGGCCTGCTGAAGAAGACGGTCCGCCGCTTCGGGATCGGTTCCCTGAACGTGGAATCCGCCTAGTTGGTGAACCGATTGTGGAGTTAGGCCGATGTGGCCCATGACAGGTACGCCCGATTGAATGATCTGCGTGATCACCTCTTCGAGCCCTTGCACTCCCTCGAGCTTTACTGCGTGGGCGCCGGCTTTCATGAAAGTGTCGACGCACTCCATCGCCGACTTGATTCCTTTCCGATAAGACAAAAACGGCATATCCCCGATGCGTAGCAGGTTCGGTGCTCCACGGCTCACGGCCGCGATATGAGTAGCCATCATTTCAGGCGTCGCGGGTATGGTAGAGTCGTGTCCGTGAATTACCATCGCGGCACTGTCTCCTACCAGAACTCCGTCCAGTTCAGCAGCTTGTACGATCTGGGCGGACCAAAAATCGTATGCCGTGGTGAGAACCAGCGGAGGACCATCTGTCTTGCGTGAAATGAACGAGTTTATGTTCATGGTTGCGGGTGGTTGGGTTGTGGGGAAACGGCGGTTACCATCGCGCGATACACTTCGCCAAACGGATCGGTTCCCAAGGCTTCGAGGTTTTTGGAAATTGTACCTCTGTCTCTCCTGGCAATAGGTCCGGTGCTCTCCGTTCCGGGGTTTCGGGCGATGTTACGGCAAACTTGCTCAAGATAGGGGATCGCTATTTCGGCAGGAAGGTCGAGGTCGGTGGAAAAGGTCTCGAAGAGTTTGTTCCACAGATGGACTGTGAAGTTGCCTGCCATAACTGATACGGCATGATAAAGAGGTTTGTCGTCGGTAGCGATCGAAAAGGTGGGGTTTTCGAGGTATGGAAATATGTCGCGAAAGTCGGGACTCCCCTTCTCACAGACAAACGGAATCCTTTTGTACGTTTCTAGGTCGTAAAGTTGAGGGCCGAACGTCGAAAGAGGATGCATTCCCACCGCGCGTTCGGATACGATGGCTCCCGAGAAATGTACGACCGTATGTCGATCGGATAACCCTTTTTCTTGGACGAACTGCTCGATCGCGTCATCGGAAATAAGTACCAATACGACGTCCGCGGGCTCAATGGCGTCCTCCAAAGAAATTTCGGCACGCCGAGACCACGTAGTGAATGGAATCTCCAAGAGATCGAAATATTTGGCCGTGTGTTGAGCCATCTTTCCGGAGCCGACTATGGCGTATGTGGGAATACTCTTGCTCGAGTCCATTGCCTGGGCATCGACTCCTTACGGATTGCTTGAGGTAAACTAAAAGTATCGCCTAAAAAAGTGCCCGGTCCACCTGAAAGGGGACCCCCTGTCAGGTCCAAATATAACCAATCGAAGTGTGCGGAGTGTTCCGCCGGGTGTAGGCTCCTGGCGGGATCTGGTCGCTTTCATTGCAACGCGATACAGGTACTCGACGTATGTTTTGCAGAGGCATAACTTCAAGTAACCCTATTATCGTAAATCCCAAGAGGTGAAATCATGCAACGATGGGTACGTATCGGTTTGTTGGCGTGTTTAGTCCTTACCGAAGTGTCGTGCCGGACCGCGGCAGCCGCTCCGGCGCCGACCCCAAGTGCTCGGCAGGGCGGGGCGCCAACCGGCGGCAATCGAGCCAGGTCGGAGGGACCGAAACCCTATGACGAGGTAATCACCGACTCGGCGGAAACCAGCTCGGGCCTTTTCATTACTCACCGCTTGGGCGACAAGCTCTTCTTTGAAATACCCGCGGCCGAGTTGAATAAGGAAATCTTACTTTTACCGAGGCGAGTAGAACATTCTAGGGCCG
>Ga0224501_10003567_pt1 | contig 12260 bp, 11 predicted proteins | sample SF_Oct11_sed_USG_4_FD_169105 | JGI IMG/M metagenome (GOLD analysis project Ga0224501, IMG submission 169105) | Sediment microbial communities from San Francisco Bay, California, United States - SF_Oct11_sed_USGS_8_1 | ecosystem: Environmental > Aquatic > Marine > Sediment | place: USA... | reverse complement strand
TTACATTAACTCACGTGATCAAAAGCGCCATTAGCATTGGTCAACGATTTTTTAATGTAAACAAGTGTCGCGAAACCTTTGTCGGGAATATCATCTATGGAGACCTAAATGGACGTGACGAAGTGACATACTTGAATTGGGAACAGGCTAATCTAACGATAACCAAAAATTCATGTAGATGTTGGATAAGGAAATGACTTTCATTTTCTTAAGCACTTTTGGCTTTGTGGCTGATGGCCTACTGTCACCGCTGATGGATTACAAGTGAACGCATTGCAGTGCGTCACAGAATAACTATAGCCCGAACGGCCCAAATAGAAATAAAATGGGATCTAATTACTAAAATTTAGTAACCTAATCATCTTTACTCCCTCATAACATCGAGTAGAACTCAAAATTGAACTTAATATTGGAGAAAACTTATATTATAAGAAGTGATTTGCCGGTTTTCCCTAGCCCTAAATCGAGGTCGTTGCGTTCGGGCCTCTAGCATTTTGCAATAATGACACTAATGCTCGCTGACAGAAGTGAAAAACTGCACTTTGAAGCCCTATATCTATATTTTTGTTGAGCATTTTCTCTATATAGACTTGTGTAACTACAGGTCTAGTGTGCACCTGCAGGAGGATTTTCCAAACATCAGCGCGTAAGCCGAGAAAGCAATGCAAACACCAACAGCTCTGCGTTAATTTTCTATCTCGAGGCCAATTCTGTTGCATCAACGGTCTGAAAAGTGCATCGCCGAGGGCTCTAAATATTTCCATTGGATAGGGCTATACCTAAGCTTCCATTTGAGCTGGGTATTAGGCCCTTTTGCTCATGTAGGCTTCAGAATCTGAAAACAAGTGGACATTTTTGACCATGACATAACCCCTTTAATGCAAGAAAGGCCCATGGTTAACTTATCAAACTTGAGTCCTCGGCTACTCCCAAAAAGGACACCCGGTAAGCTATACAACAATTTTATTCGTTGATTGTGTTACTGGTTTTGACAGTCGATCACAGTAGTGGAGTTGGAGAAGATGGATTTTAATGTTGTCTTGATGAGCCCACCTTGTCAGCCATTCACAAGGGTTGGACTTAAGAAGGATGCAGATGATCGTCGCACTGGTGCTTTTTTCATACTCCTAGAAAACTTTAAAAGGTATGCCAATAGGAATTCATACGAACATCCCAAAATTCGGCTAATGCTATCCTCAAACTAAACCGAGTCTCCTAACGGTTTCTAGGTGGTCTGCGTGTGAGTTTTTTGAAAAGTTCAGGTCATCCCGGTGAAAGATTTTTCTCTCTACAAGACTGGACAAGATTTGCCACACATTTTCCAATATGTTACTATATCTTATGCTTTTGCATTATCACTTTCGAGAGGTCATTGCTGTTGTGCACAATTTCTTATCAAACATGTTTCATAAGAAATTGCAAAAACCAACAAAAGTTCCAAACTAAGCGAAAATTAGTTATCCATTGTCCAGCTGCGAAACCCATGCCCTGGGAGCACATCGGAATTTTCTGGCCTTTTGAATGTATTTTCTGGAATGTTATTTTTCTGCTTTCTGATGAAAAACACTTCCTCTAGAGATATGTTATTATAAATGATTAATGATTTTAACGACATCTAAAATCTACATGTGAGGAAAAGTGTTGTTTATCACAATACATTGCTGCGAAATTTATTAGCAATTGTTTTATGTATGATCCTGTTGTGTCTATTGCAAATCACTTGCTAGATTTATACAAGAAACATTCGTCGACGATCGACTTTATCGACGACAAACGTCCGTATGGAGCCATGGAGTCATGGATTGACAATCGAGGACCGAGACCACTTGAAAGTTCACAAAGATTTCTTGGGTATGCGAGGAGTCTCGAAACAACCACCGGGCGTTAGCACGGTTATTAGGATGGCTCGCTGTGAGATTTGCTGTCTGAAAAAAAAGAATTTGAGACAAACATTGAATGTATATAGCTTGTTTCAATTTAGGGTCGACAAAGTATGGAGCCACACAATTTTTATTCGTCACTTCACGAATAGTCGACAAAGGATTTTTCTGACAAATCCCTGCATCTAAACCTAGCATATATAATATCCAGAGCGAACTATCTGTTCTGCTTTATTTTAGAATGAAAACCCCTCCGGCATACATTTTTGTGGAGAATGTAAAAGGATTTGAGGATTCAGCTACGCATGATATTTTCATACAGCACCTCCAAGACTCAGGATACATATATCAGGAGTTTCTGCTCACGCCATTACAGTTTGGAATACCAAACTCCAGACTAAGATATTACTGCATGGCCAAGCGCAAACAGATGGGAGAATTTGTATTTTCTACTGTGGATACGGTAATCCGATTGACAGCTCATAAGATCTGCGACTTTTTTTCGGGTTTAAATAATATTTTAGGAATCGCTTCGACTGAGTGGTTGGAGCGCTCGCCACTGACGCTCAAGATCCCGGGTTCAAGACAGAGTTTCTAAAAAAAACTATTTCTGTTCACCCAGCAGACAATGGGTACCTCAGCTTTTTTCTGAGCTGGGAAGGTGAAGGCAGTGAGGTGGAGTGGCACTCCACCCTAGAATTTACACGGTTTCCTGTACAAGTTGGCTCTTTAAAGTGTATCAAAGGTCACATTGGATTCACCTTAGGCATTCATTACAAACACATAGGGCACGAGTCAAACTCTTTGTAACGATGGTTTTTTCTACTACTTACAGGCAGGCATTCATGATGCCTGATGGCTAGGGCAAGGAGATTCCTGTGGTTACTTGTTAGTCATTGTGTTGGTAACACCTACCGACGTTTTTGACATTTTTTGAGATTTATAAGTTGGATCTTTTTAGCTTTAATAGCCCAACCCAGGAAAAATCTCGTGTTATTCTTCCATTGGCAGCCTGTAACAGAGATCCCCCCAACCGCGCTATCTCACCTGCTACCAGAACACTCCTCCGGTCTAGTGGACTTGCCTTCTGAAAGATCATCTTTAAATGAAGAGCAGTTAACGGAGGTGTTGGATTCGAACAAGGCTATAAGGCAACTCCGTGACTATTTGACTACTGATACAATAGAGGAGTATATACTGGATGAGAAAACAATGCAGTATTATGATGGTTTAGACATCCGAACGATTAACTCTCGAAACTCTTGCTGCTTTACTAAAAGGTCTGTATAATATGTAACGATCCCCCAATTTAAATGATTGTGCAGGGCCCCTAGTTCAGTGAATTTAATAATGTATTTATAGCCTGCATGCATTTCTCTCTACTCGGCACTGGGCCATCCTATTAAACGAACCTCCTACGCCTGAGACTTGTTGGAATTGTAGAAGCTAGAAATTTTGCGAGGAGCATTGCTAGGACTTGAACCCAGAACCTTTTTTGTGTCTTGAGTCAGGTGCTCTAGCCACTGAGCTATTGCATCATCTTTATATAGGAATGATGATCCAACCATTTAAATCAATCTTAAGATAAGAATGACCATAAGAACTGCAAGAGACCCAAGGACGTGGAGTTTCCATGAGCTTCTACTAAGTCAGTCCCATTTGATGTTGTAACCTCTAGCTGTGTATAGTTTTTAAGTGGTTGTGGTGCTGTTTATTTTTAGGTATGGTCACTACCATGTGGGGTCTGGCAGCCTTTTAGCAACAGGAAATAAAAGAGCAGATGGCAAACCGGAGCTAAGACACTTCACCCCTAGAGAAATCTCCCAACTAATGTGCTTTCCACCCGGGTTCGGTAAGCATGAAATGAAATGGTCCGCGTCGCCCTAATAATGAGATTGCTTCTTGTCTTGACTTTGAATAGGATGTTAGGTCAGTTGATGGTGGGACGTATATTCGAAAAGAACACTACCTATCTAATAACATGGAACTCTGGTACATGTAAAATCAATTTTATTATTTCTATGTGTTTGTAGACTTTCCCGGGCAGATAACAAGAAAGCAACGATACAGAGCCTTAGGAAACAGTTTAAATGTTCAGGTTGTAGCCAATCTCATCAAATTGATGATGGAACTTCCCAAAACATAATTATTTTGTTCACATTCTGTTGATATTGCTATTTTATTGAACATTAAATTGGTCATACCAGAAAGAATTGAAAGTAGGATGAAAATCCGTATGATACGCTTTGTACAACACTATAATACAATCGAACAGTGATGAGAAACTATTTCCTGCGACTAGGCTCAGAAGCAGTAGGTGGAGGTGGAGGTCCTCTCTTGAGTAACTCTTCCATGTGTGTACGAAGTATTTTATCCCGCTCCTCCTGGACGCATTCCAAGATGAGGAATCTCTTGTCATTCTACATATGGAAACGGAACCATCAACACCCATTATTGATATAAATATATATGGATCAGCCCGCAGTTACAAACAAGGCTGACCCTGCAAAGACCCTCTTTAAGGTCTGACATCACCGAGACGGAACGGTTTCATTGGAATCGCTGTAGATTTCATGGAAAAGGTAAACCAAGCCATAAAATTTATGCGTGTGCAACATCAGACTGCACACTTAAACAGAAAGACCGCTTGTAATAGGGTCATTGTGATTTAGTGCGTCGTTTACAGTTTGTTTGACCATGGGATTAGCGATTCGTATACGCATTTCGATGGAACCTATCTGCACCGATGGGGTTTTCCCATGTCAAAAGATCGGGAAACCTACTCACCTTGAGAAGTTTTTCTATCTCAACCTTGTATGCCTCATTGTCTTCATACTTCTTGGCGGCGGCGTGATCAATAAGTTTGTTCTCACGCAGTAAGTCTCTGAATTGCACCTTTGCCTGCTGGTACTTTTCTCTGATGTAGTCTTCAAACTCACGCTCTCGTTTCTATATAACAAATGACACGATACAGCCCCAACTATGAGCGGTCCATTATAACCAAGAGCGACGCAATAAACCAAAGGCCACGAGAACTGCAATTCTATATTTTTCTGAACTTGAAATTCTTACCAAGTTTCGAATTGGATTAAATCTTAAAAAATTGATGATCACTTCATTAGGAAGTCACTTACTCTGTCACTGGAAGAAAACTTGGTGTACTTGGGATCATCCTTGACCAGTTTTTTTATTTCCTTCCATGTTGAGGTCAATGTGACCTGCAAAATGATGAGACAGATATATGTGAGTGGGAAAGAATGTGTACGTGTCACGCGGCTAATGCATAGATAGATAAATAGATAGATGCTGAAGCAGACTGTACCTGTACAAAAATTAATTCCGGTTTACTGCGCGCATTCACTATCAAAGCAGACAAAGCTATTGTTAGGAGCGCGGAGCCATCGGCTAACTTATTGAGTCTGTCGACACAGCTACCGTGACAAACTAAATCTGCTATCAGATGGGCAGTCACAACAGACCAGTGTCTGGTGGAAGTTTCTGGTTGTATTGCAATATCGTACATGATGCCGGCAATCAGTACTATAAAGATGATGATGGTTGAGTTTAGCTTAGCAAAAATGTTACTTACTTCTGTGCATGAGTTGAGTAGTGAGTGGAACATTTCCTTGTTCCGCTTGGTCAAGACTTCGATATGCTCATCATAGAGTTTTTCTTTATCGTCCCTGTCAATGAGATCACAGAGATCCCATCTAGCATCCTTCTTCAACAACTTTCTGGTATCCCTCCAACTAGTATCAGATGAACGGACCTACAATACAAAACAAATTACAGCGGACAATATTGGTGTGTATCAAAAGATAATGCATTATCCATGAACGGCAACACTCCCAGTTTGCTGAAACCGGAACATTTACTGTTTGGCTAGGTTCAGGTATGTTTCCCTTAACATGAAGAACACTAAAACATTAAAAGGGCTAAGATGTTCATGAACTTAGTGTATCTGGAAAGGCCAGAGTTATACAATTCTCCTGCAAGAAGAAAAAGGTTACGGTGTTCCTACCAATGATCAACTTGTCACTGAGCTTGAAGGGGGACTAACTCGATTTCCCGATCTAGTATTACCAGTGATTCATTATTAGAAACGTAATACGGGTGCGGTAAGCGCCAGCCATATTGCCTTAAAACAATCAGTTCGTGTTAGTATTGCAGAAACCACCGCCAAAACATATATTTATTCTGGTGAACATCTATCACGTTGAGAAATGGAATGCAATACATAATCGTTGTAAAGCAAGATAGCTGTGTACCGAAGAGGCTATGATTGGTGGCAAGTGGTTTAAGGGGCCTTTGGGGAGCACTCATAACTCAAGCCTGTTAAATGTGCAAAAACTTGGTATAGAGCCAAGAAGACTTAGCCTCCAGCTCACAGCAGAGAAGCTGTGTGACTGGCACAAACCAAGCTCTAGAGCAGTTCTCATGCTACCTTGCATTACTCACTGATACAAAAACAGTGTGATCGTGTAGTTTATTGATAGCCGTGTGTAGGCCTCTAGGGCACTTTAGATGTTTTCTACACCAGTCTCAACCTGAACAGCGACTACCATGCTGTGATGAAACAACCAACATTAGCACAGTGGCACTGACATTTCAATAGTTCTGATATTGTGGATTCCTGGGATCGGACGCAAGTAGCCGGGCCTTAAAAGTTCGCGAGCACATAATGCATTGCACCGCATTAGGATTCGGGGTCTACAAGGTAGTGTGCGTAGCAAGCTATATAGGATGTACAAGAGATAGGAATTTGATACACTTGATTAACTGGGCCTATTGCACATGAGCATCAACACAAGTAAAAAGTAAAGGACGCTGAAACGGTAGATGTAACAATTATGCATTAATTGAATCCAATGATATATGAGAACAGGACATCAACTTCGGTCATACAAAGGCTTTCACATACGACCTAACATGGCATAACAGATGGGTCAGTGACAGGTTCATGAAACACGACTGGGTGGCTTCAATGCAATACAAATGGTTAAGTGGGGAGGGCCAATCGGAACAACGTAATGTAAACTGATCGCTGAAAATAAAAAAGGTTTCAATGATAGCCTGCAACAAACTATTAACAACAGACACGCACATAGTCATACAAATGAATTAGGACATGAAAGGTAATATGCTGCTGCAAACATCAGGTCCATCAGAGTGAAATTAACAAGGTTGTGTGAGCAGTCAATTTATAGAAGGGCGGCCATGTGGTCATCAGTGCCAGCTTCCAGGGTATTACTGGTCGTCAGCCTCATATTATTGAGTGAGAGCAACTCTAAGTATTCTAAAATCCAGTATACTTGTCTCATTATCACACCACAAATGTTTCATACATACAAGGCGATTTGAAACTAACTTGGGACCTAAGAATTATTTGTGTGCTCATTGAACATCCAAGCCAAATTATTGGACTGTTACAAACTTCGCTTTGCAATGAGAATACCCTGGAAGCCAATGGGGAGCTCATACGGCATTCGGAAAGGCAAACGGGGGGAGACCTGCAGCCGGGACACATACCAGATCGACCAGCAGAGCTTTAAACTGTTGTGTCGCCTCATCCCGTTTGTGATGCTCCCTCTCCTTGTCACGCTCTCGTAGTGTCTCACCCAGCGCTGCCTGTACCTCCTTCTCTCGCTCTCGCAGACTGTTCTCCTGGCGCTCCTTCTTCTCCCGCTCTCGTTCACGCTCCCGGTCCTTGCGATCTCTTTCCTCGCTGCGGTCCTACAAACAAAGACAAAAATCTATATACCGCACCCTCACATTCAACGCATCCTCAAACATTGATCCTGAGTCTTACTAATTCTAAAGAAGGGCCTTAACATTGTGTCACCCCGTTTGTAAATGATCCAACAGATATGCACTTAATGCGCAGTCACATAAGCCTTATATCTACAAGCACGCACAATTTACACACTTACATCCTTTCCAGATCCAAGGGTTCTGATGTAGTCCCGGAACCAGTCTTCTCGCTTGGTGCTAGAATCCACGGCCTTGTAGCGGGAATCACTGGACAGTTTTTCCTTGGTCTTAGTCCAGCTGGAATGTCTGCTCAGCTCTGTGTTCTCCTTCAGCAGTGCCAGGTAATCCGACTTTATCTGCAGCGGGACCGGTCAATGAGATTCTCAGACACTAAGATACCTTACATGGGGCTATAGATTCCTGCACTCACTATTACAGAACTGATTTAGCAAGCGGTGTCTGGTGTGTTTGTGCCTAATTTTCTCATAGGGTTATTTTATGCATTTTATCAAATCTGAAACTTAGATTAGGGTGGCAGGAATCAGGCCACCTGATAACCCAAAGCCCATGACTATGAACGTGTGAATGTGAGGGAAGCTATCAAACCCGAACTGCTACCTTTTCTTTGAGTTGGTTGCGCTCCTCCTTTTCTTTCCGTCTGAGATCACTAAGAAACTCGCTAAATATCGACTCTCTGTCCCTCATTTTCTCAACAGACTTGAATCGTTCATCTTTCGCGAACTTAGACGCGACATCACTAAATGATGATCTAGCAGAGAGGAAATACAACATGCTGTAAGGAGCCCTGACCAGCATGAACGAGTTTAAAGCCACTTATATGTGCACAATCGCACAATAGTATAGAAACCCGGACATTGAGGGTATATGACAAATTGGCAGCTACTATACGTGTATCTACAGATGTATTACGAGGACACAATTCCACAAAGAAATTACTCATATCAAGGATCAACTGGACGGAGTCTATGCTATTAAATCTAAGATGCCATCCTTAAGCATCAGTTGCAGTTGAATCTAGTAGCGTTCAAAAAACCCGCTTCTAGATATTGAAGGTGCCACATGTATAAGGAAAGACTCTTACTTGCTGCTAAGTGAGGCACTGCTCAGCATTTCCATGAAGGCGTCGCGTTTCCTTTTCAAATCTCGTCGTCGCTCCTGACGTTCCTCCTCGGCCCGCTCCTTCACATACTGCTCAAACACTTGCTTCCTTTCCTTGCTGGTCAGCAGCAGGTAACGCGGGTCAAACACTATCTTATGCAGTTCCTTCTCCCAAGTGCTGAATGCTGACACCTGCAAGTATAGCGAATGACACTTGGGAGTGTATAGCAACCAACCTACTCCAGCAGAACCAATCAAAGAACAAAAACAGTGTGCGGGCAGTGAGGGAAGATTGGAGATAAACCATACAGAAAAGGATTCAGCTTGATTTATCTATCTAGCATAAACCCTGAGAAAACTGGTATTATCATTACTAGTTACCTGACCAGACCAGGTTTTACAGCATTATGTGCTTACATAGGGTCATGTTCAAAATGATTACAGTGACGCATGCAACACACGATGGTTTGTTTAAACCTGTTATTTCTTCAGTCTTTACGGCAAGTCTCCCAGCCAACGTAAATGGTTAGACTCGTTCTCACAATCCATTAGAAGGTTGATAAGTATAGTAAAATCAGTGGGACTAACCTCCTTTTCAGCGAGCATGTCGCGGAACTGTTTCATTCTGATATCGACGGGCACCACGGCTCTCTCCCTGGCAGCCTTCACTTCTGCCTCTATAGCCGCATCCTTCCCGACCTCAACCTTCTTCATGTCCAGAAGTGATGTACCCTTCTCTGGTTCTTTGTCCCTTCAAATCCAAAACGCATAATCAAAGATGGTCCATCCTATGCTTCAAATTGCCAATTTTTATATTTCATTTTCCATGATACCATGGTCATCCTATTCAATAAACTACCTCAATCTGTGGCTCAGTCTGGACCTACCTAGGAGTTTTGACAGGAGCACATATTAGTGCATTCGCATGATCGATTTTTCTGCGACCAATGTGCGATTTAAAAAAGCATCCCTCACTTCCTGTTGTAACCAAATTTTTCTAAGTTTGCTGACTTCGACCGCGTTGTTCGCGGGGTTGCAACTGAATTTTTTTCGTTGCGACTGACCGAAATCACGCTAATAGACCTAATGGAGTCCGTCCTGACCAGGGCTTAAACCCAGAATCAAACAATCACAAGTGAAGTGTTCTAGCAGATCCGCTGTGTAGATCTCTGTTAACTATTATAGAGCATACTGGTACATAATTGTAACTGCTGCACACTCAGACTCTGGTGTTTGTTTGGTATCTTACTTTTTGACTTTTTTGCCTTTGTTATCCGCTTCGGGCTCGGCAGCACGTTTGGTCGCTGCTTTGTCATTTTCCTCACTCTCCTCACCCGGGGGTGCCGCAATCATCTTCAGGACATCTTCCCGACCCTGATGGCAAAATATTTCTAGAATATACGCTAAACCAGACATACAAGACGTGCGAAACAAAAAACACTATTCATGATTCCAACATATTTATGATAACTGCCTTACGGTATTAGGATTGGTTGGAATTAGCAAGCTGCATGAGCGTGTTACCTCGTTGAATGCACAACGTCATGACTCGTTAACTAGCGCATGTACTATGGCTATCTAGCAAGATATGCTCGGTGTTTGACACTCACATAAAGATCCTCAGGTATTTCCCAGACAGACGATCTCTTGCTAGGATTGTAGAAGAACTGCTTGCCATCACCTGTCCACACAACGCACCATGGTGAGCCGGGCACCGGCGTCGAGCTTACTGGTTTTGATTTGTCTTTGGCCGGTTCCTCTTTGGCGGAAGCCGACTCCGCAGGCACTGTCGTCACAGTTTGCTGTTCTTGCGTGGGCTACAAAGAAAATAAAGTGTAAAACGGACTTTGACAATGTATTTCTGTGAGCCCACTTCTGTGGGTGAGAGATAGCTTAAAATGCTACTTAAGTTTTTTTACATGCCCTTATAAATTGGTCTCTCACTGGATACCTGTTATATATGAGCTGGTCACACTTATACATATGAGAGGACAACACCCAAGCGCAGCGTATTGCGCAATCAGATTCCGTGTCAGAGGCTGCCAGAAATCTGAGACGGAACCCAATTCGACTCAGCTAATGATTAACAATGAAACAACTTTGGCTTTTTTGTCATAACTTTTGAACGGGTGGTCTGATTGAAAAATGATGGAACAGGTGGCATGCTGATACATTTAGACACCTTGTAATAAATTTTGAGTTCTATCGGAAAAAATTTCGATTGGGTCAGCATTTGAGGATGGGCAACTAACGCGGTTGACGACTCTGCACCCTTTTGATCACCTGGCAGAACGACTCATTAGTTACAGCTGATTGAGCTGAGTGAGCGCCTGCACTTCTTTCAGACATAGAATCAGACAATATTCAGACCGTAGAGTAAGTTATTTGAACACTACAAGATCAATTTTTGGTCGATTTGTCTATTTTTTTATGAGGCTCGCAGTCTGAATTTCTGCGCTTAGGTTTGACTAGCACTAGTAAAAAATCACCCATTCACTCAAAGTCAAGCACATCAGATCAGTGAATCACTGACACTAGACTAGTCTAGTGACAGTGACTAGTGAGTGAGTGACAGTGACTGAGTCACTCACTGAGTGAGTCTGACTCTCACTCTTAGTGACTGATTCAGAATTAATCGCTCAGTCAGATCTACAAAGATGAATGGTAATTCTAATACTAATAGGTTCACTTTCGATTTCCCTGTCATCCATCTTTTTCAATTTCATCAATCATCAAGCCATCAACCAAGATAGTTAGAATTAGATACTGATTGATTCATTCCAAAGTTATTTGATTTACATTTACTTCAGGCTTTTTAACCACATTATAATTAGGCCACTCACTCACTGGCTGAGTGAATCCCAGCTTTAGTTTTAGGTTCAGTTTTATTACTTTTAACCTGATTAGTGATTAATTATTTGTCACTTTTAGTAAAACTTTAAGCTCTATTTACTCAGACTCAGAGTCAGACTCTTAATTTTTTTAACTCAAATATTGTACAGCTAGAGTATAATTATACAGATTGGTTGATCAGCCAGCTTATATTAGAAATCCTTGCCGACTGGGTATCACTAACCCTTATTAGTTATATATCGATATCGATAGACTCAGTCAATCATTTTAGCGATGCATGTCTTGTTTACATATCTCAATTGTAGATGGGAAGCTGCGTTGCTCCCAATTGTGGTAAGGTGGCTGTCAGAGTGGAGTGTGCCGTGCACTCATGGCCAGCGTTAGGCACACATCAATTGGCTCGATGGCTGCGGCTTAACCGCAGGGATGTGAAAACTGTTGGCAGCAAGAAGGATGTGTACTCAGAGCACTTCCGGCTGGAGGAGACCACATGTGCAGAGGTTCGTTCTGGTGGACCCAGCTCTAAGACAAAGTAATTTTACTTTCCGCCTTTGTAACAGTGGAGGCTATGAATGTCATTCTGGTATTCAATCTAGCCCAATAAATCATACTGCATTGCCTATCCCAGCCACTATCATTGTTATAAGCTGACCTGGT
>Ga0224501_10003566_pt1 | contig 12262 bp, 11 predicted proteins | sample SF_Oct11_sed_USG_4_FD_169105 | JGI IMG/M metagenome (GOLD analysis project Ga0224501, IMG submission 169105) | Sediment microbial communities from San Francisco Bay, California, United States - SF_Oct11_sed_USGS_8_1 | ecosystem: Environmental > Aquatic > Marine > Sediment | place: USA... | reverse complement strand
CGCCTTCCCCCGCCTTCCCCCGCCATCTTTTTATCCCTATACCACTATATATTAGGTTGGGGTTATATTAGAAGAGTGATGAAAAAAGGTATAAACTCTTGTACTGGTTATATGAAGGAAAGCTTTACTGATGCTGAAACCAGCAGCGGACAGCACTATAACACATTATGCTCACTTGCTGTCGATGAGTCATCTGATGGAATGGAAAACAGCAAGTTTCAAACAGGCATGTGCTTGCTCAAGGCTATGAGAAATACACACATGTAGACATGACAGTCTCAGCTCCAGTGACGATTGTGCATAGAAACAGTGCGGCGTGGTCCAAGAGATCATGAGATTCACACCAACTCTTAGGACACACAGTATATCACTGCAACTTAATCTTAAGTAACATGTTAGTGATCCCAAATTAATCAGTCATGCAGTGGGGTGGCAGCTCACTCTTCACTGCTAGGGGCTGGCTGCATAGCGTCTTACTGCTGGCAGCTCGCCGCTGGCGGCTCGCTTCTGCCGATGTCTGCAGCATTCCCCGAAATTACTTCTGGGTGGCAAAAGGTCACTGACTAGATAAACATTATTATACGGATAATGAGTGATAAAAATAATATTGGCAAGATCAGGATTTATCAACTCACCAGCATCTACTTCTCCCGAGCTCTTCACCTTAACATCTCCGAACACTTCATTAATGACTTTGCTGGCCTGTTCTGCTGTCGAAGCTCCATGTACTGCATTCTGCTTCACATCCATTCCAAACTGCGCTCGCAAACTACACAGAAAGTAAAGCAGTGGGCCATTGAGTGAGAGGGTAAGTTGGTGAAGGAGTCGAGATCTGCACTCAGCGGGTGAGGGGTGTCAGAGGTCAGGAGGTCAATAGGTATGGGAGTCAGGCTTGTTTGTCCATTGGGCCTTCCTCGGGAAGTTCACACTGAAGCTTGAAGCTATTGCACTGTCACTGGTTATTATGAGAATTTGTTACTATGGTACTGTGTACATACATGCATAAAAATGTACATAGACAGAATCTTCCGTTGATGCCAGATTTAATCGGGATATAAGAAAATCCAGGCATTGGAGAGTTAATGCTATGGCTGTTCTCACCTGTCTGGAGCCTCCTCTTTAGCCTTCTGAGGATCTGTCGGTCCCAGAGCACCTCGCCAATTCTCTACTGCATCCTCCTTAGTCAAAACCATGAATAAGGTTTTTCCACTGAAAGAAATGAATGCACTCATTATTGCCTTTATCGGCTCAGAAATGCAGGAGAGCCCGCTACCAATCACCTTATAACTCGTATATGCTAACGCAAAGGGTACGGCTATAGTTTATTATGGATACTGACCTGGTCATGTGCTCAATCAGGTCATTGTAATAATCTTTGTCTGTGTTTTCTGCATACAGCATCTGAGCTATCTCTCTAGTGAGAGTTGTCTCTTTACGTGCAGCAATGTGGAATCCTGCCTCCTTTATCTTTGCCATGATGTCATCTACAAACAGTGTTGGGTATGTAGAGCAGGGAGTGTCGTGAGAAACATGACTACATCAATTTTCCCCGGCCGCTGCTTCACAGCTTCAACCATGGTAGCCATAGTAGTCATTGAGCATCCACACTGGAACAGTCCAGAAAACTCACTAACATTATCAGACATCAAAATATTTTTTGGTTTATCAGAATCAGCGTGTCTCAAAACTTACCTGAGTCAAATTACAGTGCAATGGGCACAGCAGAAGTGCTCTTCAATCCGTGCTAAATATGGCAAAATTGGCACCCTCCGAAAAGCGTTTGAAAAAGGCGGAGCCTAATCGGCCATTAAAATTATGTATAATGTCTCGAGCTTGATAACTAGCCAATGGCCAGGCACTCAAAATTGGTCACTTTCTACCAAGCCTTTCAGAGAGTGTTCCATTTGAGACACCGGCCTCATCACCACAGACCACTTCCTGAGGTTGTACACAAGCACCGAGTATGGATCTAGGGTGGCAGCACTAGCTCCAGTTCTTCCAAAGCGAGCATGAAGAGAGCCATGTTTGCCTTATATCGCCGGAATCCGTGGGAATGCACGTGACCTGCCACAATTTTCGTGCTAAATGGTAGAGTTGACGTCATGGCTGGACTGTCTACGCAATAAGATCAGTCGTTTGACTCTTAGTAACTAACACAAACTAAGACAGAAAGACTGTTTTCGAAAGAGCGGTGGGTAAACTCACTCTGTCACCGAGTAAGTGTCACTCACTTTGATTGCGAGTTCGATCCCAGTAGTCAGAAGCTTGACAAATAAGTTTTATAGAAGTTGTACTTTGGCCACCCACCGCGCAGGCGCGCAAATGTAATAACATGGACCCGCTGTGATGTCTTTTGCAACGTCACGCAGGAAAATTTCAACTGAATGAAAGTTCATTTGAGAAGGCCCACATTTAACCGTATTTTTTGTTTACTGCATCGCCTGCTCAGTATGAACTTTTATTTGACTCAGGTAGGTTTTGAGACACACTGATTCTGATCAGCCAAAAAAGAATTTTGCTAATTTTGTCACCTATACTTCCTACTTCCTAATTATTTCACCGCTTAAAAAATCCCTGGTGTCTGATCAAACTATTCCTGACTTTATTTTTGGACCAATGAATCTTGAAAACCTGGCTCTGCCTTAATAATGTTACACATGTAAAACAAAATTAACCTAACCAAATTATATGTAGTAGGTTAGGAGTTGTTGGTGGTGGGTAAGGAAGGTAGGTAAGTAGTAGTCAGTAGTAATGACTAACCTTTGTTGTCGTAGGCTTCAGGTTTGATCACTGCTAGAGTCTGCTGCATCGGGAAGAAGTAGTTGAGTTCCTTTTCAGCGTTTTCTGGATTATCTGATCCGTGAATCAAGTTAACATCTGTACCATCTACAGTCAATACCATCAGTCAAGTCTCTATCCCACAGACCTACCATGTTACTATTCCGCCGATAGTTTTATACGAGTGGATAACTCCCAGAGACATAAAAGAACTGATACGGCATTCATGCAAATCAGGATATTAAATATTTCAAGATTTTGTACAGCCTGAGATGGGGAATAGAAAGAAATGCGGTACAAATAGCCAACATAGTGGATAATGCACCAATTCAACGGTCGGCTTTGCAGGGTGAATGTATAGACTAGCAGTTGGATGCACTTACACACGATAAGACCCTCTGATCGAACAACCACTAATATTGAGATTTTCCTGGGTTGGCTTTCTATAGAATAATTTTTGAGCTTTCAGATGATACCATGTTTGACATGATTGGCCCAGTAGTTCTTTCAAAAGACTTGATTGAGGACAGGCTATTTTTGTATATGGTACAATGGTAATCATTTAGTTCAATCTCTACATCTATCTCTCTGATAGCTTCATAAAAGCTCTATTAATCCTAGTGCCGGTAACTAGTCATATATGGTTGTCTACTGGGTACAGAATACTTTTGAATTGCCAACTATCTCAATGATAGTTCTGTCATTGCCTAGCGAGACGACCAAAACAACTCCCGAGTTTCGGTTATTAGGCATTCCAGCGACAACCAGACAATCAGCAATCCGCAGAAAAAACAGCCGATCAACAATCATCTGGAAGTTTTAGTGTTTTTCCCACCATCAATTCTGTAACTGGCACGGAGTCAATCTTGCAACTTTACTGCATCACACAAGATCAGGGAAAGCCACACAGCTCAGTTGCGTGGTGTGAGCAAGCTCATGAATTTTTGGTTAATTGAGTTCGCCGAACCTCACTTCGGGCTGAAGCCTTTTTGGAGCGCGATACTTCATAACTACATACCGACTGAGTACTGAGCACGCAGACTTGCTGGAGCCTTCTCCTTGGCTTCAGTCACTGTGGTTGGTCCAAGCATTGTTCTCCACTCAGAGACCGCGTCCTCTCTGGCCAACCCAAGCGCTAGCACAGGTCCACTGCAACAGGAAATCCTAGTTGTCATGTGACATTCTTAGTGGCCACAACCTCTCATCTCTGAAGGCGTTCATTCCACACTTTACAGGACTAAGATTGCGGACTAAAACTCTGATGGCTGCAAAGGTTCTATCATCTCATCAATTGAAAATCCTTTCATTCCTCTGAAACTCTGTGACTGAAATCAGCTGTCTCCAGTTTACAGGAGAATCCTTACTCGGAGCTGACAAAGGGGATAGCAGGCCAGTAAGTATAGAGCTGCTTTAAAGGTTGGATGACGAGGCAAATTCTTTTTGGCTTACTAGAATCAGTGTGTCTCAAAATCTACCCAAGTCCAATAAAAATTCGTACTGAGCAGGGGATGAAGTGGAAAAATGTGGTTAAATCTTGGAACTCTCAAATAAACTCTCATTCAGTTGAAAATTTCCCGCATGCCATAAATTGTCGCAAAAGACATCGCAGCCAGTCCACGTTATTACATTTGTGCTCCTGCGCGATGGGTAGCCAAAGTTCAACTGTTAAAACTTTGTCACACTTCTGACTGCAGGGGTAGAAATATGAGTGTGAAATGGACTCAAAAATGAAAACAGATACCTATGAATTCACTGAGTTTAGTTTAGTCTACCTCGCAATCAAAGTGAGTGACACTGACTCGGTGACCGAGTGAATTTGCTCACCGAAAACGGTCTTTCACTTTCAGTCTGTGGTGTGTTAGTAACAAAAGGCCTAACAACAGCTCTTATTGCGTAGACAGGCCATCAGTATGTTTGCAACCTTGTCTTATTCCATGTGGCTGTCTGACACTGTAATCGGTTTTCTACCAGTTGAAGCCATGGCGTAAGCTCTACCATTTAGCACTATAGTTATGGCAGGTCACGTGCATTACCGAGGATTCCCGAGCAATATCGGCCAAGCATAGCTCTCTTTACGCTTTTGACAAGCTGGAGCAGGTTCTCCCACTCCAGACCCATACTTTGCGCCTGTGTACAACCTCTGGAATATGTCAGTAGTGGTGGGGTGCCCCAAATATTGGGACACCCTCTGGAAGACCTGGTACAAAATGACCAATTTTGAGTGCCTGGCCATTGACTAGTCATCAAGCTCGCTGATATTATATGTCATATAAATGGCCGATTAGGCTGCGTCTTTTTAAAAATGTTTTTCAGAGGGTGCCAATTTTGCCATCTTCAGCAGGGATTTAACGGCACTTCTGCTGTGCCTATTGCACTGTAATTTGACTCAGGTAGATTTGGAGACATGCCGATTCTGATTAGCCAAAAAATTGCCTTGTCATCCTACCTTTAAGTTATATGAGGAAAATTTCTATTGGGTCGATTGAATTATTTCCCGAAACCAAGGCCTCTACATGGATAAATAGCCCCGTGACATAGCCTTATTCTAAAGGCTTCCGCAGGCTTTAGCCAAAATTTGTGTTCAATTGATTGTGTTGAAGGAAACTGAAGACCTTAGTGAGAGAAACTCTATTTAGTTAACCAACACTTCATCAAAACTTATCTTGGAAGCTGTACTAGACGCAGTAAAGGACTATAATTCCTTGGTAATGAGCAAACCAATTACCGTCTTGAGCCCCTAGGATGGCTCTGGTATCTTGGCTAAAAACTGATTCACCACAAACATTGATCTGAGGAACATTGCCCTGAAACACTGATCTCGTATAAAAGCAGCTTGATCTCAGTGGGGTTACCTTGTCATCTTTTCCAACAGTTCTTCATAGTATGGCTGTTCCTTATGCTCTTTATAGAACTCCTCCACCTGCTCCCGTGACAGTTGAATTTCCTTCTGCAGGGCAATTGTGAAGCCGCTCTCATGAATTTTACCAAGAATCTCATCTACAAGAGGAAGAGAACACCGTATATTCAGCGTTCAATATAACAGATTACACTCTAATGCAGCACAATCCTGCAAAAACCATGCCCAAAACCGGCACACTTGCAGCCAAAACGGGGCACTACAATTTTCTGACAGAAAAAGGTAGGTACATGACTAAATGTTGTCATAGACCCAAAGGGAAGGATGGCTGGGCTGGGATAAAAGGGTTAATGTATGGTTGGAAAACGCGGAATATCAGCTAGCACGGCTGGCACATTGTCAAAAGGGCGATCAGAGCATTGAAAGTCAAATACAAAATAACAAGCTTGTTATATGATTGGTTGAGTGCTGCTCATGATAAGTTGTACTGCAGTGATGACTCAGTTTTAACCTTGATCTGACTGTCTACCTTTCTTTTCTCGGAGTGCGTCTGGCCGAATGAGTGCGAGTGTCCTTTGTACACCGTGACCTCCGACCCGGGATGGAGGTTTTTTACTTCCCTCCTTAGCGACCATTGGAGGCTGATACTCCGGGAAGAAGAAGGCCAATTCTCTGAAATAATGGAAATGCTGAAAAATGGCCGGACAGCAAATAACGAGCTGTAATGAGGCAAAGTGGACATGTGACTTATCTCCTCCGATCTGACTTCTCGGTGTCATTAGTAGAATCGCAATCACTCACTTGATGGCGGTGGCGTGCGAGTCTGACCCGTGGAGGGCGTTGATGAGATCATGTGTGCCGTACTGAGCTCGCAGACTTTCCGGAGCTTTCTCTTTGGCCTCCTCCACACTCTTGGGACCAATCAGCTCTCTCCATTCCTCAATGATTCCTTTACCTGTAGACAATGTGACAGACATTAGCTTTTATCAGTCAGGGCGGGTAAGCAGTTAAAAATAAAAAAATAAATTACTCAAAATTGGAGAAAGGCTACATCGAGGTTATGACTGAATTAGTCTGATCTATAATCTGGTCCCCGTATGCTATTCACTGACTGAGCTTAGTGGTGTGCTCTCCACCAAGCCCAGTGTGCTATTTATTGACTAAGGCCGGTGTGCTATCTACATAGGCCCTGGTCCACTCTCGAATTATAGATAGGTGAATATATTAGCTGAACAGGGGAGGTGGATTGAACTGACCGTCAGATGTTGGTTTGCTCAGTAGCAGGATATAGCTGGGACCGCTGCACATAAATTGAATGAGCTCCTCAAAGAACGGCTCTGACTCAAGGTGAGAGTAGAAGTTCTTCGCCTCCTCTTCTGTCAACTCTCGCTCCTCATGCTTCAGAATCTCAATACCCGCGGCCACCATCTGCAAACCGCCAGAATGATGACGGATGAAATGATGAGGGGTAGTGTAATAATTATGATTGATGTCGTCAGTCAGACTCACGTCTGTCCGTAAAACTAATATGGCAGATGATGACGTTATTTTGGGACTCCCTTATAATAAAAGTTATTGTGTGTACTTTGTTGTAGTAATTTTTGTAGCCCTGATTACGAGCGAGTAACATGGCCCAGGCACAGTTACGTCGAAAGGCCAGTATGAGCTAATTATATGACCTTGATTTAGTTACCTTGTCCATAACTTCCTGTTGCTTGCCAGCCTTGACAATATCAGGTTTAAGGAGGGCCACTGTGACTTCCTTCTGTACCATCTCGGCTACAAAATCACATTCAGAGTTGAACAAAACAATGCACACAGACAGGTATGAATTGTCACTTGGGTATGAGTGAGAGGGCAGCAGGTGCCTTGCGAGTGGGTTTTTATCTCATAAAGCTGACATGTATTGTGAGTGGGGCAGGGGGATAGCTCTGTGCCTAAGGTAAACAGTAGGTATATGTACAATAGTCACAGTGATGGTGGGGGTGGTAGTGATGTAGTGACTTTGAATGAATACCAATAATATCCGGAGTAGTCATCATGGGTGATGGGCTACGAAGTTGCGGAGTACCACCAGTGGAAACCTCATCTTATAAAGAAAGCAGACTCAAATGAACACACTAAACAGATCACAATCAGTACTCTGTGTAATAATTATTCCGGGGATTGGGCGTCTAGCAGACTCATTTAGTACATGAACAGAACATGTGTCAACGAATAGCATGTCGGATGCCAGATCAGAGTCAAAAGAATAATCTTTAGTAATTCATATGAGCTGGGCAGCAGCCGGGAGCACCATGGCTACGTTATTTACCCTCTTCATCTTTCTCGTTTTCATCTTCATCCATAGCTGCCTTCTCCTTGTCCAGATGAGCGAACATGGGGTCCCGAATCTCAACTCGCTCAGCATCACCGGCCAGAACTTTATGCTCCTTTGATAATTCCTTGACTACAGTTGTGGAGAGGAGAGGGGCATTCGCTCCTCTCACCACGGCAACCAGACAACCTCCCTGTATAATAAACCACCCACTTGTGAAGGAATCTCTCATTTCATTTGCTCATTAAGACCTAAACAGTGCCATGCTGTTTGTATGGAGAATTGACGAATGAGTGTTTGTGTGCCTTTATAGCTAAAACAGGCTGAAAACCTGTAGTGGTTACATGGAAGTGTTTAACAGAATTAGAGAGTCATTAAAAATTCCGCTATATACTGATCAAAATAAAACTAATCATAAGGGATAACTCCATTTCTAAACTACTGTACCTTGTTTGCCTGAGTGGTTGGAGCACACAGCATTAAATTATGCTGAGTCCGGAAACACAGAAGCAACACTACCATCAATTCATAAATCTGAGCAAGGGAGGCGTGTTTCATTAACTTACACCATAAAACAAAAAGCAGGGTTCGCATTTCCCACGATATCTCTCCAGACTGTCTATAGTATCTGCCTTTGCCTAAAATACCAAATCAGAGTGAAGCTTGTGAAGAGCTTATCATGTGGCTAACTGAAAAGTGGATGGTGCTTTGAGGAGGCAATACGATAGGATAACACCAATCACATGCGGCTACACATGACGCCTGTTCACTGGCTATAAAACAGTGGATATGCTATCTATAAATACTGCCATGATACGAGACATGACAGACAGGGAGCATAATGACTTACTGCAGCCAAATGTAGAGCATCCAGGCCAGTCTAATGACACAGATAAATAATATCAGATGGAGATAGTGATGAAATGCTGGCCATTTACAATCACGCTATTACAGCGGAGTCAATGTCATACAGTAAACACAAGGGAAGTGTGGGTCAGAGCTACTCATCATCTGCTCATAAGGTCGGTCAACTCATTTCCATGATGGCCAATGTGCAAACTGATAGTGATTGGCCCGTTGTCTTTCCCGGACATTTTAAGCAATTCACACGTACAAAGGAACTTCGTCATTACTCATGAAAGAGTGATAATGCGTGATTGTGTTACAGGATGGAAATAAAATGTGTAATATTTTTATGTATAAAGGTGTAAAGCGATGTAAGATGATATAAAATGTGACAACAGTTTACTTACAGCGGCCAGCTTGAGCATTTTATCATGTTCAAGTTTAACCAGACAATCCTTGAGGATTGTTAGCATGGCTTGGGATTTGCCCGACCATGCCTGATAAACCTCCATTACTAGTATAATAAAGGATAGTGAGTTAGTGTCATGGCATGTTAGACAGCTACTGCGGTTACTGCCAGCGTGGCAGTGAGTTAGCACAGCGCCACACAGACTCCCACTTACCACAGCAAATCGTAACAGATCATCACTTAATTCATTTCTCATACGCCGAAAGTTTGGCAGCATGGCCTTGGAAGGTCCTGACCATTCTTGGTAGACATCAACAACTGAAAGTGACACTGAGTGAGGAGCGATGAAGCACAGACAATAATTCTGGAGTGAACGGATCACAAATGCACCATTACTGGGTATAATGACTTTCACAATGAATGACAAAATATGCTGTATGCGAAATCCTTCTCACAGTTCAATCATCACTCTAATGTCCCCATTTTTACTGTGTAGTTTGTTAGTTCCATAACCTTGGCAGACATTGGGGAGCCGAGGGCAGGTGAAGCTGTATTGCTTCAACTTTTCGCCTCTTTCTAGTGATAGATTGGCAGCACCCATTTTCTCTCCAAGCGTTCTTGAGCTAAGTAAAATGTGAGGAGCTCACGCTTACAGTTTACCATGGCTGGGATTTAAAAAACAGGTACGCATGCTTACGAGCCTAGCAATCTACCACTAAGATATCCTACTTTATTCCAGGGCCCGGACAACTGCCAGAGTTATGGGACTAAAAAATTGTACAGACTGCACTTGGTGTTATGAGAGGATTAGCTTGTATCATCATACCAATGAGGCCTTCCTTAGTCAATAGTTCCTCCCACTCTTCCTGGGTCTCTATTTCCTGCTGAAGAGCAATTTCCTGTTTCTTCCTCGCCATGTTAAATCTTAAGTGAAAATATAATGATTAATTGATCTGAAGCTTTCCTAGTTTGGCTCAAATGGTTGACGCCACAGTTTGACATGGCCACGATTATCATGATCGTGATGCACCGAAGACAAGTATTTTGTTTCAGCAAACCAGATTGTTGCAGGAAGATGATGAACATTGTTTAGCATGATAAGAACTTTGCGACGTCTGAGAGAGTCAAAACATTTTAGAGAGCAGTTTGTCAGCAGTTGGTTTGCTCCGAACACTGTCCAATCATATGCGCATGCCGCCCTCGCATGGTCAAAGGCGTACAGACAAATAACAGCCACCAGTCATGATTTAGTCAGTGACCAGCTAAGTGGGCAAAACAGAGAAAGATTTTCCGTTAGGCCATTACATTGTCATGAGAGATAAAGTCTATGTAATGGAGCGACGATTGACGATATTCTTGTACCTGTATCTAGGATGTCAAACGGGGAGTCAATGTCTGAAAGCACGCGTTCCACCGTTTGGAATTAGATGGAGACGGGATCAAAAAGTACGATCGGCTTGGATGTTGCTGCGCAACGACGAGATCTCGCGATCTGCGTCCTGATCCTAAGGATGGCGCCAATGAGATCTCACGGGCGCCATTTTGCTTTTACTTTGAGTCACCGAGCAACCCGACGCCGTAGTTCCGTATTGGGAACTGACGTAAAATGCGTTTTAATTTTAGTCAGAATTATTGCTTTGCGCTAGATGTATTAGTGTATGTGGTATATAAAGATGATGAACCAAGTTTCAAGGTGTGTTGACCTTTGAAAAAAAGGGGACCTTCTATTGCCCAGAAACAACCCAGGGCCCTTTAGCTAAAGGGCTCTGAGACAACCCACCCTTCTTTAATAGTACCTTAGTTCTGATTAACCAACTCAAAAGTGCGCTATAAATATAAAATAAATAGGTCGCAACAAAAAAGTTGAATGAGAGTGTCCCTCAGTTGTACCGCTCGAGTTGATTTTCAAATTTAACGTATACAAAAATTGTTATTTACCTCTTTTGATATCTGGATATATAGAAACCCTCAGTAGGAAGCAGGTGCCACAGACAGACGCCTGCTTTCTTTTTAAGGGGAATTTAGGGTTTGTAATCTCCTGGGATCCCGCCAATTATGAGATTGAAAGGTACGTGGATATGTCCCACCCTCGTTGATATATCAGAGACATCAAAGATTATGCCAAGAGAACTACCTCCCGTTCAAACCAATGGAAACAGGCGAGAGTGAGGTGAGGCGCCCGGTGAACCGGTATAGCTGCGCTCATTCACCCGATTGGTCCACCAATCGCTGATTGGCTGGCTGAGTGCCTTCCAATATCACTCTATCGGTAGAATCGCGGCACAACTACCGGACGTTAGTACATGGTTTCGCGTTTTTGGTACATGGTTTCGAGAGTGCGGGTACATGATCAGTTGGGACTGATCCTGGAAAAGAAACGCCTTGCTACCTGCAAACCCCGCAGCAGAACAGGGTTAGGTAGAGGGACTACACGCGTTCAGCTAGGCACACAATAACACTACACTACATCACTCTACAGTGATCATGCCACCAAAACACAAGCAGTCATCAGTGGAGAAACAGAAAGTGGCTGAAAAGGTTAGTTATCCTCTGCTGTCTCAGTAGTCAGTGTCTGTTGAGTGTTGTCTAAATTTCATGTAATATGACATTGACATGACGGTGACCAACTAGATTACGCCGCTCTGGTGACGTTGAGTACTCATCGATTTATAGGTCAGAGAACTGAAGGAAAAGAGACAGAATTGGCTGGCTGAAAGGAATACCGAGGGGCAGACAGTCTCTTCTCATGGTAGTGGATTTGCAGATCATACCCATGAACAGCCGCTATCCGAGACCTCACTACACGACAGAAAATGTTATCCTAGCTCATATCCCGCGACACAAGTGAAAACCCTGTAAGGATGATGAGATGCCGCGGCTTATCATCATATATATGCCTGGTGTTGCGTGTTACCTTATGCCTGTCTATCTCTGGGACTGGTTATATCTGGGCTGTTCTTTGATTTCAGTCACCACGAAACATGGGAGGCGGAGTCATTACAGCCAACTGGTGAGTGAAAATTGAAAGTATTATATATATATATATATATATATG
>Ga0224501_10003565_pt1 | contig 12267 bp, 10 predicted proteins | sample SF_Oct11_sed_USG_4_FD_169105 | JGI IMG/M metagenome (GOLD analysis project Ga0224501, IMG submission 169105) | Sediment microbial communities from San Francisco Bay, California, United States - SF_Oct11_sed_USGS_8_1 | ecosystem: Environmental > Aquatic > Marine > Sediment | place: USA... | reverse complement strand
CGATGAGAAACTGTGATGATGCGCTGCGAAAACTGCAGAGAGAAAAAATGGATTATAAAGAAAAATTCGAAAAGGCAAAAGAGAGAGTAGCAACATGTGATGTGAGTCTCTGGCCGTGTACCATGGTCTTAGGGAAGGGATACAGGGTTGAGTTTCTCTCCAAGAGTCAAAGGTTTATGTCCTGCGCTGTCTTATGAGCTGATGTATGAAGGAAGGTCCACTCTACACTCTTATCCATCGTAATATGGATGTGTGCCATTCGTGTGGGGTCTAGACAAGGTCATAGATTTTGAGGATAATTCCATGCTCTCAAACTTGAGTATGTAGATATCATGGAGTTATCCTCCCTTTCAAACTCTATGATGATACATCACTCAGAGTTGACTTGACTCAGAAAAGCATGCACTGGATAGTGTGTCACATGATTGTGTTTATTTTGACCATGCAGGCCAAATGTAAAGAAACTCAAATGGCACTGAAGGAAGCCACATTGACTTGTGCTAAGCAGGAGAAGACAATTCGCAAGTTTGAAGAGATTGCCGAACGCTTGGAATCTGGCAGACTGAATGCAGAAGATAAACATGTGGGTGAATGAGATGCCACGCATATTAATTTTCTCTTTTTTATTTTGTCCAAACACACAGATGAAGAAACAATAAATAGGACAGAACAATTTATTTAGTTTTATACAAAGTCAATATCGGACTTAGCTGACAAAAAAAGGCTTGATAAGATTGATGTAGATACTAACCAGGTAAGCTCTATGGTAGACTTTTTAAAGCTCTTGAGTCATGTTAAAAACTATTCTTCGTTTGGTTTCATTGTCCGAAGTTGGAACTTCTTTTCTCCCCCATGAATACTTTCTCAAGAGGTTACTTTATAAAAATTGCCTTGTTTTGTTGTATCATGATCAGCACAATGTTTGGGGGCACCGGTTTCATTTTGTCATCCAACTTCTGAAAATCCCAACAAATATTGAAATATTTGTTAGGAATTTTAGCATTAGTCGTCCACAGCCCAACAACAAATGTTAGAACACTGACAAACATTAAAATGTTTAACACTTTTTAACCATCCTAATATTCGAACATTTATCGCCGGGCTGACGGCGTATCGGCAAAACCCTATTTAAAACACCACTCATCAGGGCAGTGTCACTGAATAAAAAATAGTAGTGCTTGGTTTTCTCTTTCCAGTTCGTGGTCAGGTAACTGTATACCAACCTAGGGAGATGAAATATAAACTTTTGTGTGGGTTATTATTCCAGGCTAAGGAGAGAGAGGCACTTCGCCAGCAGTTGGAATCACAGGCAGAGATTTTAGCGAGTGCCCAGTCAGCATCACGGATGCAGCAGACTGAACTCACTGAGATGAGATCTCTGCTGGCCTCCAGGTATGTCTTGTATGCTTCATCTAGCAGATTTACCGCTCATTTTAGTAAACCCATCATTTGGTGATAGCGGGACAGCTCAGTGGTGGAGCGCTGGACTCTCAATCACATTAGCCCGGGTTCAAACCCTAGCCATGATAGCTTGCATTGTGAGTTTAAGATCCTCAAACGTATTTTATCTCAAAAACACTGGAGTGCTGCTAAGCTTCTGGATGAACATGAGAAATATCAAGCAACGCAGCTTCTTCTACCACCAAGACCTCCTTCCAACAATCACCAAGGGTCTAGAGAGAAAAGGCTCATGGTACACTTCGCCTACAACCAGAAAATTGGGGGGAAAGAATTTTTGTTTAACCCATATAGTTATCCTCTCTTTAGATACTATACAGCCAGATCATACTTCCAGAAAACCTATGTAACGTTTAATCGGAGTTGTTTTCTCATTTATTAAAATGGAAGACAAATCCTTATTTTTCACAATATATGCCACTAATTACAGAGAAGCTGATCATAGGCGTGACAAGGAGAACATGTACTTGTTAGATTCACCTAAATTAGAGCAGCTTTTCCAGAGCAAGGTGTCAAGTTTGATCAGAGAACGCGAGACTGAAAGGAGAGAGTTTGAATCCAAGTAGGTCACGGACTCAACTAATGCCAGTAACTGAGTGCAGGTCATTTGTCATTATTGGCGATGGACAACCGTGTTGCGGCCGGTAATGCATATTTTAGGTAGGGAACCTATGACGCTTGCCACGTCTTGACGGCATACCACCAAGTGCTTACGTATGAAGGGCACTAGGAAGCAATCCATCAGCATTCGGGCCCAGCTGTAGGCGGGATAGTACAGGGATTATAGACATAATCTTAGACGATTGTCTTAATAATAACTAACTCCACGCCTTATTCAGGATTTCCTGTTGTTTGATTACTAGTGTGATAAGCGATTGTCTCTTATGCAGGTTAGTGGAAGGAGAGAAGGCGTACACGGATTTGGAGGATGAGTTTAGATTGGCGCTAACCATTGAGGCAGAGAGGTTCCAAACGGTCCGTTTAGCCATAAACTTCCTAAATTCCCTGCCTTACTCTAGGTTATTTTACACATGCCAATTTTTACCATGGCTTTCATATTATCTTACGCTACTGGTTCATAATGCCCCTACAACTCCCATGCTATATATATAACGTCCAGATAGAACAGAATTTTCAACAACCTTAATTAGTCAACACAACTACATGTAAATCTCAACATTTCAAACATTTCAAACACCAAGTTTGAAAAAGTTTGGTATTGTTTTGTGGGTAGTATGACTTTCAGGATGTCGGCTCACCCGAAAACATCTACTGATCACACTTTTCTACACCATGCAGTTTGTATAATAATATTATCAACCAACTAGTGGAAAACTTACAGTTGTGCTTATTTTGTTAGCTAAAGGATGCTTTTGAGCAATTATCCACTACTCAGTCATCGCAGCAGAAAGTTTTGGAGGCATGTAAAGAGAAAGACCTTCGATCGGCAGCCATGATAACCGATCTCACGCAGGTATTTATTTGGCTGAAGTGGTGATGGGGCTCCAGCCCGGAGGTTTCTAATACACTATCCTACTCTGTTCAGTGGTGTCACTCTGTTCTTCCACCATTTTCAAATACAGATTGTGACAAAAAATAAGATAGACCCATCCCGCAAAATAAGTAATCTTCTCTACAGGGCCCACTATTGACCAAGAGCAAAACACGCCTTCTTTTGTGCATTGTCAGATATCTCCCCTGTTATCATCAGTAATGGGAACTTGCTCACCAAGACCCGCAGCGGCCATTCTGGCCAGAAATGCCATCTTGCAGCTGCAACCACTTGTAACTTCGCAATATTAGAAACCTAAGCCAGACTTTATGATCCATGGAAAAATTCCTTATCCAAGTTGTTTGCGCTTGTTATGTTATAATCCGGGGTTCCCGTTAAAATTCAGATTCAATTCTCCTGGCCTACTCAGTGTTCACCAGCAAGTCAACTGCTGACGATTTAGGAGCACTAAAAGTGTTTTCTGTATTTATCACTGGGGGTAATGGTATTGCCACGCCCTGTTTTATCTCATAGAAAAGCCGCAATCTCACGCTATTTATCATCAAACAGAAATGATGATAAAAGTCTGTGCTGAAGTAATGGTTGCCCGGATGACTATGGAACTCTTTGGGCTTCTATAATGCAAAACATCTGAAATCCTCATTTGAGGAGGGCTGGAGGTTAGAAGGCGTCTCTGTTTTATCGTTCTTACTGTTTTACCTGGGCACCTGGGCATCCCATCCAACAAACTTCTTAAACCTTCTGGAGCTAAAAATCATATGAAGAGCTCCTACTCATAGTGGGAGCCCAGCACAGGGCTTGACCCAAGATGTGGCAATTCTTAACAAAGGGTTCTCTTTAGTTTTACCTTTTCACCTAGGCATCAGTGACTTTTGTAGTTGGTTAAAGACCAGAAAGAGAGAATAATATCACTTTCATCGGAAAAAAAGACCAACGCTATCAAGTTTCAGGTACACACTCTCATAAGGATTTTGTCTAATATGAGTCTGAAAAGTAGGCAGAGATTGGAATTCTGTGTGCATAATCGGGCTTGTCGAGGAATTGTTCCTAAAATAAAAGCCGTGCTATTCAATGCGACCTTCATAGAAAGATTAAAATAGCCGTACTTTGCATGCTGTGAACGTTGTTGACGCGAGCTCATTATTATTGCTCTCTCACTAAATTATACATTTTGACTACACTGCACCAACTTGCCTATTGAATTAGAATTTCAAAATTTATTTTTTATGTGGGAAGTTTTTGTATATTAGGCCTATTCGCCTGTGCTAGGCGTCCGATATTCCCACTAATGAGGCGTCTGGGTATAATAAAAACAGGCAACCAGCACACATTCGAAATATCTCAGAAATTTAATAATCAGTCTACCCACTCACTGGTGAAAGTTTTAGTACCGATGGTGTCATTCTTCGAAGTGACTAATTCAGTACTAGCCGGGTGTAAGTTCTGGTTGGGTGAAAAGTAGTTGGCTGCCTCTGCTCGCTTGGCCTGGCGCCTACAAAACATATTTCCCAGACGAACAAAAAAATCCGAAAAAATTCCCCAGCGTGACCAACTTTTTAATGGACGCCTGACCAGAAAAAAATATCCTAATAATGAGAAGTCTAGCACCGGGCGAATAGGCTTGTTATTATTGTCGATCTTTTTTTATCTTTCCAAATTTTAAAACCTACTTTGGCCACGTTGCGTTATAGCCACATATGTCTAGATTAACATAGTAGGTGTTTTTATTCCCTGCACAGGTGCATTACATGATAAAGCTTTCTATTTCTCATTCAGAACCAAATAACTCATCTCGAAACCACAGTGAAAGACCTCAAGCAGGGTGTAAAAGATTCAGAGAGGTTAAAACGAGATAATTTGGAGCTGAAGAATCAGGTGCAGGGGCAACACTCCATCATCAGCGGTTTACGCAAGGAGAGAGAATTATGGGGAAAAGAGCTGGCCCAGCAAGGTACAACAAAATACTAATCATGTCTTTTCAATCACTATAAATGTGGAAAGCCATGAATTTTGCCATTGCTTGCTGTTCTCTCATCACCATAACCGTGAACCAATGGGTGTAAGATAAGACAAAATCATTTTGTTTTACAAATGACATTGATGACATTACTAACCCAATGGCTTGTTTTCAGGCTTGTTTTCAGGCTTGTTTTCAGGCTTGTTTTCAGGCTTGTTTTCAGGGTAGTCCGTGATTTCCTTATTAGGTTCGGTACTGTATGGGTGGGATCCAAATCCGATGGGAGATAAAGTACAAAGTCGAGCAAAAACTTGAGAGTGAACTTGTGTCACTTGGTCAAAAGACGACTGCGCTACCCTCTAACCCACTGCTTCTCTCCCACATGAATCCCCCCCATCATGGCTGAACCGACCTGTCAAAATCCCAGTCACTGCAATGAGCTGGAAGGATGCACAAGAGCTGATATACGCTTTTCCAACTATCTTTTCGTAGAGGTTGTAATTTTATGTGTCGCTTTGAGGCGTGTGATCGCCTATTGCTTTGGTCTGATTTAGGTGCCACTCTGTCAAGTGAACGGGGCTCATTGGAAGCCAGGATAGAAGCCCTGACTGAGGAGGGCCGAACTCTGCGCTCCCAACTCAATACCGAAATAGATACGGTGAAAATCAAAGCTAAACTCGTCGCCGATCTCACGGAAACGGTTTCCCAACTCAAACAGAAGCTTTCTCAAAGCGAGGGAGCCTGCGATGAGAAGGAGAAACAACTACAAAATATCAAGGTGAGTAACCTAGTCCGGCTCCTGTTTAATAATTTTGTGTCTCCGAGACAGAATAGCTGTCAGGAGTGGTGCAGATACTACCTACTGAGTTGATTTGACCTAGAGCTCTCCAGGGTGTCATTAGGAGACTTTCTGCTTACGCCCGGGTACCCCATAAAGAAGGTTTTGTAACATCGGAATCCAAATCTGACGAGGTGTTGCCTGTGCCCATACTGGGAATGGAACGAGAAACGCCCGGTCCGGGTACCAGTATCGCTTCTGAATATCGAGGTGAGTAACCGACTTCAGTTCCTGTTTGATAACATGGAAGTGAATCCTGTATCGTAGTAATAGTGGCCCTGTTGTAATGGGATGCACTCCCAAGAGATTTGTGCAAATCGCACTTCTTGTACGGTATATATTTGTCACTCTATTTTGCATATTGTCTATTCTGATGCTAGGTGGGTGATGATTGTGCTTTTGTCAATTTCGGTCCTCCGCTAGAACTTGAAACATGTTTGCTAATTACTGATGCCGTTTGTATATTCTTCTCCAGTGACTACACGCCTCTTAGCAGATGGTATGCAGGTCTACGGGGCATATCTGTGGTGTGTGAACAGCTCATCATGTATACACCCAGCAATAATTAAGATTCAACTCCATAATCAACAGTTCACCGAACTACTTGGCATGGAACCTTGTTAAAAATCAGACATGTGGTTCTACGTCAGTCCGGTGGGACTCGGCCTAATATAGGAAATTTTCGGAGTCACACTGTTTGAAATGTCATCAAAATCTCTCAATGGAGGCCAGCATCAGTGAACTTATGCACAAGTGTTTACTTCCGTCAAAATCGCATCCAACTCGGCTGGCGTTGAGTAGCGTGGTGGGAGTCAGCTTTGCTGTCTCGTGTGGGGGGATAGCACATGGGGGATTTCTCTTACAACAGCAGCCAGCCTGACAAAGGTCAAGCATGCCTTTTTGCATGAATATTCGATTAAGCGGCTTTAGTCATAAGTTATTCATTTAATTTGTGAGACCCGATAGGAGATCCGGTAAGCGGAGCAAGTTATGAGCGGTGGTCTCGTGCAGACATTTGGTTAGCTTTGCCCTCGGGCATTCCTCATCCTGTACTGAACACATGATACACACATCTGTCTATATTATACCCAACCTGGCTGCGTTAATCTCCCACATGTTCACGGGAAATAACTGATCTATACAGGTAAAATGTCTGGTACAATATGCACTTGTTTTTTTTTGTCTTTTCTGGGTTCAAATGGTGGCATTTAACAGACCCAGACATAGAGTGGATTGTTGGTATGTTCCATTTTAAATTCTCTTAATCGAAGTCCAGTTTATGTAGAGTTTCCATCTTTTATTATTAGCGGGAGCATGAGGAGGAGTTGGAATCTGAGCGTTCTCACTCGGTTAATCTAGAGGCAGACGTGGCCGCGTTAAGGAGTCGAAAGGAGGAACTGCGATCGCGGCTTACAGAGGTCGAAGCCGAGCTGGAAGCAATCACAGAAACACATCGGTATTCAGACATTGTTTTCTCAAATAAACAGATTCTCAGATAATAAATTTGTACTCACTTAAACATTAGTCCCTTTTCTAGCTAGTCTTCCTAAATTTAGGATATACTGAGTGTAATTCTATAGCTTTCAATAAAGTCTCAACTCCTATTCTGGTGTTGGACCATCGCCTCAGACCCGGTTTATGTTGGATATTTTTGCCAGCTCAATTTACCGGGATTTTTGCAGGAATCTTAAAGCCAAGTGGCAGAGTAAGTCGTCTTCCATCAGCTTGTTGGAGGACCAAGTAAAGAAGATGAAAGACTGTTGGGTGGAAAAGGAAAATAAGCTTACATCTGAGCGGGACAAAGCAATAGAGGCGGCTGAGTAGGTGTCCATAGAGGCGGCTGAGTAGGTGTCCATAGAGGCGGCTGAGTAGGTGTCCATATAGGCGCGGTCCATTGGGTGCGCCATCACCCTTGAACATAGTCGCCTTTCATAAGGATTACTAGATTTATTTTGGCCTAATCGTAAAACCTCAACCCCAGTAATTCCCCATTTTTGAATCCGGGTTCAACCACAGCTCGGGGGAAGTGGTAGGTGGTACCAAACATCACAAACCCGCTCTCCTTCACTTGTGAACCAACTATAAAGCCAAACATCAGTGTATTGAGAATAAACAAACTGGATTGGAGGTATTTGTATTTTGTTCAGTGTCCTCCACACCTTTGGGATTATATGTCAAACAGACTCAAACCGTTGCCACTTTATTTCCATCTCCATTGACAGACATCTTGGTAATAATAGCTCAATGAATTCATCCGACCTAGTTATACAGCCTTTCATTCCAGTACCCCTGTAGAATTCTGGAATAGCATGCTCAGATACATTGGTTATTCTTCAGTCGCGCATTGAAAAAGCTACGAGCGGCTGATGATGGATTCAGACAGCAGCTGGAGGCAAAGGAAAAGAGTTATGCTGAGCGGATTCGGGAGATCTCAGAGGGATATGAGCTACGGATTGTTGAGGAAGAACACAAGGTGAACTCAACTTACTCACCTCTCAATCACCACTTAACCCGACCTCATTACTACTCGCGTACACCCGTAGAGTTATCCTCTTTAACTCTATGCATACACCCACTGCTCAGACTGTATCTCACTATCCACACAGCTTACTACGAACTCAGCACCTTGCTACTAACATCATTCACTGCCCACGTACCACTACCCTCAGATAACCGTAGTGCTCACTCTGTGCCCCATTGACTAACTCTCTCCCTCACTATTCACTCTATGTCTTTCCTCACCTCACCTGTTCCAACACCCCACCATGAATACTATTAATTCACACCCCACTACTCATTCTGTCATTAGGGCAAAGCAGTGGGTTTGATTGATTCACCATTTGTTGTCACTGTGGTCTTTATCATCCCTGTTGAATATCAGCTTTTTTCACTTTCTCTATGGCGGCACCTGTAAGAAGCATTGCACCATGAGATAGGTATAAATCATTTGACTGGAACTACTGTGTGCATCCGCTATAAACTTAATGCGGGGAGCCCCTTGGAAAAATTGATCATACAGCGCTTTCAAAATGTACTCTGTTGTCTTATGTGAAAATGTGCTGTGAGGACAGACCCAGTGGCAGCCGAACTTCAAACTATTAACCCAATTTGCCTATATAAGACGGGTGATATTTCTAATTCATGTGTGTATCTAGGCAGGCACATATTATGCAGCCATTCCTGTGCCCCGCCGTTCAACTCCCAATATCAATCAATGCCAAACTGAATGAAAAATCGTCAATCCACCTAGCCATTAGTAGCCAATGTAGCCAATGCTGGATAGAAATAAATACTTGAGCCGGGAACGTAAAATAGATGATTAAGGCCGCTACCTGTATAAAGACTTTATTGATGACCAATTGGGCTATTGAGTATTTTGCACTGGACTAGCCGGTTTACGCAATGGTGTTCACCTGTTATAAAAGCTGCACCAATATAACTTGTTACACGCAGTTCTTCGTAACTATAAGACATCTCACAGAATTGAGGCTTTTGGTTGTGTGTCATGTTCTCAACCCTCACACTTGTCATGCGTTTGCAGGTGTCGGTAGTAGAGCAGGAAATGAGAGAGTTGTTACAGGAGAAAGAAAATTCAAAGAAACAATTTGATGAGAAGTTACAACGAGTAACCAAGGCATTTATGGACCTACAGCAAGATATTAAAGGACCATAGTCTTATTATTCCTTTTAAACTTTTTGCCAATTGGTCTTTTTTCAGTGTGTATGTAAAACTGATATCGGTGGAGACGATTAAGTGCAGCATGTCTTTTTACGATTACTATCATTTTAATTTATTGTCTTTTAGAGATTGTGTGAAAACTGTGATACAGTGTGGTGAAATGTGACTCCATTTATTTCATGACACGGCCATGAAACGTCCCTATCACCGAAACGCTGCATAGAGGACAATAATCTGGGTTCCAGTAATCATTGCAATTCACAGTGCAGCCAATTGGTGGTTCAGCATGCCTGGGATTTGAATGGTCTGTTGTGTGATGATGCTAGCTTGATGTAAGGTTGTGGAACACCAAAAACGACTCCAGTCGATATTGAGCACAATCTAGTCCGTCACAATTTGTATGGTTCTAGGTCTATCAGCAATTACATCCAGTGCAGAACTTTCCTGGCACGAGACGAGTGGGTTTACGTTGTTCTTTGAATTGATGGGCCCATGTTCGTATTATACATTCACCACCACCAGAATCTGGAATGTAATACTAACATCTGTATGCTATGGTATAATTATAGAATTGAAGTACTCTATCGACCAGACTATAAGGCTAGTATCCTCATCCTCAATCAGTTTCCTCTTTCATATTCCCATGGAGTTTGTCCACAATGAAGCCAACCACCGTATAGAAGCTCAGGATGCTCTCTCATTGACTGATTATTGATCGGCCATGAAAATAAAACAAAAGAGTTTTGTACTCCATAAGCTTAGAACTATTTCAAAAGGCAATACAATGGCCTAGTGAATGACTAGCAATTGTTTTGTGGAGGTTCGTTGCTGTCAGCAGGGTTTACAAATAAAATTGCCTGTTGGCAATGATGCGACTTGGAAAGCCAAGCTTGTCATTAACTGATGCATGGTTTTGCGTCTCAATTATATTCTGATAGCGATATTTAGTGTCTTATAAAATGTGTTACTAATATACATACACGCTGGATTGGAACCAGCCTCAACTGTATAGTATTGGCATTAGGGGGAGGGTCCACAACGCCACCGAGTACTACAAAACAGCAAGCAGAAAAATAGTCAATCTGTTTCCAAACAATGTGGGACAAAATAGTAAAATACTGACGAAACATTTAAAATAAATTTGATCAGCATACATAGCCGCAGTGTCCAGTCAAAACTATAATGGGGTAACAATTACTATACAAGATACACCCTTGTGATTATACAACAAAAATATCTGGCTTCTAATTGGCTAATGCTAGCATCTACCATTGAGATTGCAAAAGACTATTTTACTCTCTTAAGTTGAGGCCTTATTCTAGTTTGATTCAAAACCTGTAACAATAATAGTTTTCTTCACAACCTGAGCTGCAATGCAGTCGATGCATTTTTTCAAGAGAATGGCCTGTAATTGGCCAGTGCCCCATTCATAGAACCAGTGAGATCTCGCGTAAAAAAACGCATTCGCCAGACTACAAGCAGGTTTAGCTGATATTATACCCGTCTTAGAGTGGGAAATATCCGAGCCCGAGTCCAAATTTCTGGGGCCCGATGCTAGCACTGATTCCAACCCGTGTCCATGCGAGGTCTTTTTGACATAGTTTGTTCATAGTCTGGGGGCACAGGACTGCCAACGGGGCTATGATGACTGTGAATACTATGCGGAGATCCGGGCATTCCAGAATTAGACGGCGGTCTTAGATGTGACCCGGGTGACATCGGCTCCGACTTCACACTACTCGGGTTACCAATCGACGTATTCACAGTCAGTGAAAGAGCTCCGCTATTTGGCGAGCTGAAAACAAACAATTGACATCTTGTGAGAAGTGCATCACGCATCACCCGGGACTGAAAGATCAAGGATGGGGGAGGGTTAATCGCATCGTTGTCGACATCTCTCGGGTAAATGAATAAACCAATCTGATGAGTATGTGTTTCTGGCAGCAGCCCTATGGGACAGTAAGCAGCTTCTATCCTACTCGCAAAACATGCAAGTTCAACTATGCCCATGGGAGAGGAGGGCAAGGTCACTCACTCTGGTTAGGGGATAGCGACTCACATACCACATGCTGGCACATAGAAAGCGAACAATTATGCCCCCCAGGTAAGCGTAGCTAGTTGGCCATGAGAGCCTCAGTTTTCTTTCAGAGACCAGCATTAGTGCCAAAGTGTGGCTGGTCAAAACTAGCATATTGGATGATAAGATTCTCAGCACTGCGGTCGCATTATTTTGTCAGGACTGAGCAGAACTGATAGGACATACCCACGATTGTGTTGCATAGAATGCATGAATCTGAAAGAAATCGTACAGACATGCCAGAGGGGTCTGCACATTACAAACAGCACACAATAGTCATGGAAGGGGACACAACGCACACACAACGTAAACCTGCAATCCTGACAGTAAGCGGATTCATACCGGGCAAGAAAGTGGCTAATATAAACAGAACTGGATAAAAGACAGACAAAACTCTTACTGGAGACTATGCTGAGGAATTCCCGAGGCATTCACAGCAGCAGTCAGTGGTCCCTGCTGCCCTATGCCTCCTGAATTAGACCAGCCGTTATGTGGAGAATTACTGTAGTTGCCCATATTTTGTATGTCTGCTGTCGATAGGTTGAAATCACTCCCTGTAACAAATAGTGTACTACATTATTTTGCCTCAAGACACTCAACAACTAGTTTGGGCTTATCGAAGGGCACCAACTGGCCAGAAATCATTTGGTTTGGGTCAACTTTCAAATAAAAAGTACTCAAATTCTGACAGGTTAAGAGAATTGTAATGAGCACAGACGAACAGCAGACAGCGTGGACTCATTTT
>Ga0224501_10003564_pt1 | contig 12268 bp, 9 predicted proteins | sample SF_Oct11_sed_USG_4_FD_169105 | JGI IMG/M metagenome (GOLD analysis project Ga0224501, IMG submission 169105) | Sediment microbial communities from San Francisco Bay, California, United States - SF_Oct11_sed_USGS_8_1 | ecosystem: Environmental > Aquatic > Marine > Sediment | place: USA... | reverse complement strand
CGCTAGAGGAGATAGGTCGTCCAAAACGCCCCAAATGTAACCACCCAACCCCAAACAACACAGCCCACTTGCTTCGGAGGATCTTCGGGATATATTCGGTTATCATGACCGAAGAAAACCCGAAAACCGGCACCCGGCATCGCTATACTCGCTCTGCCCGCGACCTAAATCGTGTTAGGGAAAGCACTTACCCAATTCCAGCAGACATAGATACACCGTGGAGTTGTCCGGACTGTGGTAACCCGATTCAACCGGCTTCCGGGTGTCAATTTTGCCCCTGTTGCGGTTGGAGTAGGTGTCGTTGACCATGATCGCACAGACAGACCTCTTCAACGCCCGCTCTAGCCCCAATACACAGCCTTCTAGCCGCATTCTGGCTACAAGGAAGCGCGGCGCCACTTTCGTGGCCCATAAGATCAAATCGGTCATAAACCCACCGGAAAGCACTGGCATGGGATTCTGGTCTCTAAATCCATACGTAGGGTGCGAGTTCGGCTGTACATACTGCTACGCACGTTATGCCCACCGCTACACGGTGGAGCGGACCGGTCAAAAGGGCGGCTTGCCTAACTCCAAAGCCGACGGCTCTACATGGAATGCATTCGAACGACAGATCTTTGTGAAACAGCGAGACGCGGTATTGGAGGCACTGGAGCGAGACCTTCCTAAAATCGTAAAACGCCGAAGCCGCTTGCATCAACCGACCATAGTCATCGGCACCGCTACCGATTCATATCAACCCGCTGAGCGTTCGTTCGAAATCACACGCACTGTGTTGGAACGGCTAAAGGAAGAACGAGACCTCGCAATCGGCTTTATAACGAAGAGCCCTCTCATAACACGAGACATAGATCTGTTACTCGAACTGCAACAAAAAAATCGAGTAAGTATTTACATCTCACTCATTTCAACTGACCCGGAAATCATTCGCCGGTTCGAGGCTCGCTCTCCAATGCCGCACGTGAGAATTCGTACGCTGCACGACCTCATCGCCGCCGGACTCAACGCGGGCTGCATCGTAGCTCCCATACTTCCACAGATTACAGACACGGTACCACAAATCCGTGCACTGGCCGAAGCCGTAAAAGATGCAGGTGGACGTTTCGCACACCCAACCCCACTGCGTCTCTATCCTGCAATTCACTCCGGCTTCCTGCCCGTGATCGAACGATACTATCCCGACCTTTACCCAAAATATCGGCGGGTATACCGCGGCGCAGGTATCGTATCTGCCAGTTACACCGAGGCATTGGTGCGCAGGTTCAGACGCATCGCCGCAAGTTTCGACATACCAGTACGCGATCCCGTACTCGACTCCAGTACATTCAGATACAACTCACGCACAACTCCCACGTGCAACAAAAATACTTCAAAACAGATCCAACTGGAGTTACAACAGTGAACAGCGTGCCGACTGCCTCTCTCGTAAGCAACAACAGTGTATGCGTATGGATACCTACATTTCCACTTAGAGCCGAAGAGAGACGACGCCCCGAACTCGTCGGCAAACCAACCGCTTTGCTGGAGCTCGGCAAGACCAAACAACTGTCGCATGTGTCGTCATACGCAAAGCGGTTCGGCGTCAAAGCAGGCATGTCGGTAGGACAAGCTATCGGCTTATGCCCACCACTCATACTCGTCGAAAGCGACCCCGTTTATTACGACGAAACATTCAACCGCTTGATACATCGCCTAACACGAGTAACGCCTGTCATCGAACCTGACGAACTCGGCAGAGTGTATATGGGAGTAGATGGCACCGAACGCCTGATTGGGAGCCCCAAAGATGTTATACGGCGAATAGACAAAAACCTGCTATCCGTATGGTTCGGAAAACCAAACACCAAACGCTCTAGTAAGAGACGTTGGAACAAACCGGATATCGCCCTTCAACAACAGCAGTTCACCGAACGGCACCGACCGTGGCGCCTCGGATGGGCAGACGGAAAATTCGCATCGTGGGTGGCTGCCAGTAAATCACCAGCGGGACAATTTTTGATCGTCGACAAGACAATACAGCAAGAGTTTCTCTTGAAGCAACGCATCCGCGTTCTACCCTTAAACGCCGATACCCATCAACGCCTGTGGCAACTGGGACTTAAAACTCTACGTGATGTAACGAGCCTCCCTCGGCAGTCATTTCAAATACAGTTCGGCAAAGAAGGTGTAAAACTTTGGGACCTGGCATCCGGCACTCACCGTGAACCGGTAATTGGGAAAGAAAACCCGGAACCGATAGTTGAATCGATACACTTAGCCACACCACTTAGCGACAGATCACTCATAGCCAATGCCATAGAACGACTCATCGAACGAGCACTCCGCAACCCACGCCGCGCAGGATGGCGGGTTCGTACTCTCCAAGTACGCGCCGAGCTTGAATACGGCGCATCGTGGTCACTCAATGCCAATGTAAAAGACCCGTCTGCCACTACCGCACACCTCTTGGCCCCGCTCATGGTAAAGCTGGACCGTACACCGCCTGCCGGCGGTTTGACCGAGATAACGGTTGCACTCACTGCATTTACCCCCGGCACGAAGGAACTTCAGTTATTTGCCCGCGACTCCGTATCGTCCGCCCGTGCAGGAAGACGACGAGCACTGCGCTGGGCCGTGCGAGAGATACGCACTCGCCTCAGTAAGCCCATGATCCATCATATAATCGAGATTCATCCATGGTCACGAATCCCAGAACGGCGTTACGCCCTCATCGACTTCGACCCTTAAATCTTCCGCAAAAGATCGAAGTTCGCACAGACACAAGCGGCAAACCTACGAGCATAGTGCACCGGGGACAGGTACGTATGATTGCACTGGTGCGCGACGAATGGCGGGTAAATGACGAATGGTGGCGCGACCCAGTTGCACGCAGATACGTCGAAATCATAAGCACGGATGGAGCACGAATAGTTATTTACGAAGACTTCATTCACCATGGTTGGTTTTTACAATACACCGATACCAGCCATAACACCCTGACCAACCCCTCGTAACTTGACCACCGCCGATACAGTCTGGAGGTTCCGTTGTACGTCGAACTCCATTGCCGCTCCGCTTTTTCATTCCTTCAGGGTGCGGCTCAACCCGATGAGCTTCTCATGGAAGCCACAGCACTCGGCTATCCGGCGTTGGCGCTCACGGACACGAACGGCGTGTACGGCTCCATGGCATTCGCCCAAACTGCAAAGCATCTCGACATACTCCACATCACCGGAGCCGAAGTAACACTACTCGACGGCTCACACGTAGTGCTACTGGCAGAAACACAACAGGGCTACGCCAATCTGTGCCGCCTCCTGACCAAAGCACACCTCGGCAGGACCGACCGCCACGACCCCCGGTTGCCGTTTCAAGAAATTGAAAACCTTCATGACGGACTTATCGTCCTGTGCGGCGGCAGAAGAGGCCCATTATCTACGACCCTCGCTCAACGAGGCCCCAGTGAAGCACAGCGATTCGCTCAACATTGCGTGAACGTCTTCGGTAAAAATAATTTTTTCATCGAACTTCAACGCAACGCATGTAAAGGAGATCGCGATAGAAACAAAATGTTCTTATCAATTGCAGAATCCATCAACGCATTCGTCGTAGCTACGGGAGACGTTCACTACCACCAGCAGCACCGACACCGCTTGCACGATGTCATGACGGCCATCAAACACCGCACTACATTAGACGGCGCACATGCTTTTCGGTATCCGAACGATCAGTTCTTTTTGCGACCCCCTGAAACGATGACGAGCCTCTTTCAGGATATTCCGAAAGCAATAGCCAATACACTTTCCATCGCCGAACGATGCACCCAGTTCGACATTACCACCGACCTCGGTTATATCTTTCCAGATTTTCAAGGCCAAGAAAAGCAGACTGCTGCCCAAGCATTAACGGAAGCATGCCAAACTAAACTCGATGACTACTATCCAGCCGGATCGGTTCATCGCCAAGAAGCTGAAGAGCGACTACAAACTGAGTTGCGCCTCGCGGAGCATCACAACTTGAGCGGCTTTTTTTTGGTGTATCGAGACATCATGCAACTAGCCGCGGAAGTTGCCGTAGATGTACGTAAAGGATCCAGACGAGCACTCGGCAATTTGTTGCCGGGCAGAGGAAGAGGGTCGTCGGTTTCATCCATCATCTGCTATTTCTTAGGCCTCTCCCACATCGATCCCGTCGCCAACAACTTATTCCTCGGCAGGTTTTTAAACGAAACGATCTCTTCCGTACCGGATATAGACTTGGACTTCCCACGCGAAATTCGAGAAGAATTAATCCGGCGCGTCTACACACGTTACGGCGAAGAACACACAGCACTCGTCTGCACCTTTCCTACTTATAGAATGAGGTCCGCCGTTCGTGAAGTAGGCAAAGCGCTGGACCTGCCACCCGGTGAGTTAGAACAGGTGGCAAAACTTGCAACGGCACATGTTTCGATCGAAGACCTTGGAGAGGAAATTGAAAAACTCCCAGGATTTCAAGGCAGAAGTGCCGCCCCCCTCTGGCGAGACCTCTGCGACCTGGTAGTCGAAATCCGCGGACTGCCGCGCCACCTATCGCAACATGTGGGCGGGATGATTATCTCCAGTAAACCACTCGTGGAAATTGTACCACTCGAACAATCGGCTATGCCAGACCGCGTGCTCTGCCAGTGGGATAAGGATTCTTGCGACGACGCTCGGTTCATCAAAATCGATTTCTTGGCACTCGGCATGCTGTCCGCAGTAGAAGAATCGGTGGAACTGGTAAGCCGCAGAGAAGGTAAAACACCGGACTTAAGTCGAATCGACTTCGACGACAAAGACGTCTACGACTCGATATGCACCGGAGATACTGTCGGTGTATTTCAGATTGAAAGCAGAGCGCAAATCCAAATGCTCCGACGCGCCCGTCCCAGAAACTTAGACGACCTGGCCGTAGAAGTGGCCATCATCCGTCCGGGACCAATCGTAGGAGGCGCCGTCAACCCATACGTGAGACGGAGAGAAGCCGAACGTGAGGCCAAAGAGAAAGGACTACCTTATTCCCCTCCGTTGGACCATCCGCTTTTAGCTGATGCCCTAAGTGAAACATTGGGCATCATCCTATACCAAGACCAGGTACTGCAAGTGTGCCAAGCATTGGCAGGCTTCACCGCGGGCCAAGCGGAAGCACTAAGACGGGCTATGAGTAGGCGAAGATCCCGAACTTTGATGGAAGACTTTTGGGAAGAGTTTCGTAGCGGTGCACGCAAAAACGGAGTTTCGGAACACATTGCCAAACGGGTATTCGAACAGGTAATAGCATTTTCGGAATTTGGGTTTCCCAAATCCCACGCCGTGGCATTTGCACTCCTCGCATATCAATCAGCATGGCTTCGGTTCTATTACCCTGTCGATTTCTATGTCGCACTCTTCAACAATCAACCGATGGGATTCTATTCTCTCGACGCACTTACACGGGACGCAAAAAGGCACGGAGTGGATGTACAACTACCGCACCTAAACAGGAGCGACGTCTATTGCACTGTTGAAAATGACACCCTCCGAATAGGGCTCGGCTTTTTACGAGACTGGGGATGGGACGTTGCTGAAGCAGTCGTGACCGAACGCGAAAAGAATGGACGCTATACCAACCTGGCTAATTTCATACGGCGCTCCCCTCCGGAACTGTCCCGCAAGGCAATCGATAACATGGTGTGGGTGGGAGCCTGTGACGATTTCGGTCTCACTCGTAGGGAGTTGCTATGGCAGGTAGGGCTTTGGCTCGCTCCTAAAGATGCGATTAAACCACGGGCTCGACAACGCAAGCAACTGGAATTGCCACTTGACTCTCACTTTGCACATATTCGGTTTAGTGATATCGCCGATACCGATCGCATGGTGGCAGAATATCAAATGCTCGGCTTTGCCGCATCCAGCCACCCATTTGCACTTATGCAAGGTTCGCTACCACCCGCACGCGTAACCGCTGTCACACTGGAGAACCTAGACCACGACGACACCGTAGAGGTAGCAGGCTTGGTCGTTGCGCGACAACGGCCTAAGACTGCGAGCGGAGTTGTGTTCATTCTAATGGAAGATGAGACTGGAATGGTCAACATCATCGTCCGACCGGACGTCTTCGAAGAATGTAGGTTCACTATACGAGGCGAACCATTTTTACATGTCATCGGAAAATTGGCTAAAGACAACGGAGCTCTAAACATATTGGCAACAAGCGTAACACCGTTACACAGTGGAAGACACTTGAGCGATGAGACATTGGAACCTACGGCTCCCCCGCCTACCAGGTTCCTGAAGCACCTGCGTCAAAATCCACCCGGCGCTAAGAGTTGGGGCTAATTGCCGCCCGAGTAGTCTACTCTATATATGACACCTTGCTGATCGTCCGAAACCAAAAGGCTACCATCAGGCATCGCCAATACATCTACAGGCCTTCCCCACGCACGCCGCCCCTTCAACCAACCTTCCGCAAACGGTTGGTACGATACATTTCCGGTAGAATCCATCTTGACCGTCGTTATCCTATATCCCACCGGAACCGTTCGATTCCAAGATCCATGCTCGGCAATGAAGACCGCCCCGTGGAATTTCGCCGGGAACCGGTTTCCTGTGTAGAATCGCATTCCCAATGAAGCCACATGTGCATCAAGTCTTGCGACAGGCGCTTCGAAGTCGACACAACTCGCATCGCCGCCAAATTCCGGATCTGCAACATCACCGCCGTGACAAAACGGAAACCCGAAGTTAATACCCGGCACCACCGCCCTGTTCAACTCATCCGGAGGAGAGTCGTCACCCAAGAAATCTCGACCGTTATCGGTGAACCAGAGATGACCCGTATTCGGTTCAAAATCGAAACCAACAGAGTTCCGAATGCCGCTCGCGAAGACTTCGACATTATTCCCTTCGGAATCCATCCTGATGATCGACCCGATACGTTCATCGTCCGACTGGCAAACGTTGCACGGTGCACCCACCGCAACGTATAAACTTCCCTCCGGACCGAACCCCATAAAACGGGACCCGTGATGTACCCGATCCGGTAGCCCTTCATAAATCACTGTGGGATTCGGTGGACTGGAAAGCCTGCCTTCAATAGCGGAAAATTTGATGATTCGGTGCATCTCCGCTACGTAGAGATCGCCTCCATTGAAAGCCACTCCATTCGGCAGGGAGAGATCAGTCGCGATCGTATACACCGAATCTGCGGCTCCATCTCGATCGACGTCCGCGACCGCAAATACCGACCCCTCACTCCTAGTGCCGACAAACACAGTTCCATCGGGACCCAAGGTCAACGATCTAGCGTTTGGAACTTCGCGCGTGTACCAAGATATGGAAAAGCCCGGCGGCAGAGAAATACTGGAAAGCTGAGCCCTTCCCGTGACCCGCCAGTAAAGGAGGAAAGCGCCGACGCCAATCGCCACGCCGACGGCGATCCTGAGCACGCCACCCAAATTGAACCGAGCCAACTCTATTGCCTCACTTGGTCAACCGCCCGCAGGTCAATGTGACCGGAGCGCTTCCAATACCTTTTCCGGATGAGTTTCAGCCTTTGCCACACGTTTCCAATGTTTTTTTACTTTGCCGTCAGGATCGATCCAAACAGTAGATCGAATGATACCCTTCGTCTTCACACCATACATGACTTTGTCACCAAAACCACCGTACTTCTCCATCATAGTCTTTTTAGGGTCGGACAATAGCGTAAATGGAAGCTTGTACTTTTTTATGAACTTTTGATGCGAAGCAGCATCGTCCGGAGATACTCCAAGTACCACCGCGCCTTCATCTTGAATCTCTTTCCACAAATCTCTAAAGCCACACGCCTCTTTGGTGCATCCCGGCGTATCGTCCTTGGGATAGAAATACACAATTACGTGCTTACCGCGCAGGTCCTTGAGCGCGACCGAGTTGTCGTCTTGATCTTTGAGCGTAAACAGCGGAGCTGCTTTTCCTACTTCGATAGCCATAACACCTCTTCAATCAGCAATTACTCATACCAAGTATGATTCACAAACTAGGATTCACCCAAATAATTACATCGGCACCGACACGGACACAATATTGGAACCATGCCTTTTCCTCCGCCCATCCAACCATATCAAAGAAACCGTTCCCTCCAAAAGCCTTCTGGGGGACGGCGCCAAGCCACCACCGCGTCGTTAACGATCCGATATAATCGGCGGCAAATCGTGACTTTGAATCATCTGATTAAATGCCGGTAATTCCTCATCGAGAAATTCATCCAAGGCAACTCTCCAACGCTCAATCCTCTCTTCGAGAATCAAGTGAACCTCTCGAGCGGAATCAGTTGGCCTGAAATCTCCGACGGAAACCCCTCCAACCAAATGCCTCAAACGGCCGACCACCTTGGCCGGATACCGAACACCGTCCTGTCCGGTGCCGGTTAGTCGAAGCTGTATCAGATTTTCTTCGATGTCGATCAATTGGCTCTGAAGTGCATCGGCTGCACCAACCAAATCGTCTGTGCCTTCCTGATCCACAAGAACCATACGCAAGTCGGTCAACTGCCTCCGCAGCCACTCGATCTGGTTTACCATGTTGGCAGTAGAATTGAAATCAGCCTGAAGATCCCGCAACATCTCCGTCTGAGCCGCAATGTCGGCATCGGTACCGGTTGAACTTGGATCCTTCAACACATTGACGGTCGCCATGAACTCTCTACCACCGACCTCCATAACTACGGTATAGATGCCCGGAGGCGACAAGATGGAAAAACCTCCTCCTGCCGGCCTCCAACGTTCCTCGTTCAACTCCACCCAATCCGCATAGAGCGGTGACGTGCGCATTTTGATTTGAGTAGTGCCTTCACCTCTCAAATCCCACATCACCCTATTCAAACCAGCTTTAGTTGAGCCACTTAGAACTCTGACAACATTTCCGTCGCCATCGAGAATCCGAATCGAAACAGGGCCGGACACTCCGTTACCCAGCCAGTAGTTTATCGAAGCACCGTACGCAGGGTCCTCACCGTCCGAAGGATCGTTCGGCATCGACATCGGCGGCGTGACAGGTTGAAATCGATACGCATCACGAGGTTCGAACAGATGTGCGTCGCTGAGCGCAATTTCCGGCGTCAGCTGTTGGAGCGGAGTGATATCGTCCAGGACCCAAAAGCCCCTTCCATACGTTCCCACCACCAGATCATTGAAATGCTCCTGCACAACTATTCCGTAAATCGGAGATGCTGGAAGATTCGTCATAAGGGACTGCCAGTTGACGCCATCATCGAGAGACACATAAAGCGCGTTTTCAGTGCCAAGGTACAAGAGACCCGGTCTAACCGGGTCTTCGTGAATAGCACGGACGTAGCCTAGATCACTGTCTTCGATTCCGTTTATGATCTTCCGCCAACTGCGACCGTAATTGTCGGTCTTGTAAACGTGCGGTTCGAAATTACCCTGCTGATGATGTTCGATCGCAATATATGCCTTGCCAGCTTCGTAACGGGAAGCGTCGAGCCCACGCACAACACCGTCCGGCGGAAGATTCGGAATGTTGTCGGTGACGTTATCCCAAGTTTCACCGTTGTCCCTGCTCACGTGTACAAGACCATCATTAGAACCGGCCCAGAACACGCCCTGCTCTACCGGAGACTCGTCGAAAGCGTAGATAACACAACAGTATTCGACGCCGATGTTGTCCGGAGTCAAGCCACCGGAGATACCCTGGCGCGACTTGTCGTTCGTAGTGAGATCCGGGCTAATTACGTCCCACGTCTGCCCACCGTTCGTGGTACGGTGCACACTCTGGCTCGTTACATAAACAGTGTTGTGGTCGTGCGGACTAATAAGGAGAGGAAAAGTCCATTGGAAACGATAACGCAACTCCTCAGCCGGCCATCCGCCGGTACTCTCCGGCCAAACTTCGACGTTCCTGAACTGACGCGTCCGCTCGTCATAGCGCACGACAATGCCTCCTCGCGCGCCGGATCCCGACGCGCTCGACCAAACTATATCCGGTTGAACCGGGTCTGGAGTTGCAAAGCCGCTCTCCCCTCCACCAACTGAATGCCACATGCCCCTCGGGATGTTACCGCCGCCGAACCCGGTCCTGCTATTGCTGGGCCCCATGGTGGACGGACCGTCTTGGCGGTTTCCATAAACGTTGTAAGGAATTTTCGTATCGACCGTGACGTGGTACATCTGGGCAATTGGCAACTGGACCCGGTGCCACGTTTGTCCACGATTCAACGACACTGCAGTGCCGCCGTCGTTACCCACAATCATACGGTCGCCGTTTAAGGGATCTATCCACATGTCGTGATAATCACCGCCGGGACGTTGGCGGCCGACAAGAGGTGTACCCGTACGACCACCATCAATGGAATGGACGAACGCTGCCGTCAAAAAGAAGACCTCGTCCGGGTCGTCGGGAAGCACTACACAGTTATTGTAGTAGCCCGTTCTACCGCCCAGGTTTCTATCATGAGTCATGAGCTGCCAGTTGTAACCACCGTCATCCGACCGCCACAACTCGCCGCTTTCTGTTTCTTGACCGTGCCAGGGAACACCGTCACCCGTTTCGATTAAAGCATAAACGCGGCGCGAGTCCGCAGGCGTAAGGCAGACGTCGACCTTGCCCACCGGAAGAGTGGGAAGACCATTTCCCTCCAGCTTTGTCCAGGTATCGCCGCCGTCGCGGGACATGAAAATACCGCTGCCGGGGCCACCGCTTTCCCGCCCCCACGTGTTGACCGTCACCTGCCACATACCCGCAAAAAGAATCCGCGGATTGTTGGGATCCATCTCAAGACTCGATGCGCCCGTGTTTTCATCCACGAACAACACCTGCTCCCACGTTGCACCACCATTTTGGGTTCGGAAAATTCCGCGCTCCCGCTGTGGTCCGTGAGCATGTCCCAACACTGAGACATAAACGATGTCGGAGTTGGTGGGATGTATGACGATTCGGGAAGTTCTAATCGGAGATGCGAGGCCCATGTGTCGCCACGTTTCCCCTGCATCCGTGGACTTGTAGACTCCCGTTCCCACAGAAACGTTGGAACGAATATGGGGCTCTCCCGTGCCGGCCCATATCACATTTGGATCGGAAAGCGATACGGCCAAAGCACCGATCGCGTGGTCCGGTTGGTCGTCGAATATCGGTCGCCAGTACTCTCCACCGTCCTCGGATTTCCAAATCCCGCCTGAGGCGGCCCCTGCATAATAGACCAGCGGATCACCCACCACTCCAGACACCGCCGAGACACGGTTGCCTACCGGTCCAATATGCCTGTACCGAAGAGACGAAAGCTCTTGGATGTCGACCGTCTGGCCGAGCACCATACATGGCGCAAAAACGCTTATGCCTAGCGAGACCAGTGAAGCGCGCCGGACCCACCACAGAGATCTGAACATAGTCCGTCTCCTCGTTTCGATTATTGCTTAGCTAAGATTCACTCACCCAGAAACCAGACCCGCCTTCGAAGGGGAGACCGCCGAGCCTAAAAGCTTCTGGCTCCCATTTGACCTCAAGTCGTATAGGGTTTCAATTAGCCCCCGGGACCTCAATCGGCAAGAGCCTCCGGTAGCATACGGCTACATGTAACGGCCCACCGCCATCGTGATCACAGTCAGCGCCAAGAGAACCGCAATCGTACGCAACGCTATCCGTGACCGGGCCTGAAAAGCCACGATCTCGGCCTTGACCGATTCTGGATCCCCGTCGGCAGTTCCCGCCTGAAGCTTGGCCGCCAGGGCACCGGCCTTCATGGCTGCGGGACGCATCACAAAGATTCCGAGCAGAAAAGCCACTGTGGAAAGAACAAAACCCATCCCGATTGCCATGCCCACCGGCGAGCCGAAGTAACCAGCGTGATCTCCCCCGGCCATACGGTCCATCAGCAAAAGGCCCGATAGGAGGGTAAAAAACGCAATCCAGGGCATTACGGTCATAAATTTTCTCCGCTGTAGTCCCTGCATCACCTGCCCGCCGGCCGGACCCGCCTCCCTAACACTCGGCTCGATGAAGATGGCCATAAACAAGATTGCCCCAGCCCAAAAAACACCGAAAAGGATGTGTACGATTCTGAGAAGGATCAAGTATGCTTCCATAAGAACGGCTCCCGAGCGGGTGAATTTGGCTGCCGCTCGTCTGAATCGATCGGCGGCTTACCAGCAGGTGAAACAATAGTAAACAGGGCACCTTTTCACTACTCCCCTCTTCCCGATTTCACAGCCATTCTGTCAAAACCGAACGACTCAAAACACTTTATTCACCCATCCGCAACCATTTCCGGTACAACCCGTATCTAATCGAGAGTA
>Ga0224501_10003563_pt1 | contig 12270 bp, 11 predicted proteins | sample SF_Oct11_sed_USG_4_FD_169105 | JGI IMG/M metagenome (GOLD analysis project Ga0224501, IMG submission 169105) | Sediment microbial communities from San Francisco Bay, California, United States - SF_Oct11_sed_USGS_8_1 | ecosystem: Environmental > Aquatic > Marine > Sediment | place: USA... | reverse complement strand
TATTGCCGTAGCGGCCGTGGGCGGCATTACCGCTGAGATGGGGCCAGAGAAAATTGTTATTCCCGACCAAATAGTGGATTACACCTGGTCACGGGTGAATACCTTCTTTGAAGAAGGGCTGTCATCGGTTACGCATATCGACTTTTCTGAACCTTATTGCGACGAACTGAGAAATCAGATTATCGAATGCGCACGTGAACTCAAGTTAAATGCGGCAGAAGCGGGCACTTATGCGGCCACGCAAGGACCCAGGCTAGAGACTCGGGCTGAAATCGATAAGCTGGAAAAGGACGGTTGCCACATCGTGGGTATGACGGGTATGCCTGAGGCGGCCTTGGCTCGAGAGCTGGATATTTGTTATGCCACTATCGCTGTGGTAGCCAATCGCGCAGCGGGGCGCACAAAGGAAGAGCTCACCATGGAGATGATTGAACACAATTTGTCTGCGGGTATGGGCCGAGTGCGAGAACTCTTAGAAAACGTGATACCGAAGATCTAAGGCTTACCTGAGCTCGCTCAGTTGTTCTTCCGCTTCGTCCGGAGCGTTTTTCTTATCATCAAATCGGCTAATTTTAGCGATCACGCCAAATAACGGATGATCAAAGAAATAGACTTTTTTCCCTTTTATGCGTCTAGACGAGGAGAGCTTATAGCCCTTCAATAGACTGGGATCAGTGTCCAGAAAGGCGATGGGTACTTCATCGACAGTTGCTGTAGCCTCTGCGCCTAGCCCTCCACCAGGTAAGGTGGCAGCGGCGTTTTCTGTCCCTATCGCTGCTGTACCAATTAGTCCAGCTGAACTGCTTCGATATAAGAGGTCCACATAGAGGTGCAGAAATCGAGTCTTCTTGAGATAAATGGAACCGAACACCGAAATATTGGGAGGCCCCATTTGTGATTCATCGTCAGTGAGATAGCGTGAGACACCTTCCTTGCTTGAATCGACTGCCTTGCTTACCAGAACGACTTCGTCATTCGTTGCATTCCCCTGTCCTGAGGTTTTTTCTACGTCATTCACCGCTGTAAAGGGGAGTGTGGGTTGGTCGTCTACCGGCTCCATGCCCTGAAAAATACTGGGATCTGCGTAAGCCGATTCACTAAAATCGGGTGTGATTTTAGCGATCCAGTCATCAACATAGACTGGCTCAAAATTCTTTTCACCACTTTTAACGGCCTGACGCCATCCGGTATGAAGAAGCACTTCGTAGGCCTCGCTTTGATTCAAGCGTTCTACATACTTTGCCAGCTCCAGATCGTTGCCCCATATTTGTTCAAAAAATCCCTTGGGTGGAGCGGGCGTACCGTCTTCCTTTTCGCTGTCCAGGAAAGGCGTCAGTTCAACAAGATTGGTATTTCTTAAACCCTCTGGTGTACGCGGCCAGCGCTCGTCAGTGACTTGCCCCTGACTCTTGTTAGCGAAGACTATGAGTTCGACAGTGTACCAGTTGTCATCTGATTTGGCGGCAAGGGTTAATTGAGGGAGAGTCAAAAAAATGACAAACCAAAAACCAAGGCCTAGAAGGAACAGGCGCTTTAACTGCTTAAACATAAAGTGATATCCATATCTCCAGCTTTGGCAATTTTAATCAAAGACAGTTTAAAATGATACTCTGACACCCTGCAAACTAATGACCAGAATTCGAAGAAGGAGAAAGAAATGGCTGCAAGATCAGTTATTCGAATGGGGCATCCTGTACTGGCCACGAAGGCGCGGGAAGTAAAGGAGTTTGATACCCCGGATTTGCACGAATTGCTGGCAGATATGTTTGATACCATGGCCGCCTACGATGGGGCAGGCCTGGCAGCACCGCAAATTGCCGTGGATCTGCGCATTGTGGTGTTTGAAGTGTCGCAAAATCCCCGCTACCCGGATGCGGAGAGCGTGCCCCGTACGGTGCTTATCAATCCGGTGATCAAGCCCTTATCCGATGCGAAAGACTTGGCCTGGGAAGGGTGTTTGAGCGTGCCCGGTATGCGTGGCGCTGTTCCACGACATACTCACATTCGCTATACAGGTTTTGACGAGTTTGGGCAGGCCATAGACCGCATGGTGCAAGGCTTTCACGCCCGTGTCGTGCAACACGAATGTGACCACCTGGACGGTATCCTCTATCCCCAACGCATTGAGGACCTGAGCAAGTTTGGGTTTATCGAAGAACTGGAAGAGGCGGGACTGATCCCCAAGGTTGAATCATAGCCGGATCAAGTCGATTTGCGACGGAATTAGACGCCCCCCCAGTTTCCGAAACCAATGGCCTAATGCTACAATCTCCCCATGAACAAGCTCTTTCTAATCATCGCCGGAATTTTCCTACTCATTGGCCCGTTTTTGATTATGGGCATGCATTTGGTGCATTGATTGATTTGCTAAATCGGATTGGTCGCACTGGCTGCTCAATGTGATTTTAAGCTGCAAGCCTTCGATCTGGGCCAGTAGCTCCTCTATTTTCTCTATGTTTCTACTCAAGGTAATAAACTCGGTTTGCGCTGCCAGCGTTGAGAGTGTCGGGAATCCATAGTTTCCGGATGTGGTTTTTAAATCGTGAAGACGAAATCGTAGCAGTTCCCAGTTTTTTTCCTCATAGGCATCTCTCAATTCCTCAACTAGTATGGGTAGCTCGCCCACGTATTTCAGTACTAAGGCGCGCATACTGGGTTCATTTTTCAACAAAGTGGATACCAGACTTTCATCAGAATACCCAGAGGATGGTTCTGTGTTATTGTCGGGATAGAGAAAATTGATCAGGGTCTGACGGAAGTAATTCCTTTCTACAGGCTTGGTGAGAAAATCATTGCAACCTGCTTTAAGGCAGGCTTCTTTAACTTCTACTGTTGCATTAGCTGTAAGCATTATGATTTGCCCAGGGTAGTTGCCTTCTCTCAGCCTTCTTACGGCAGCTAGACCGTCGAGTATGGGCATTTGCATGTCCATAAGAATGAGATCATATTCCTTCTTTAGTGCCATATCGACAGCGATTTCACCGTTGTCGGCTATGTCACAGTCGACACCCATTTTTCGCAATAGATAAGATATTAAACGTTGGTTGTCCGGGTTATCTTCAGCTAGCAAAACAGTGCCAGATAGTCTAATCGTACTATTTGTTGTCAGAGAGTGATCGCGGTCTGGGGCTTGGTTTATAAGCGTTCTTGAAGAAGGCTCCCCTGCGTTCAATGTAAGGGTAAATCGGCTACCGGCGTTGACAACACTTTCAGCCGATATTTCACCTCCCATCATGTGCGCAAGCTGTTGGGATAGATATAATCCGAGGCCTGTCCCATTGACTTTGTTTCTTGTAGTGGTTTCCAGCCGAGTAAACGGAGTAAAAAGGCCTTCCATTTGCAAGGGGTCCATACCTAGTCCTGTATCCTCGACGTGTACTTGGATCAGGTTTCTTTCAACGGAATACGAGATAATAGTTTTTATCCCGCCTTGGTCTGTAAATTTAATTGCATTCCCACAAAGGTTAATGAGAATTTGTTTTAATCGTAAGGGGTCAGTCACAATTATTTCTGGGATAGGGAACTGAACATCGAGATTGCAATACAGACCTTTATCTTCTGCTTGAAGACTTGCTAGAGCAAATACATCATGTATTAACTCATAAAGATGGCATTCAACTTTTTCCACCTCTAGTTTTTCCGCTTCAATTTTGGATAAATCCAATATATCATTAATGAGTGATTGCAGGTGTTTTCCGCTTCGAATGACTGTTTGAATTGCTTCGAGTCTATCTGACATCGATTGATTTGTTTCCAGTAGATTTTCAGAAAAACCGATTATTGCCGTGAGTGGGGTTCGAATTTCGTGACTCATATTGGCGAGAAAAGCGCTTTTGGCTCGTGTAGCACGTAGGGCTTCGTCTCTTGCTATCGCAAGTTGTTCTTGTACCCGCTGCCGTTGGCGAATTTCCTCTTCAAGTCTATCTCTCGAAATTGTGATTTTTTCTAGTTGGTCAATGGCATCGCTAAGTTTCGAAAATTCTCGGGAAGACCTAGGGCATTCACCCGTAAAATCTTTTCCGTTTGCGTAGTCAATTACGCGTGATTCGATTCTTTGTAAGGGTACACCTACAAGTCTACGGAAGCCAAATATGCACAAAAGTGTGAAAATGAAAAGACTCAAAGAATTAAACTGATATATGTTAGCCACGTGCTCTTCAATACGGGTAATCCGAGTTTCTAGATTCCAAATCAGATCGACATGTCCGAAGATTTCTCCATGCACTTGGATTGGCTCTGAATGTTCGTGAAACTCAATACTCTCATGTTCGGGATCAGTCCCCCAAACTGCCAGTGTCAAATTGTCTTCATTGCGAATTCGGAGTAACGCAATGTCGCTATTGTTTTTGGCAAGTTCCGATACCATTCCTTCCAATATGGCGATGTCTTCGGTAATCACCGATTCCACGGCCGAGGAGGCAACTGTCTCTAGTACTTGTTGCTTGTTTTTTTCTACCATTTCTAATAAAAAACTGTATTCCATGTGCCGAATGTATTCACTGGTGGCGATCACGACGCTCGTGCAGAGCGAGAAAAGCAACACTGTAGCTGATAACCATAAGGGCGATTTACTGAGAAATTTTCGCATGATTATTTTCCAGTAAAAAACTTCTTGTTGTTTGTTATGGCCATACGAACGGAATGATAGTCACTATCGGAGGCGGATAAAAAACCATCTTTATTGATTGCCTTGAGAGCGTCCTTATCACGAAAATTGAGTAGGGCATTCTGTAGCGCGGAAAAAATACGCGGCTCAAGTCCTTTTCGTGCAATCCAGGGTTTTGTGACATTCTTAAAGGTGGCGATCGCTTTTAGATCCTGCCCCTTGCGTATGAGTAGTTCTAATGTACTCTCCTTGATTGCGCCAGCATGGAATTTACCCTGGGCTACTGCAAAGCCCACTTGATCATGTCGGTCCAAATAGTCATACGCAGAAAGATCATTTGCATAGATACCGTGTTCAACCAGAAAGTTTTGAGACAAGTATCGGCCTATGGTGGAGCGCTTGTTCCCAAAGGCGAAGCTTCGCCCCTTTAGCTGGGAAATCGTATTGATTTCGGAATTACTGTGAACGATAATGGCACCGTTGAATTGCTTTTTGCCGTTTTTGCTTTCCATTACTAGAAGTTGAACACCTGGTTCTTTTTCTTTTACCTCTACATAGCTAGCCGGGCCGAACCGGGAAAAATCCACTTGCCCGTTAACCAAATCCGCTAAACCTTGAGTGTAGTTTGGTGCGATACTCAGTTTTATTTTTACGGGTGTATGCAGTGATTGGCTGAGCTCTTTTTCCAAGTCGTTTAATATAGGTCGAAATTGTCTGACCAATGTGGTGGGCTTATCGCTTGCGTATAGCCCGAATGAGAGTTTGATCTCAGCGTGGGCTCCGGGTAACCATAAAAAGGAAAGTCCAATGAGTACCAGCAGATAGAATGAAGTACGGCTTTTCCGTTTAATAATTGATCGCTCACTCATCTACTTGTCCTAATACGATGATTTGATGGGGGTTTTGATATGTCTCAATGTATCCCGATAGGATATCGGTATCTGCTTACGATTCTTAACAAAGGGGGGTAACGTGGCGGTTTCCTGGAGCGACCGTATACAACAAAGTGAGTTGACCTAACCCTAATTTCTGCGTATTGTTCGTTGATTATTTAAAGAACATACAGGAAGAGGGAGGCAGTATGTTGAGGGTAATGGCTTTTGCCCTAATGGTGCTAATGAGCGGAGTGGCGCTAAGCGCAGGCAATGAACAAGATAACTCTAGAGTCACTATCTCCTATTCACCCCTTACATTTAACTATTTTAGCGTCCATGAGTTTATAGGCGAGCTTGCCCTATCTGATTATGTGAGTATCGCGGGGATTTTCGGTTCAGGCTCAATTACCGATGACGTCACCGAAGAGAATATGAGTATCACGGAATATGGCCTTCAGTTAACCATCTATCCAGTTGGGTCTTTTGGTAAGGGAACACAGATTGGTCTTGAATTTAACAATGTAAAAGCCAATAACGGAAAAGAAGGACAACCGAATCGTTTTGCTAACCAGATGGGAATGGGGCCGTATTTTGGCTACAAACTAACCAAGTGGAATACTGTCAGCCTGATCAGTCAGGTAGGTTTTCTTACCTTCTTTACCTATGCACAAGACCCTGTTTCTAAGCAAGATAAATACACCTATGTGGATCCTACCGGTGTGTTTTTACGTCTTAACATTGGGTACACCTTTTAGACTTTTCTGTTCTACACTTAGAACAGTTTTGTTTCTATTTATTGGTGAAAAATGATGCGTCTGCTGCTCTCCTCGTTGTTATTATGTTGTTCCCTACACACATGGGCGTCAGAGCCTAGCTCCCGAGAGATGCGTGAAAATGCCACGGTAGGGGTGAATTTCTCCTATGCCTTCATTCATGTTCCTTTCGTTAAAGCCTGGGGCGCTAATGCGAATCTGTATACCAGTGGAAACTGGCTTTTTGCTCTGGACTATACGAATGCCAATAAGGCGATTAAAATTTTCTCCTTTCAACTGGGGGAAATAAAAGAAAAGCATATTGCCGTGCAGGCGAGGCGATTTTTTGGCAACAGCTTCAATCTCAAATTTGGTCTAGGGCAGCGTACGACCGAAGCGCTATTGCCCACCGATCTTTTTGATCTGGTGGTCAGCAACTACACCGAAACGGCATCAAAATTTACATCGAATTTTGTTCGTTTTGGGTTGGGAAATCAGTGGCAGTTTGGCACGCGATACACCTTTGTTGTGGACTGGTTTACGATCAACATCCCCTACAGTGGCGAGATTATCACGAGCGCATCTCAATATGCCTCGGGAGACAATAAACAAAAGGTGGAAGACTACGAAAACATCTTGAAGTACTACCCCTCTGGATCAGTTATCCAAATGGATATTGGCGTAATCTTCTAGTAAATAGCCTTGCCATACCCTGAGAATTGATGCATTGTAGCGCTTCGTGTAATTGCCAGTCTTCGTGTTGTGAACCGCTACGCCTCAAAAATTGATGAGATCCAACCCTTTCATGTCATGGCCATCCTTGCCAGAGCCAAAGAGCTGGAGGCACAAGGCCACGACGTTATACACATGGAAGTGGGGGAGCCAGAATTTAGCACGCCTGACGCGGTTACTGAGGCCGGAATCGTAGCCCTCAGAGAAGGAAAAACCCATTACACACCTGCTATTGGCCTCCCTGAATTACGCCAGGCCATTTCAAACTATTACGCCGATCAGTACACGCAAGACATCCCAGCGGAGCGCATTGTCGTAACCCCCGGTTCGTCCGGTGCCTTGCAGCTCATTACCTCCTTGATTTTAGAGCCTGATTCGGAGGTCCTCGTCACCGATCCAGGCTACCCCTGCAATCGTCACTTTGTGAGATTGGCGGGGGGGATGCCGGTTCCAGTCAACACAGACGCCCAAAATCACTATCAGCCTACCCTGGAGCAGATACAGGCCGTATGGACGCCGCAGACCCGTGCGGTGATGATTGCCAGCCCGGCCAATCCCACCGGCACCGTGATTCAAAGCAGGGAACTAGCGCGCATCTGCGCCTTTGCCGAGCAGCGCGAGGCCTACGTGATTGTCGATGAGATCTATCATGGCTTGGAGTTTGAGCGTAGACAGAAGTCGGCCGCTACGCTTTCCGACAATGTCTTTGTCATTAACAGTTTCTCAAAATACTTTGGCATGACAGGCTGGCGCATCGGCTGGCTCGTTGCGCCCGCGGATCTCGTCCCCCAAATAGACAAGCTCGCTCAAAATGTTTTTCTCGCTCCCCCCACCGTTTCCCAATACGCCGCCCTCGAGGCGTTTAGTTCGCAAACGATTGAGGAACTGGATCGACGCAAAGCGATTTTTAAAGAAAGAAGCGAATATTTGATTCCCGCGCTACGTGAACTGGGCTTTTCCATTCCATCCAGCCCTGATGGCGCTTTCTATGTGTACGCAAACTGTGAAAAGTTTTCCCCGGATAGCTTTGAGCTTGCCAATTGTTTATTGGAATCGGTCCATGTGGCCGTGACACCAGGGCTGGATTTCGGTAGCCATCAAAGTTCCACCCATCTGCGTTTCACCTTTACCAATAGCATAGAGAGGCTGAAGCAGGCTGTTACCAGAATAGAAAGATATATCAATAATAATCAATAAGTTAAGATTATTTCTTAATTCGTCCTAAGAAAACTTTTAAAGTTCAAAGACTTACCTTATAACCCTCTATTTCCTAAAGAAATTTCAGTACTTGGTCGAAGAATAACTTGATACATACTAGTGTGTTTAGAGTATTGTCAGTAAATCAATAATTTATGAAAACTCGTGTTAATCTCGGCTATAAAGATATCGATCCCTCCAAGCCCGTGGAGTGGGATATCTTCGATGAGAGTGATCGATTGCTGCTAAAGCAAGGGATGCAGCTGCATAGTAAAAAACAGCTGAAAAAACTTGTGGAGATTGGTGCATATCGCTATGAGTTTGAGGAAGACAAGCCTATTGATGCGAGCAAACAGCGCGTCCACGATGTATTGAGTCCGTTCGTACGAATCGAAAGAGTAGAACATGAGCTGGAGTTTCTGCTCAAAGAGACCTTTCTACTCTCCAAGAATGATAATGTGAATCTGACCAATCGTTATCTGGATCTGGTCGATGAATTGATAGACCTGTGTGAATACGATATCGATGCCGTGTTAGGTGCGATACATACCGATGAGCAAAACCGATACACGGTAGTGCATCCCCTGCATTCTGCTGTGCTGGTCTATATCATTGGAAAACGAATCAATATCCCCACCGATCGACTTATTTGTATTATGGCCGCCACGCTCACTTCCAACGTGGGTATGTATGAGCTACAAGAGGTTCTGCACGGCCAGACCGATCGACTCAGTGATGAGCAAAAGATCGAAGTGGAAAAGCATCCGCTGCGCAGTGTGAGACTGCTTAAGCGGGCCGGCATCACAAATAAACTGTGGTTGGAAATCGTTGCACAACACCATGAGCAACAGGACGGGAGAGGTTACCCTCGTCGAATTCGCGGCCCTCAGTTTATCAAGGAGGCCAGAATCGTGGCCATGGCAGACCGATATCATGCCATGATTTCACCCCGTTCCTACCGAAAGGGCTTAACCCCTACCATGGCCCTCAAGCACCTGTTTCAGACCCGTGGCAAGGTTATCGATGAAAAGATCGGAGCCATCTTCATTAAGGAATTGGGAATCTATCCACCGGGTACCTATGTGCGTCTGAAAAACGGGGAGACAGCCCTGGTGACCAGGCGGGGAAGTAATAGTATGCGTCCCAAGGTCAAATCCCTGCTCAGCTCGCAAGGACTAAAAATGCGTAAGCCCCTGGTGCGAAATTGTGCCGATCGTCGCTTTGCGGTATTGGGTTTGTGCCCACCGCTCAGTTCCTACAAAAAAGACCTCAGTCTGTTGTGGGACTACACCGTCTAGCCCGCTAACTCTCCTCTGAAAACTGTTCCACATACATCAGGCTGGCACCCGCCACTGCACTGGGTACGATAATCAAATTGAGCAGGGGAATCATCGTAACCAGCAGAACCGCAAAGCCGAATCCCATGGTGAGGCCGATTCGCTTTCTTAATTCTTTCCTTGAATTATCGAATCTACTATCATGATTTGAAAAGGGATAATCCATGTATTGCAAGGCCAGCATCCAGGCGCTGAAACACAGCCACAGCGCGGAGCCGATGAAGTTGACTCCGGGTATGAAGAGCAGGGCGACGAAGGGAATCGTCCACAAGAGTGAGTAGCGCAGCTTAATAAACTCTTCCTTTAATACGCCAGGCAGCGTTTTAAAGGACTCGTGCCAGGGCAATTCTGGCGTTTCGCTAGAGGTGGTGACAGTGATCTTTTCCACCGCTTCAGCCAGTGGACCGTTGAATGGGGAGCTGACGAGGTTGGCCAGCAGGGTGAAGCTAAAAAATACGAGCATAATGAAACCGGCAGCCAGTGCAAAATAGACCAGCAGTTCGATCCATTGCAGCCACTCGGGCACAGCCTCCATCGCGCGTCCAATGTAATCGTTTAGAAAGCTGAAACTCAACACGCCTAAAGAAATAAAGAGGGCGATATTGATTGCCAGCGGCAAGACTATAAAACGACGAAGCCCGGGACGCTTAATCAATTGCATGCCGCGTAACACATACAGGGCACCGGTGAAGGGATTGTTGGAACGTTTCATACTGTTTAACTTCCTGTTACCGACCTTTTTGCCAACAGGGCACAGCCCAATGCCGCATCGGTCTCTTGTTGGTTTTCGACCTGCACACCTAGTATTGCCTGCCTTATCTTTCTCCAGGCTTCATTCTTGGCGCCACCCCCCACCGTTATAACACGATTTGGATAGGAGACTCCCAGGCCGGCAAGTTTTTCATAGGCCTCTTTTTCCACGTAGGCTACGCCTTCCAGGAGTGCCTGAAAGAATTCGACCCGATCTTCGGGTATCGGTTCGATCAGCGCCTGCATTTGCGGATCATTTCGGGGAAAGCGCTCCCCCTTGGTTGCCAGTGGATAGTAATGAAGCCCCGTAAGCCGCGCGGGATCGAGTCTATCTTCCAATTCCCGCATCTCTTGTTCTGTAAACCAATTCAGGAACACCTTGCCGCCACAGTTTGAAGCGCCTCCCACCAGCCATTGACCGAAAAGTTTATGGCTGTAGATTCCGTATTCGGAGGAATAGATCGCTTGCTCTGACAACATCTTAATCGCCAGTGTGCTTCCCAATGAAGAAACGGCTTCGCCAGGGTGACTGGCGCCGGTGGATATAAAGGCAGCGATACTGTCGGTAGTGCCCGCGACAACTCGGCAAGTGGGGGAAAATCCAAAGCGCTGGATCGCTGGGCTAGCAATATTTTCAAGCCCTGTTCCTGCAGCGAATACCTTAGGTAATTTGTTAATATTAATATCTAACTCATTGAACCATAAAGGCCATGACTCCTGATCAGGTTCATATCCCGTCTTCAGCGCATTGTTCTCGTCGCTTAGGTTAAAGTGTCCATGGAGTTGGCCGGCAAGCCAGTCTGCCTGATGGACCAGGTGGTGGGCATGAGGAAATTCATTCAGTAGATACATGGCCTTCGCCAGTCCGGAACTGGCACCATTGGCGGGCGAATCTTTGGGTGCAATAGACTTGATTCGCGTTGCTTCGTCCAGGCAGGAGCTGTCGTTGTACATTAGCGCAGGGGCCAGAGGATTGCCTTTCTCGTCCACGACCAGCACGGTACCCGAGGTGCCATCGATTGAGAGGGCACGAATTTGAGAAAAGTCGATTTGCTTTCCTAAGGCGTCTAACACTTTTTGCAGTGCAGAAAGCCAGTGTGCAGGGTCTTGCTGGATTCTTCCCGCTGCGGACTTCTCCGGTGCTGGAAGGCTCGTTTTGATACTGGCCTGAACGCGGCACGCGTCATCAATAATCACTGCACGACATCCGCTGGTGCCGAAGTCGATTCCGAGATAGAGGTCCGTCATTTAACCTTAGGGCAGCACGACCGGGGGCGGAGGCTCCCAGCCAGGGGCGCGATGTTCCACCACTACGTCGGTGTAAACACCGCCGCGTACATTGAACTCAGAACGGATACGCATAAAACGCGGCGAGCAGGCTTTGACCAAATCGGAAAGCATTTGATTGGTCACGGCCTCATGGAATGCCCCTTCATCTCTGAATGACCAGATATACATCTTGAGTGACTTGAGTTCCACGCACTCTTTATCTGCAATATAGTCGATAAAAATGGTCGCGAAATCGGGTTGCCCGGTCTTGGGACAAAGGCAAGTAAATTCAGGGATTCGGATGCGAATTGTATAATCTCTATCCGTTTGCGGGTTGGGAAAAGTCTCTAATATTTTACTCGGTTGGCTAGGCATCTTTTGCTCTCTGTGTTACCTTAAGCGCAATTGTAGCGTATTCCTCCATATCAAGATAGGCTTGGAAGTTACTGAAAACATTAGGAATCCTATTCGTGGGTTTCTTTGGTCTATTAAATCGGTACTGAAACATCATGCGTTTAGATAAAATTAAGCTCGCAGGCTTTAAGTCCTTCGTTGATCCTACTACTGTTCATTTAACAAGCAATATTGTTGGTGTTGTTGGCCCCAATGGAAGTGGCAAATCCAACATTATCGATGCCGTACGCTGGGTGATGGGTGAAAGCTCTGCCAAGCACCTGCGTGGTGATTCCATGGCGGATGTCATTTTCAATGGCTCCTCGACCCGCAAACCGGTGGGGCAGGCCTCCATCGAG
>Ga0224501_10003562_pt1 | contig 12271 bp, 10 predicted proteins | sample SF_Oct11_sed_USG_4_FD_169105 | JGI IMG/M metagenome (GOLD analysis project Ga0224501, IMG submission 169105) | Sediment microbial communities from San Francisco Bay, California, United States - SF_Oct11_sed_USGS_8_1 | ecosystem: Environmental > Aquatic > Marine > Sediment | place: USA... | reverse complement strand
AAGATATATATAGAAGTGAATAATTAGAGATCGGCAATATGTAATAGAATGCATAGGGGGAACTGAAACTCAAAGAACACCGCAAAGGAAGCAATCGCTTTTCCCATGCTAGTTGTACATCTCATGCAATGTTCTCTCAGATACTTGACATTCAACTTCAGGAGAGAAACCAACATGTCAGACACGTCCATAGATGAAGAGATGAGAACAATAGAAAAGATAAACCGCAAGATAGAAAGTGGAGACGCGGTTGTCCTTACAGCTGAAGAGATGATCAAACTCGCTGAAGGCAGCGGGATCGAAGTTGCCGCGAAGGAGGTGGACCTAGTCACCACTGGAACGTTCGGTGCGATGTGCAGTTCAGGGGTATTCATGAATTTCGGCCATGCTGACCCGCCTATAAAGATGACCAAGTGCTGGCTTAACGATGTCCCGTTGTACAAAGGGATAGCTGCTGTTGACGGCTATCTGGGCGCCACCGCCCTTAGTGAGACGAAAGGTTTCGATTACGGCGGAGGACACGTGATAGAGGATCTCGTTTCAGGAAAGGAGATCGAACTTCGTGCTGAATCGTACGGGACAGACTGTTATCCCAGAAGGGATATTGAGACCGAGATCACGATCGACGACCTAAACCAAGCGATCCTCTTGAACCCGAGAAACTGTTACCAGACCTACGACGCAGCCACTAACAGCACGGATAGGGTTCTTTACACTTACATGGGTACGCTTCTTCCGGATTATGGGAATGTGACCTTTTCTGGAGCGGGGCAGCTGAACCCCTTATGCAAGGATTGGAACTACGAGACTATTGGAATTGGGACTCGAATCTTCCTAGGAGGAGGCGTAGGCTATATCCTGGGAGAAGGAACCCAGCACAGCCCGCAAGGCGGTTTCGGAACCCTCATGGTTCGCGGGGATCTGAAGAAGATGAGCACCAGATATCTCCGCGGGGCATCCTTCCACAAGTACGGAGTGACCCTCTACGTCGGCGTGGGCATACCTATACCGATAATCAACGAGAGGATTGCCAAAACTGCAACGTTGAGGGACGAGGATATAACCGTGAACGTCCGGGACTATGGCGTTCCAGTCAGACCAGATAAAAGGCCTATTATCGGGCGGGTATCCTATTCAGAGTTGAGGTCCGGCAAGGTCGTGATAGACAATAGGGATGTTCCTTCCTCTTCTCTATCGAGCTACAGGATGGCGAGGGAGATAGCTGAAACCCTCAAAAGCTGGATAACTGAGGGAACATTCTTACTCACAAGACCAGTTGAACTTATCCCAAGGAAAAGTAAGTTCAAGCCCTTGAAGGTTAAGAAGAAAGAGTTGACTGTTTTGGATGTTATGAAGACCAAGGTGTTGACAGCGAACCCAACTGATGATGTGAGGGATGTCTCGAAGAAACTAATAGAGAAGGGAATCGACCATCTTCCCGTTGTGGATACAGAGTCCAAACTGATAGGGATCGTCACTTCCTGGGACCTAGCTAAGGCAATAGCTCAAGAGAAGCGCCAGCTTGGTGACATAATGACGAAGAAAGTGATCACGGCTACAACGGATGAGGCGATCGACGTTGTTGTTAGGAGGATGAGCCGACATAACATATCGGGCGTACCTGTGATCGATGAGACGAACCGCATTATAGGAATCTTGACGACAGATGATATTTCCAGAAAGTTGGTGGGAGGTCGGTAAGGACGAGGCTGAGGCTGATCTACTCGACGGATGTAGTCGAGAAGCCGATACTGGCTGAGATAGTATTGAAGACGGGCATCTCACTGAATATTCTTGAGGCAAAGGTGAACGCTCAGAAAGGCGAGCTGATCGTTTCAATCCCCGCAAGTGGAAAAGACCTTGAAAAAGTGATCGAACTGTTCCAAGAGGCGGGCGTAAAGGCCACTATGCTTACGAAGACGCTCCAGATCGATATGGACAGATGCACGTCCTGTGGCGCCTGCGTCTCGCCATGCCCGACAAGGGCTCTTAGCTTTAAACCAGACTGGGCAATAGGGTTCGACGAGGAGAGGTGCGTAGCCTGCAAAGTATGCGTCACAGCATGCCCAGTGAAGGCCATCACAATGCTTTGACGCCATAATGCATTTCTGGAGATCGGTGAGCGGCTCCGTTGGAGAGCAGTCTACTTGAGTACAGTATGGTACTAGAAGAATCCAAAATCCACATAAAGGGCGATAATAGAGAGGCCATACTCCAAGCCATCGAAGACATTAGGCTTCACAGAGAAACGCTAGTGGAATATATCCGGCACAATCCAGAATTCCAATATGCGTTGGAACCCTTGAAGGCTGAGGATGATGTCCCTATTATTGTTAAGAGGATGACGGAGTCGTCCAGATTGGCCAATGTGGGACCTATGGCCTCTGTCGCAGGTACACTTGCCGACCTAGGATTGGAAGCGATGCTGAAACACAAAGCGAAGGTGGCCCTCGTTGAGAACGGGGGTGAAATAGCCGCCTACTCGGAGCGGCCGATCACCCTAGCGATACTTTCTAGCAGCCTAGACCTATCTGGCAAGATTGGATTTCACATAGTGCCGGAGGAGTGCCCGCTCGGCATAGCGACCAGCTCGAGCAAGACTGAGCATGCAATCAGCTTCGGGCTGGCTGACTCCGTCACCGCAGTCGCCGGCAACGCTTCATTAGCGGATGCAGCTGCGACAGCCATCTGTAACTCTGTATTGGGCGATAATGTGAAGAAGTCGATCCAGCTGGGACTGCGCCGATGCCTTGAAATACCGGGAGTCAGGGGAGCGCTTGTAATCCGCGAAGGACATTCCGGGCTGATTGGCAGACTGCCGAGGGTAATCACCGTTAAGGAATAGAACCGTGATCATCCCCTAGATCTGGGTGTTGATGTTCTTGAAGACTGTCTATGTGATCTTCCAGTTCGACACCGAAGACTTTGTTACGCCTGAAACAGACGATGTCCTTTTGGATCTCACACAGATTCTGGACAAATTCGGTGTCAGAGCTTCTTTCTGCATTGTCGGAGAGAAGGCTAGGGAGCTTGAAAGACGCGGCCGCTTGGATGTTATATCCGCGCTCAGGAAACACGACATAGCATACCAGTCAGATCTTCACTCCGTTCATCCAATAATATCAGAGTACCTTGCGGATGAGGATTGGGACGAAGGGGTCAAAAAGGTTATAAAGCATGAATCTTCCGGTCTGGAGGATATCACAAGAATCTTCAGCGTCAAGCCCTCCGCCTTCATCCAGCCTGGCGGCAGCTGGGCTCCTCAAGTGTCATACGCGATGATGACACTCGACGTGCCAGTATACGCCGACGGCATCTTCGAAGGTGAGCCGGTCTGGTTCTGCAACAATCTCTGCTTAAGAGCCCCTTTTTCTTTTCCAGAGCACTCGAAAATAGATGACCTTGCCTCCATAAAGGAGAGATTTGACAAGCTCTACAACTCGAAGCGCGAAGGCGCCGGACTGATAGTGATCTTCTCCCATCCCTGCATGTTCATCACCGAGACATTCTGGGACACAGCGAACTTCACGGGCGGGATGAACACTCCGAAAGAGAGATATGTGACCCCCGTCTTGAGGACCGGGGAAGCCTACACTGAGTCGCTCAGAGTGTTTGAAGAATTCCTGCGCTACATCCTAGGATATCAGAATGTGAGTGTTGTGACCTTTAGAGAAGTCCGCAGCCTCTATCGTGAACCAAAGGAGAGGATGCTCAGCTTGGATCAGGTTCTTAGCTTAGCACGAGACGCCGCTAGCGTCAATGACTGGCAGATAGTGGACGGCAAGTCCATTTCTCCGGCTGAACTTCTCCGTGTGTTAGTCGAATGCATCGTGAATTATCTCTGCAAAGGCGTCGAACCGGGATTCATATACGTTCGCCCTACTCTGGGCCCAACATCGAAGCCTTGTATCCTACCTACTGGAAAACGTGTGAAGATTGCTGATCCGTTGAAGCTTTCTCGTCAGGCCATCGAGTTCGTAGAAGAATATGGTAGAATCCCACCAGCTATCACCATCGAAGATGTCACCTTCGGACCCAGCGACCTTCTAGAGGCGACGGCTAAGGCAGTTGTGTACTACTCAGGATTTCGACAGCTCCCTTCAAGGGTAGAGATCGGAGACGTTTCGGATCTTCCCGTGGTTGTGCAGAGATGGAACCTTAGTGAGAGAATCAAGTCCCAATGGGGTTGGGCTATCCTTCCACAGGGTTTCACCTCCAGTAAAATAGAGGAGTTAACGATGTGGCAGGCTTGGACGGTTAGACCCGCGATCCTTCATACGTGAAGACTAGATGCACGTCTAAATTGCCTTGTTTATTTGGGGCGCCTTCGGGTATGATCCTAGAATCTTGACAAAGACGGATTCCGATTCCAATCCTCTCAATGCCTCAATACATCTCTCCTCGTCCTTGTGGCCCTCGAAATCCAGGTAGAAGTTGTACTCCCAGGGCCTCTGCTTTGTGGGTCTTGACTCAATCTTTGTAAGGTTTATCTCCCTCATTGCGAACGCCGCTAGGGCTCTGTACAGCGCCCCTGGAATGTGTTTGGTGGAGAAAATTACTGAGGTCTTGTCATCGCTTGAAGGGAAAGCTTCAGTCCTTGACAGGACGAAGAAGCGGGTGTAATTGTTCGGGTTGTCAGCTATATTCTTCATCAGCATCTTCATCCCATAGATCTCGGCTGCTCTTTCGCCGGCTACCGCGGCGGCGTCGATCATTCCCCTCTCCTTAATCATCTTTACGCTTCCCGCCGTGTCGTACGTGGAGACCAACTCGCAACGTAATCTTTCGAGCAAGTTTCTGCACTGCGCCAGCGCCTGCGGATGCGAGTATATGACCTTAACTGAGTTGAGCTCGGTATCAGGATTGGTTATGAGACAATGAACAATCCTCAGGACTATCTCCCCGCATACCTTGAGATCGTACTCAAGGAATAAGTCGTATACTTGATTGACGCTCCCCTCGATTGAATTCTCTATCGGGACTACGCCATAGTCGGACTCCTCTTCCTCGACGGACTTGAAGACATCCGAGAACCTCTTACACGGCTTCGGCTTGGCTGACGGGCCGAAGAATCTATATACTGCGCCCTCGCTGTAAGCTCCAGGTTCGCCTTGGAAGGCGACATCGACACTGTGTTTTTCCTTCACACTCAAACCCTTGTCTCAACGCGCAGAGCGGCTAGTAGGATAATTTCTCCACGTTTTTATCTTTTTCGGCACAACTACCACTGTCGAAACACTTTAATCCATATTCTACATGCTTATAGCGGTACCTGCAGAAGAGTGATGATTTGCAAAAGATACCCGTAGCCATGGCTACCCAGCACGCCGACTCCGCTTCTACCCATATCTCTGTCAGGGAAGAGGTTGACGAGGCTATAGGCTCGTTCAAAAAGGACAGCTTCAACTGTGACGAATACCTAGTCGACTATATGGGAAAACTGACACCCTACCATCAGATCGGACAGATCGTCCAGAAGATTCATGAAGAAACGGACCTCGTGCCGGGCGTCGACGTTTTCGTCACACCGAGAATGGTGAGTTCATTCAGTGACGAACCTTTCAGACAGCTGATGACTATGTTGGCCATAGTCGAAGGCATCAACTACTGCTCACGTAACTTCAACGAACAAGGCATAATAGAAGCCGTCCAAGCCGCCACCACAACAACCGAAGAGCTCAGAAACTGTAAGATGAGATGCGAGGATCTGCTTAGGGTTGCCGGCAACCATCTCAAGATAAAGACTGAAGATATGGGCATTCGAATCATACCTCTCTTCGGCGGCATCGCTGAACACTTAACCATGCAGCAGATGCTGAATCTCTTCATCAAGGATGTTAACATAAAGGATTATACAAGGATTTTCATCGGCAAGTCAGAGGCAGCTTTGCTATATGGCCACCTCGCATCAGTTCTATCATGCAAGATGGCCCTAGGGAGCTGCAAGCGAATCGAGGATGAGACTGGCGTTGAGATCTATCCAATACTTGGATGTGGATCTCTGCCCTTCCGAGGGCACCTCTCCCCCGAGAACATTGACAACTTCCTCAAGGAGTACACTGGCGTACGCACGTACACTATACAGTCCGGTCTGAGATATGATCACGGAATCGAAAGAACAAGGGCTCTGATCGAGAAACTGAGGGAATCCGTTAAGGAGCCGGCGATGGAGTTCGAGGACGATGAGCTCCGAGAGTTGGAGAGGATGATCTTCATATTCGCGAAGAACTACCTTTTGGAGCTATCTGAAATCGCCGAGAAGATCTCCGTTATCTCCAGCTACATACCGAGCCAACGGGAGCGGTTGCTTAACGTTGAGGAAGTAGCTTACTATCGGGAGCTAAGGAACGTAGAGAGCATTCTAAGACTATGCCCAGATCCAGATGTGAAGAGGAGCATCATGGGATACGCCTATACGGCCTTCCATAAACCTCCGAGATGGGTGAGTTTCGTCGCCTCTGCTTACACATGTGGTCTCCCACCTGAGTTCATAGGCCTGGGGACAGCTCTGAGAGAGATAAAGGAGACGATGAACGCAAAGACAGTTGACAGGCTTCTGGAGGAGATCTATCCATCAATGAGCGCGGACATCAAGTTCTCATCAAGGTTTCTGGACAGGGATCCAGGTCAGAATCTGCTGCTGACGCATAGGCTAAACGAAAGTATCAAAGAACTAGGTGATTTTGTGGAGTTGGAGGAACCAGATAACCGATATATCATACTAACCCGATTGGCGACATCCTACATCAAAGATATGCTCGCAGGAAAGGCATCTAAGAGTAAGAGACTTGCCATACAGCTCCGGGAAGATCAGGTCACTGAGTACCTCAACGGGTTGAGTGCAGAGAACCTCGGCAAGATGATCCTTGACCTAGGGAAGATGAGAAAGTCCCTTGCCTGAGCATGCAACACATCAAGGGAGCCGAAGAATTGAGCGCATGGTATGAGACGAAGTTCAAGGGGAGGGTCAACTACTTCAAACCCGATTACCCAATGGAAATTAACATAGACCAGAGAGACGAGTTGGTTGGGTACTGCGAGCAGTTCGTGAAATATGCCGACGACGCCTACTTCAACGGGTTGAACGTCAGGCTGTACACGAACATAGACCATGTACATGATTTCTGGTCAGAGAACTGGTGGCCGCACTCGCATACGGTTATGCCTCACGGCGTCGTCTACACGATAGACGATGGTGGAAAGATAGACTTCAGGGAATTCTGCAAAGGACCGATAGAGAAGCCCGAGATAAACGCTGGAGGATTCTACAACCGAGAGACAAAGACGGCTATAATATTCAACCAGGATTATTATGGACAGACGAAGCCTACGGCTCTCGGGATAGCAGCAGAAATATTCGAAGACCGATTTGGCATACTATCTGTCCACGGTGCCTCCGGAGCTGTCAGTGGCAAGGGATACCTCCTAATCGCACCGACGAACACAGGCAAGACCACGCACTCCTACGGCCCAGCGATACACCATCCCCAGGGCGAATTCCACCAAGACGACTGGATCTTCGTGAGGTTCGAGAGCGGCAAAGCCTTCGGATACCCCTCTGAAAGAAAGTTCTATATGAGGACTAACTCCATAAAGAACTTCCCGTGGCTTGAGCCCACATTTAGGAAGAACAAGCTGGAAAATGTAAAGCCTGACGATCCGACAGAGAAGTTTCTCCCATCCCATCCGAGAGTGATGATAGACCCAAAACTGATACTCAAACCAGAGAAGGTTGTAAGCGAGATCAGGATAAGCAAAACCTTCCTTTTGAAACGAGACACTGAGGACAATGTGGTGGCCACATCCCTAGACCCCGACGAGGCTGTGGGGATACTTAGAAAAGCCCCTGAACAATGGTACAACAACTATCTGATCACTTACGGCGACAGGAAGGTGGAAAGGAGAGCTGAGCTGTTCAGAAGGCTCTTCGAGATAGCTGAGCCTTACCAGATAAACATCGTGGCCGATGTGGACACTATTAGGAAGATCATCATAAAGATAGCGGGGAGCTAGACCAGATCAGTCTTTCAGTCTGACTAGACCGCCCTTCGCTGCAGATCTTGGTATTGACTCAGCTATTTTCAAGGCTTTTGCGTCGTCGAGACTGGCACCGAGAGGCTCTTCATCTTGTCCATACGCCTCTGCCTAAGCCTCGATATACGAATCCTCTCTTCTCAACTTCAACGGGATCGATAATGCTGCTCATATCCACTATCGATGGTGGATTTCTCATGAGGAGCTTTATTCTGCCCAGGTTTAGACGTTTGAACCTATCATGACCGACAGCTACGAGTAAGCAGTCGGTCCCCTTCACTGACTTCGTTAAAGTCCTCTCGACAGGATAGCCAAACTCGCTCAGCTCCCTACGCGAGAAGAGGGGGTCATAAACCTTTACGATCAACCCTTTACTGCTGAGGAGTTCAACCAAGTCCTTGACAAATGAACCATCGATCTCCTTCAGATTCGGTTGACCGGAGGCTCCGAGGACTAGGACCCTAGCGCGCCTAGCAGGTCTGCCACATGAGCGGACAGCATCTCTAACTAGATAGAAGACTTGCTTCATGATGTCTTCGTTTATCTTCTTAGCAAGCTTGACCGTGCGGAGTTTGATCTTGAGAGCCTCGGCCTCCTCTATAAGGACGTAGGAATTTTCTGAGTCCTGTTTGCCTACAATTCCTGGAAGGGAAAGCTGACAGTGAGGCTGCATGTTAGCGGCGTCCCTTGCCTCTATGAAGTCTATTCCAGCTTTTTCACAGAATCTTGCGAGTTGATTGGCTAATGCTGTATTCACTTCGTTATAGACACTCGCGAATAGCCTCACAGCCTCAGCAGTCTTGGTACTGCTTAGCTCGATTAGCTCGCCTTTTGTGATCGTGCTCAGGAATGCTCTTGCAAGTTCCGAACTCTTCCTGTCAACTGCTCCAAACACCTTAGGGTTTCTGATCGCATCTTGTAGTCCTTGGCCTGGAACGATCCGGATCAGACAGTGTGCCAGGCCGAAATCGTCACCTGCTCTTAGGCCGGAAGCCATTTCCAGTGTTTCTTTGATCAGTGTTTCCGTCATGCCAGGCCCCAGATTGCCGTTTGATATAACGAGTGTATCAGTCTGTAGGTTTAGGCCAAACTCCTTGGTGACCTTCTCGATATTCGAGTAGTCGTATCTTCCTCCTTCATCGATCATTGAGGAAACAGAAAGCAATATGATGTTGCTGTTTGATGTGGGTTCCTTGATATCGGTTGTGGCTGATAGGCGCTCCTTCTCTACATTCTTCCTTAATAACGGTTCAAGATCTGGTTCTGCAAATGGGACTTTGCCCTTTCCCACGAGGTCAATGATAGATGGATCGGAATCAATGCAGAATACTCTAAACCCTGAATTGGCGAGTAGACAGGCAATCGTCAAGCCCGTTCTGTCGCATCCCAAAATGCTAACGGTGATGCTTTTCCGCTTTCTTGGATTGACTATGTCATCTTTCTGGATTGTCCTGGCTTGTTTCATCGTTTCTCACATTCATTCAGAGTCTTTCGATCTTTTCTGCAATGAAGGCTATCGGGTCTTCAAAACCCTCCACCAGCCTCTGAGCTCTCTCGGCATATCCTGTCTTGACGTCCTCTATCCTCTTTAACATGTTCAGAATCCTCTTGACCATTCTCTCAGGCTTCTTCTCCCGGATTATCAACCCCTCTTTCATAAGGTATTTCTCGATTAGGTAGGGGTCCCCGGGATAGCATGATAGTGTTGGAACTCCTAGTAAGGCGGCCTCAACGCTCATTGTTCCACCGGCGCCGATGAAGATCGTTGTATAGTGCAGTAAGCTCGGGCCGTCTATGGTGGATTCGCAGACGGTTGCCTTCTCCTTGAAGGTCTTCTTCAGTGATCTTATCTGCTCTTTGTATCGAGGCACAATGACGATCTGATAGTCTTCTTGCTTTTTGATGAGCTTTTCGACCATGGGGATGATGGATATCCCCTTCGTCCTTCCTAGGAGGTAGGCTGCGAAAGACTCTTCCGTTCTGAAAGTTAGTATAGGCTTCGATGCTTCCAGGTTCAGCTGCTTGAGAACCTTCCTTTCGGGCGTGAAGTCCTTCAGCCATGCCCAGGGATCAAGGGCTTTGTATTGAAGGATGTTTTGAGTTCGAATTCCGTATGCCGCCCAGACTCTTTTTGGTATCACCTTGGGCGTGAAAAGGATCTTCGACAGAGGTATGGTCAACTTTGAGACGGCCTCGGCGTGTGGGGAGTCGCTGATGCAGATGTGAGGGATACCTAGGCCGAAGGCGACACGGGCCATCTCCGGCGACGAGAAAGATACAGCTATGTCAGGCTTCAGTTCATCGATTATACGGGTCAATGCTAGCATTCTTTGGGCGTTGGCTCGGAGTTTGCCGACAAGCGTCCCGCCGCCATGCCTTCCCACAATCGTCGCTTCCAATCCCTTGAGTCTTAAGAGCTCATTCACCTCGCGGTATTTTCGGGTTGTCTTCGATACTTGATGGCCTCTACTCTCCAAGCTTTCGATTAACTTAGGCAGGAACATGCACTGCTTCGGGGTTAGTATGTCTATGATAATCCTCATCTTGGACTGTAGCCTCTACCGCCACGCTCGGAAACGTTCACTATTTGCCATGCGCGGATATATCTAAACCCACAATTACTTAATAAACATAAGCCGGCATCAGTCACTTAGCCAAGCTCAATCTCATCAACAGTCACTCGCATGCTCGTAGGTAAGCCTCTCATCCTTTGGCACGGGTAGATGAGTGGAGGGATCTGGTTGTCTCAATCATTGCGAGATAGTTTTTCGGGTATGTAGTCGAGAGGGCTCCTGTTACAGGCGGCAACAAACCTTCCCCTAGAGCTACCTATCCTCTGGCGTACCGGCTTGAACCGTCGCTGACGACTTCATCCTTTCTGAAACTTGCGTTCATGTCGGCGCTTCCTAGATTGATAGCGTCCATCCCTAGATCATAAGCCATTCTGATTCTAGTCTGGATCTCTTGGTAGTCACCATAATGTCTATAGAAGAGCTCATCCATAGCGAACCAGACTTCCCAAAAAGGAGGCTTACAGACTCATTCTCCCCTCAAAAGCCTTAGGAGTGCACTGCTTTCCCTAGAGATCACCACCCCTGCAGCCTCTACACCAAGTATTACGGCGATAGATTGCTTTATACGAAAGCTAGCTATCTGAAATATGAGGTTCAATGATTTATTGTGTACTCTATTGCCATTGTCTGATCGGAACGAAGTCAGTTGGTGGTGAGTAAGCTTTGCCAGCAAAGAGAGTGGTATTCGTCATTGCTCCTGAGGGTTTCAATGATCATGAACTGCTCCATCCTAAGGGGATACTTGAACGTGAGGGCATTGATGTGATTGTTGCCAGCACGATTCTGGGGAAATGTCGTGGGATGCGTGGGGCTGAAGCGGAATCAGCAATGACGATAGAAGAGATCGACCCTTCTGAGTACGATGGCATAGTTGCAGTGGGAGGAAATGGTGCATTGCGCTATCTCAGTGACAATGAATCTCTCATCAACTTGTTCAGGAGATTCAATGAGCAGGGAAAGCTAGTCTCGGCGATCGGTAGAGCTCGTCATGCCCTTCACAGCGCTGGGCTCTTTGGGAGCAACTTCTCATGGGGCCCGGAGGTTGAGATCAATGGGAACGTGATAGCTGCAAGACCTCCCGCTACGACTCCTGGCTGGAACTCAAAGAGATTTGGTCATCTATTAGTTAAGCATCTTTGATGCTCTTGGACCCTTTGAGCACCCAAGTTACGGGCAGTGGGGAACTAAAGGATGGTGAGCATGCCAGGAAGGGCATGACTTCTCATAGCGCACGATCGGGTTGTCAGAGTGCGTGTGGCGGGCTGTCCCTCTAGCTTTCTGCAGATAGTCCACGAGTCCAAGACGTGGATTTCAATTTCATGGGTATATGCGTAAAGTTTATATTCAGCGATTTCTATTTGATGTCTACCGAATTAAAACCGATGAACATGAAACGAGGGACGGAGAGAGTCGAATTGTCCGAAGACCTTAGGGAAGAAATGAAGAAACTCAAAGACGAACTGGCAGACCTGAGAGAACAGCTCAAGGGTGTTTCTGAGGAGAGACGGAGAAGACGGGGTGCGATCCGCGTTGATATCGGTGACCGCGTCCGTGATTATGTCGCCGACGTAGTGGAGGGAGTTGCTGAGGGCATATACGGCGAGGTGGAGAAATCTGTGTTGATTGGTCCAGGAGGCCGGAAGATAGTTCGGATAGTTCAGGAG
>Ga0224501_10003561_pt1 | contig 12272 bp, 9 predicted proteins | sample SF_Oct11_sed_USG_4_FD_169105 | JGI IMG/M metagenome (GOLD analysis project Ga0224501, IMG submission 169105) | Sediment microbial communities from San Francisco Bay, California, United States - SF_Oct11_sed_USGS_8_1 | ecosystem: Environmental > Aquatic > Marine > Sediment | place: USA... | reverse complement strand
ACCCCCCTACCTCCATGACGGCGCTATCCTCCTCTAACTCCCCTAACTCCACAACGGCGCTATCCTCCTCTAACCCCCCTACCTCCATGACGGCGCTATCCTCCTCTAACTCCCCTAACTCTTTTGTGCTTTTCAGTATGCCATTAGCAGAATAATAGTCAAAGAAATTGTTGGAACGTGTAGTCAGCTCTGCCTGTTGGGGAACCCCACAATCAGTTTTCTTCTCAACAGTCATCCCCAGTGTCTGTATATCTGATCAAAAATCATTGCATGGACAATACTCGAATCCAAACTCGCCCCCTGTCTTTGTGTATGCATATTTGTTATATCTGGCCCGCTAAGTTGTATTAGGAACTCCTGTTCTGTTGGGTGCTATCCGCGTGTAAAATGTCCAGGGTATAAGCATTGTACTGTTTGTCCTAAGGATTGAAGTAGAGTAAGTTCATTATGTTATACACCCAGAAATGCTTTCATTAACCCTTTCTCTCACACCCTCAATACACTGCTACTAGGAAAGAGCACTTTCGCACAGCCTTATCCGACAGTCATATGACACTATATAATAGATGTCATATGCTACTATATGATAGATGTCATATGACACTATATAATAGATGTCATATGCTACTATATGATAGATGTCATATGACACTATATAATAGATGTCATATGATACTATATGATAGATGTCATATGATACTATATAATAGATGTCATATGATACTATATGATACAGTATGATATGAACTGCTATGTGGACATTTGACCACAACTGCCTTGTCTAGATGCAGCCTGAGTTCACTAACACAATTGTATGTTTAAATATGTACTCAAAAAGCCACATAACGTTTGTTCAGTTGGTTAGTAGGCGGATCCTTAACTGTGACAGGCATATCACTACTGCCATGAACTCTGATACCTGAACCAAAGTAATAACATTAGTAGTATATTATTAATTAAGACAATAACACTGTTGTCCACTTCTAAATGATGCCTTTCAGGAGGGCGACTGCTGAAAAGAAAGGAGTACAGGGAGATCTGATCGATGACACCGGCGCTGACTCCGGCAGCGAGGCTGAGGAAGAGGCTGACACGGATGAAACTCAGGAGCAAATGTAAGTCACACTCATCCTCCTCTGCCACTGGATGGCCAATGCAACTGGCGGTCTCTTATTATGTGGCAGGCCCATAAACCCAATTATACCGCTGGATGGCTCAAATAGAAAGCTGCAGGATGCGCATTCATGGGAAGTACTGCTTTCGGTAACAGCTGGGTTCACTGAAGGTGGTAATCGGTGATACCCTGACTACCTGCACAGATGAGAATCACAGAGTACATAGGTTTTAAAGGGGTTAAGGCGCCCTTTTCAGACCAGCGCGGCAACAGAAATGGCCTTGATAGAAAATAACCACAGCCGTTGGTGCAGTGACCTAAAAGATTGGTGTTTGCATTGATGTCTCGGCTTACGCGCTGATTGGGAAAAATCTCTTCCAGGTGCTTATTAGACTCGTAGTTACACAAGTTTAAATAGCAAAATTGTGCGATAAAAATATAGAAATAGGGTTTCAGAGTGGGGTTTTTCACCTCTGTCACCGCAATGATAGAAGGTTCAGTTTTCTCCATTATTGCATTCAATTTCAAGTTCTATTCTATGTTCAGAGGGAGTAAAGATAATTGCTTTACTAAGTTTTAGTAGTTAGATCCCATTCAGGCCGTAGTTATTCAAGTCGCTGATATTCAATTTTGCAAAAAAATGCACTCACTGTCATGCAATCAACACGGAGTTGCCTCTCTTAAAAAATGGAGAGCACAACTCTGAAAGTGTGTCTACCATCGACCATGGCCTAACCCTTTTAATTCATTCAGATTTATTTTATACTCTTATACAGACATTTGTGCATTGATAATTACATGGCAGGTTGGAGTGTATATTGGTCAGTTGGATTAGTTCTCTGCTGCCTGATCCTGTCCCCCTGGCCGAAGTGATGCGCTGGCTGAATGGAACTGCTCACAACCCTGTGATGTCTCACTTCGAACCGCTCTGAATATGATGGGCGGCACCGGTTCCTGGCTAGCCGGTTCTCTCTCGGGCTCACGCGGCGAGCTCAATTCTCTGTGAGCCTGGAAGCAGGAAAAGACATTTGCACTGCGGCGACGGCGCCTTTCCCTTCTGTGCGATGTCGGTTGCGCCTGGTTCAAGGAAATCTCGAGCATTGGTTCTGAGGGCGTTGATAAGAGCTTCACCGTCTGGCGTTCCAGCTGGGCCAGCTCGACCTCCATTCGCAGCCGGCTGTAGTCCCGTGATGATGGCTCGTATTTCCTTCGCATGTCTGTCCACATTTCATCATTGCTGGCTTGGTTTTGCGCTGTTGCTCCTTCAGCGGAGGCCTCGTCTTCGTTATCAAGGGAATTTCCATTTCTCATTTGCTCCCTGATTTCTCTATCGCGTTTCGATGTCAATTCCTGGTAGGTATTCAACCCATAAGCAACGATGCGCCTCAGGCGATCCATGGAATTGCCGTAATCAGAGTCTTCTGATGACCATGACCCTGCGGTGTCAACCTCCACGTACTCTTTAGTGACCTCACCCGTGCGTCTCCTCACTCCCATGTTACTCATCTGAGGCGTGGATCCATTTCGACGGAGTCTTGGTGACAATAACCTACCACCTTCCATCGATGGTATAAAATCATGGCATTGGACACATCTTCCTGATGCCAGATGTAGGTATAACCTTTGCATCCGCTTGGTTTCCTGCATATGGGTCAACTCATACCGATCTATCAACTGCTTGGCGTGGTTCAAATCTTTAATGATCTGCCCACTCTTTGTCTTCACTGGTGGTGTTAGTGAGTTGATCTTCCCGACGGGAAGTCTAAGCCCAAGTTCTGGAATTTTCTTTGATTTAGAGAAAGCTTTTGCAACCCCAACTAATCGCATCAGACTTTGCTCTTTCTGCAACAACACCGAATAGCACAATATTTAAATCTGTTCAGTGGCTGCTAGAGAGATCGCTCGGCTTATATTAAATATTACCTACCTTCACGAGGTGTGTCTTCACTTCAGTTCTATGGCAAGTTCCTTTTTCGCTCTTCTCTGATACATATGTGTATGTAGACATGCCTTTAAGATACTGATGCATGTCGTGAATGCAATTTAGACAGGCGACCCCGTACGCTTCGTTTGCCTCGTGCTGTTGTTCGTCACACTGGATTGTGATCTTTGGTATCACTTCTTTTTTGCCATACTGTCCTGTCTGACCTGATCTTCGACCAGTTGCTGATGCTTCCTGGAGGCCGGTGTTAACCTACCATTGAACCGACACGCATAAAAACTGCACACATCAATATGCACCATCTAACTGATAGCCTACAGCCACTTTAGAGAACATTTCTATCAAGAGGCTTTAGTCCAGGCTATAACCACTTCCCCTTTGGATGACCGAAAATCCTTACATCGAAATCTTTGAATGGAATGTCTAGCTCTGTAGAGGATCGAAACCCATCAGGTCAGAGTACAATAGCGTGGACCAGCGAGCTTCCCATGCATGTATCTTATTCTTAATCATGCAGGTATAAAACTAGTCTTCACTCACAGTCACCCAGTTACAACTTGCACATTCTGGCTGTTAACCTATTATAAAAAAATCAAGATTACAAATAAAGAATCACATTCAGCAGTGATTGACTGCACTTCTTTTATACCGAGACTAATCAATCATGTTGGAATCTCATCACCTAAGTGATATCTCTGATCCTGAGTTATATGGCATCATAACAAAGAAGGTTAATTCTGCGCCTACCCTTTCTCTCATATCGTCTAGATGCCAGTTTCTCACCAGCCCTTCCACGCCTTTCTTCTTATCCAGGAGAGTTACCGTTCGGCAAGTTGGACAGGTTAATCGCTGTGTTTTCAGCGTGTCGCTCATTAGTTGAATGCATGATCTGCAGAAACTATGTAGGCATTTCAGTGCCACTGGTTCCCTGTATTTACCATGGCAGATAGCACAGTGCAGATCTCGGTCCCATTCTTGGAAAAGTTGTAGCAAATCCACCGAACTGTCGTCTCCTTCTGTCATGGCAGCTTGGTCAGGGATAGTTTAAATTGATATGACGTTGCGAGTTGACTGTCCGATTTCTGTGTTGCATCCCTGGCAAAATACCACAGTACTAGCTCAGACTATTTTTATGAGGGGAATATTAACTCCAACTTTAAAAGTTATCCTCTCTTGGTCATTCGGAATATAGTAAAATGTCTAGATAACTGATGATGTATAGTGTGTATAGTGCGCAATTTTTTTATCAGGAGCATCTATGGCAGTATTATGGGCCCTAATACGCTATACATGACACCATAGTAAGTCTGCATGCATCTGGGTAATAAGTTTGTCACAAAAACCCTCGCAATGGTAACTGGTATGCCGGGATTGGTTGTTTGGGCTCGCATGATTGATTTCATAGCTTCCTGATTGCTCAGCTTTTTGCTAGTGAGGTGATGGCCATCAGTAAACCTAATTGTTGTCTAGTAGTTTTTCTTTCTGAATGGCCTAGTGAGCTTTCGAGTGCAAGCAACCCCTATGCAAAGTATGCCTGTGTAAAGTCTGTAACTGCGTTCTAATCTGTTGTTTGCGATAAGGCCTCCCTGACAATAGTATTTGCGCTTAAGTTTTTATACAAATATATGGCATCATACGCCCCCATAGTGTGCTTATTGCGCATCTTATCCGGTCCATTCTATAGTCTCATAACTGCTTTATGAGTCGCCAAGGTCAGCAGAAGCTTAACTACCAAAGTATTGTCCTTTGAGATGAAATATCTGAAGATATGTCTTCTATAGTCTGGGTGAACTAGGGGAACTGCATGGGTTTATTGGGTGTTGTGAAATTCGCTGGGTTGGACTAGTTATCGTAAAGAGGTCTCACAGTCGGGGACCCCACTCGATGCGACAGGTCAATGGTTGCAGCACCAGTACTGTGACAGAGATCATTCACGTTTTCGGATTACTTTTGTCATTGGCCAGATAACCTTTCCAGCGTGTGTAAGAAGTTAACAAATTATGTGATTTATTCAGAGATATCTCGAATGTGGTAAAACATGGGGGCTAAAGTTATGCATAAACATGCTGATAAAGGAGAATGTTTGCTCTCAATCACCTTTGCCTAACCAAGATGCAAAAGTCAGGACAATGACTTGAGGCATGAATTAATTTCAGATTTTAGCTTTCTTTATACTGCTTGGATTGAGTTCCGTGTACGGGCCACTGGTTTGGGTATAGATTGTGGTCACACGAACTAGGATTTGAGGCGAGTTCTCACCAATAAAGGATTTAAATAATAAGAGATTGAGATTAAGGTGGCTCTGCCACATGTTACACGTTCAAAATACACACAAACAGACAGAATCACTCTGTGCCGAACTGTTGCGTGGTATTTAACTGTGTGTATGTGCCAGGCTGTATCAGATGCACCATTACAGATACAAGCCCTTTAACGTAGGGCAGAATCTCACCCAATAGTTTCCTTTCATAACACAAAAGTGAGCCAACAAACCCTCTGTGACATTTGGGTCAATTGCCTGATCATTAGATCAAGATCACAAGCATACAATGTGCAACATAAAAGCTATATGCGCAATTGGTTCAAAATTTGCTCAAGCTTTGCCGGTGGGCAAGTTCCTGCTGCGTAGTCACTAGTGCAGCTGCGCGTCTGAAAAATCGGTCTGTATCGCAGTTGCTAAGAGACTCTGAATCACAATGCAAACATTTGTTTTATCATATCACACTATCCGGGATCAAATTAAAAGTGATTGGTAGAGGGATGTTCCATTGGGTACATTCAATGGATGTCGACATCTGACCTGATAAAAGTCCCATACAGTTAATGCAAGATGCGAAACACGGCTACTCACAATTCGAAATCAGCCCTGCTGACTATGCAGAGGCATATCACCAGACAATGTATCTCATTTCAGTGGTAACCAGGGCGTGATGACTCCCAATCAGATGATGATGCCTGGTATGATGATGGCTCCGAATGGAATGATGTACCCTAGTGATCCGATGATTTGGATGAACCAAGCTTACCAACAGCCAATCATGCCTCCTCCTAAGTGAGTAAGCACATGGAGGGCAGTCTGTTCCCTCAATCTGTACGCTGTTAGAATCAAATTGCCAAAAAGATGAAATCCTCTTATTTTTTCCTATGTGGGCCCTTGACCAGCCTACATAACGAAGCTTGCTTGAAGGGGTTATCTCAGGGCCAAAACTGTCTTCACTTGTTTTCAGATTCTGACGCCTACCATGAACAAATGGGCCCAACAACCAGTTCAAATGGAAGCTTAGATATAGTCCTATCCATTGCGCATACATAGAACCCTTGGCGACGCACTTTTCAGACCGTCGACCCAACAGAATTGGCCTCGAGTTAGAAAATTAACACAAAGCTGTTGGTCTTTGCATTGATTTTTCGGCTTACACTCTCATGCTAGGAAAAATCTCGTGCAGATGCATACTAGACCTGTAGTTACACAAGTCTGAATAGAGAAAGTGTTCAACAAAAATATAGAAATAAGGTTTCAGAGTACAGTTTTTCACCTGTCAGCAAGCGTTATTGCCATTATTGTGCAATGATAGAGACCCAAACCCGGCAAGGCACTTCTTATAGCATCCGTTTTCTCCAATATTACATTCAATTTTGAGTTCTATCAGGGAGTAAATATCATTAAGTTACTAGCTTTTAGTAATTAGATCCCATTTTCTTTCTATTTGGGCCATTCGGACCGTAGTTATTCGAGTGACCGATATTCGCTTTTTGGAAAATGACAATTCGCTATCGCCGCAATGAATGCATGGTTGCCTCCCTTTAAGAATGGGAAACAACTCTAAAAGTGCATCTACCATCGACCGTGACATAATCCTTTAATGACCTCCTGGGGTGGTGGTGGAGGTGGTGGAGGTGGCGGCGGCGGTGGTGGTGGGAGTCTAGAGCGGGTGGAATGGGAAATAAACTCAAAATATAACAATTTTGACAATCAGACTGCATGTACTGGTATATAAGTATTGCTACCAGTTTACTGGAGTCTTCCTTTAGTAGATGGGGTCACTAAGTAGACAAGAAGGTTGTAACTGCGTGTCGAATTTAGGATAGATGAAATCTTTGGGGCTTTATAGTCTTAGCTAGTTTCCTGTATACAGTTTTCTCCATGAATTTCCGTTTATCTTCTTACTGGTTATCGAGGCTCACCCTGTCGGGGATTCCTAGCATAACTGAATCAGACACCAGCGCAGACTTCAATGCAATACAAATACTGTGAGCCTTGTGTATAGGCTGATCTTGTTACACATAGTATAGGATGATCCCATCATAGCAGAGGTGCCTCGGTGTGGTATGAGCAGCGGGTGGTGTGGAGAAAAGACACAATAGGTGCATTCGCGTGCTCGCGGCCGAAATTTTGGGAAAAATTTTGGTCGCGAGGACGCGAACACTCGGTCGCGGTGAGGAACCACTGTTTAGTTCAGGAGGGACTTTGATCGGATCAGAGTTGTCCTCTCCCAACTTTAACTCATCGGTTAGAGCCGAACGATCATTCGCGATTCGTTATCTCAACGTAGTACTCAAGCCTGTCTGCGGTAACCTTGACATTTGCCTAACTACCAGGCTACCGCCTACTTTCGGTCGCGGAATTCTGTTCGTGTGCTTCAGTCGCGGACCGAAAGTGAAAGATGCTTTTTTGGATCACGCTTTTCGGTCTCGCTCTTGCGCAATTTAGCAGATTTCGCGACCAAAATCCATTTCGGTCGCGAAAAACCCGAGCACGTGAATGCTCCTATTATGCAAGTTCAGTATATTATCATGTAATATCACATTACCATGCAGGATATGTCAGGCAAAGAGACTTTATTTAATCAACTTTTCAGTGCCTCAAGCTGCGTAGATGCCCCATTTCTAGCTCTGTTTGCGAGTGTAGAGTTGCAGCATAGTCTGTAATAAACGCGTTTGTCAACCTGTTTTCAATGAACTGGAAGAAAGCCACTCATCCCGACACAAACTCAAATTCTATTGATGTGACCATGACATAATACAGTAGTATAATAAATAGATAAGTTACAAAGACGGTTTTGAATCCTTTATCTCAGGAGCTATCACTTCACAATGTGTCTATAAAAGTGTCTTATACTTTTTAAGTTGTTGGGTTGCTACTGTCTCGTTATAAGCGATGTAAAACATTTTGTATTTTTGTTTGCAGGGGATGAGGATCCAGGTCTTTCACCCTTTCTTGCCTCCGTAGATGATCCAATCCTGAAAACTTGCAATTCTGGTCACTAAACCCTTTGTAATCATAATTTGTTGTGTAATCCTATAAATATGAGCTGCTAATGTTTATGCTCTTGGTTTATCTATTTATAACTTCTACAACTGGCCTAAATATAACATCTACAACTGGCCTAAATATAACATCTCACCGAGCATTCTCTTGCTGTAAGGTATCCAGTTTATCTGAGATAATCTTTTAGGTCACTTCTCTGATCAAATAAGAAATAGTTAGTATTCCAGCTTACTTTGCTGTTTCAGTTCATCACCAATCTAGAGTATGTTTTGATTGGAACTCTGCATTCCCCCTAATTACAGAAGTAATTTAAGTATCCTGGCAATCTGCATGGGCTGTAGCATGGGGTGCTACAAATCCACTCACAGAAGACGCCCATGACCTATAATCAGCTGTAATGCAGTACTATATAAACAAGGAGTCTCTGAACAATATAAGTATACTAGTTCGAATGACCGATGGTAGCAAGATAAGGATGGGCTTTACAAATAAGGCTATCGCACACAGCTATTTGTTTGTGTATCTGGGTTTGCCCTATAGCAACAGCCAGAGCTGCTAGTAGGTCAAAGCTCCCATTTTAAAACATGGTAATGTTACTACAACGTGAAGGATACAAATCAAGTATTTGAATCTTTTCGTCTTCGCCTGCCCAATCTATCAGTCTTGTTTAGATATTTCAGTGGACCGATTACAGCAAAATGCATGGTGGATGGTGTTTATAGTGACTTGTTCTCATACTGAACAGTGACATATGTCGCTGTACTGAACTAGCTGGCACCGGTCGTTTTCAGGCAAGCTAACCATAAACACTAGCTCAATACAATGTCCTCAATAACAGCTGGCTATCTACTTATGAAGAGTAGAGCTTTGCGCAAGTTGTTTGCCAAATGAAATGAAAATATTAAAACAGTCATTATTTATTAATATTACGGATTTAAGATTTAAACTCTTAGTAGTAAAAAAGTATTTGCTAAGGCACAACTAGAGTTGATTGGCCAGCACTTCAGCAAAGTCACAGAATCAATGATGTCACCGGCTTCGCTGTATATGATATACAAATAACTGTAAAATTTTGATAACGCGACATTAGGAACGAGCAATTTCTGGAAGGCCAGGTAGATCAGCATCAACTTGACGAGCTTCTTGAGTGAGTGCACATATAGGACAACACCAAGCAGTGAGCAGATCCTTAGCGCAGGAGCCCTCGATACCGTTAGCCTCCCTGATCTGTCCTCTGATTTTAGTCCTGAAGTACAAATTGGCGATCGGGCATAGCATCACCAGACCGCATTTCAGGCAGTCCTCTCCAACCTGAAAAGAAACAGCATGCATTCAATTATTCAAATAATTTTAACCGAATACGGCCTCTATCGGCCCAACAGGGCCTCTATCGGCCCAACAGGCTAATTGCAGTGCCAAGCTCATCAAATTACAAGCCATCAATTAGTTTTACACGACAACGAAACTAAATAGATTTTCTTTCAAATTTTATATGCAACATTGTAATATGCATGTTTATTTGACGCCGAGTATTTATGTCTAGTATAATGTTATGGGGCTATAAGCCCATCGACCTGATGACCTACTTATTGGTTTCTCAAATATGATCAGACATTTTTAATCAGGCTTGCTATATTATAAACTGGCAGCCCAAATCACAGAAATAAAGCTGGTAGCGATGATATGGCATCTCGTGAGTCGAGACATACGACTTTCAAAAATAACGAAAAGGAAACTAAATCCAGAGGTATTCCTATGTTTGGGTACGTACCTTTTCGGCGTTCTTGCCGTGAACATAACATGGCACAAACCAGCTCAATGCGCACACTGGAATATTTCCGAAGCAGCTGAACAAGCCATTTTTCCATTCGGATCCCATGTTAGAAGATATAATACGCTTACACTAAGCTCGCTAGACAAGTTTCCACTGACTGCCGGTTTGACATTTACACGCCCATCCCAGAGCCGGCGATTACATGCACCAATCATAGAACAGCTCAATGAATGGGCTTATCGTAATAGAAGCTATCCTGCCCTAGATAGCCTGTTGTTAGGTTGTTGCGCTGCAATAGGCTGTTTCATTGTAAAAGATAATTACAAAGATAGCATAGCGACCCAGATAAGAATGGGGTGATGCTTTAAAACTAGTTACATAGTAAAATATTAGGCTGTCAGTCACAAACATGAAGAATAAGGCCTAAAACTGGGAGACACTGGACACACAAAGGACACCATGGGTGGGAGGGAGGTTTTCACTCACCACAATACTTCAGGTTATCCAACCTGTCGGATTAGATCAGTCTAAGAAGAATTGAGTGAGTAAATATACTATATTGTGGCAAATGGGAATGACTAGTATTTATGAGACTAGAAATAGTCCATTTACAGTAGAAACACTCCAATTTAAGTAAGAGGTGGATGTTATCGGTTCTCAGCGATCTGACTTCTGCGCCGTTCTCAGGTTTTCGTACGCAGTGAATCCAGCTCGCTGGTACTCCTGAGCAGCAGCAACGCGATCAGTGGAATGAGTGATACCACGGCCTACGATGATGATATCAGCGCCTCTTAGAGTGACAGCATCCACAGGGCTGACATACTGCTGACCCAGGCTATCACCACCACCAGCAATCTTCACTCCTACGTATAAAAGACAAGGATTCAGTGAGCAGTGTAACATCCCTTGGTACAACTGAGCATCGGTCAACTGACAAATGCCTTACACAGAACATGCAGAATAAAACTACCTACATGTGTATACTGTATGGGGGATGGGTAGAGGAAGGTGAATGATGCGGAGGGGGGGGAACCTCCTAGTCACTAAATAGTAAGTAGACTAACATGGGCTCAAGCCAATTGAGCCATCAATTATCTCCACTGGGGCGCAGTCACTGCCTAAACAAATGCCTGCTCTAAGAATTGCTTATGACAAGGATACAGGTCATCCCATCTATTCCATCAATATGCTACGCTCCACCAGCTACCTAATGACTTACAGTGCCTCCACTGCCTCATTGGTAGCAGTCGTGCGTGCTCACTGATGAATTACATACCAGGAGTCATATGGATGAATGTCGGGTCGGATGTCAACTTGGACTGGGAGATAAATCCAATCACAAATTCGCTTTCCTCTCTAGCCATATTCACAGTAGCTGAAACAACAACAACTTCTCATATCACAGATGGAATGGGTTATTGGGGTCAATTGGATTACTAGATATTTACTAGGTGTTTACTAGGCGAGATGGTCTGTTAGTACTGAGAGGAGGATAGGGTATATTTAAAACACCAGACTGGCATTGATATTTAACACAGCAGGAATCAAAGAGCAGGGCTCGCTGTTCCATAATTAGCGATGCACTAACTAACCCACTGAATAGCTGGCATTAGCCAGGTTTCCTTTTGAGCTCATCTCTGCCAGCATGACACAGGCCCTGCCTTTGGGCATGCCAACCTGCAATTGAAACCCTGGGTTGAGCCACGCATTTAGGCGAAACTAGCCAATGCCAGGCTACCCATCTCATATTGTGGGATTGACAAACTGGAGGACTAAAAAGTTTCCACTTTTAATGCGAGAAAGGCAAATCACTCCAATAGACCAATTACATGTACAAGTAACATCAATTCAATCACTTGTATTATTTTTTGCTCAGTTAGGCTAAAAATGAATGGATTCGTGCATCCGTTTATCAGCACGAGGGATCGCCTATCAGATCGGGTAGAAGATTTACTCAAGCTGGCAGCAAACACTCTATGTGAAGCGGTTACCTCTTTTAGTGCTGATATAATGCCTGGTCCAGGGAGAGAATGGGCATTGGTAATGTCAGCCCAGTCAGCAATGTTATACATTCCTCCAGCATACTGCTGTTTCACAGTGGCACCGATATCAGCAAACTTCCTGTCAACACAAATGGCTCTTTGACCAGGGGGGGGGGTCAAATGATTACAGA
>Ga0224501_10003560_pt1 | contig 12277 bp, 4 predicted proteins | sample SF_Oct11_sed_USG_4_FD_169105 | JGI IMG/M metagenome (GOLD analysis project Ga0224501, IMG submission 169105) | Sediment microbial communities from San Francisco Bay, California, United States - SF_Oct11_sed_USGS_8_1 | ecosystem: Environmental > Aquatic > Marine > Sediment | place: USA... | reverse complement strand
ACCCTGTGATAGAATGTCACAATGACACGCATAGCCCGGCTATTGGAAATAGCTGCTGGCACTGGGTGATTCACTATGGATCCATTGTTTCAAGTTATTTTTTTTAGTTGTTCATTGATGAAAATGAGTATGCAAAATTGTAGCCATTAGGCATGTTTATCTCCGTATGCTTATACAATAGGCAATGAATGATACAGCGGCTGGTACAGGGTAAAATGAACCCGGTATATAGATGGCCATCACCATTAGTTAATATGCATTATTCATCACCGCGGGGAAATGCGTCCAATACCAGCGAAACAGTGAAAGGATTACCTGGTGCTAGTTTGCACTCGCTGGACTCCTTTGTGTTGGAATCTTCTCAGTATAAATTAACACCCAAACCAAGTCTGATCTGATCAGTTGAGATGGGTTTATAACACGAAGGGTCTATAAGTGAATTTATATGGCGTACATCAGGACTTCTAGTGCCAATGACGACTTTACCTCTCATACAGCAGACGGATAGTCGAGCTGTGAAGTGTGAACTGCATTGTAGCCCGACGCTAAGCTAATGACTCACTGCCCTTCAGTTCTACGCGACTGTGGGTGTCTTACCTTTCTTTGAGATACACTGCACGCAGATAAGGGATGACATGGTCTCACTCTTCATACACCCACTGGGTATCACTCCTCCTTGTGATTCACACAGTCACTGACTTAAGTTACGGACTCATGCCGTGAAGTGAATAATCTAATGTATCCGCTGTCTCAGGGTTAACTGATAATGAGAATTATGATTGTTGTCCTGTGTTCAGATTAGTATGTTTACAGTTTGTGTTGAGCCGGCAGTCATTCAGTGTATCCTCGCGTATAGATTAACTGTGCACCCAGGTATAACCTTTTTAGTAGTACTAACTAGTAGCAAAACAGCTATTCACATGTCTTCCAGTATCCGACATTCATTTGAATGAAAATAAAAGCCCGCATTGAAGCAGGCTGCGCTAAGCGTGTCATTATCAGGAACAAACAGACCATTCAATACAAAGGCGGTTGGACGAGTGCTACTGTAATTACTCCACCATGCTTATGCGCAGATGCACTAATCATCATGCGGATTCTATTTTTTGCAACTTCTAGGAATTATTGTTGTCAGTGCAGGGCTGTACAACAGTAATTTATTCTTATGTTTGTGCCAGGTTTAGAGTTTTTAAAACGTAAACCCGCAAAAAATGAAAAGCTTATGGGTGCATTTGGATACCTAGCAGCTAGGATAATAAAACATTCAAGTCTAGTCCTTGGCTTTGCCGTGTGACAATAAAAAATAATCAGCTGATGATTATTTATACATCAGCTGATCATTTTGTTAAATAAAGCGCCCATTTTAAGTGTCCAAAAAGCTACTGCGACATCAAATCTGGATGGGCAATCCTGACAGTAATTACAGTACAGCCTATGCAGGCCTAGATAACTCTGATAGCTGACAACACTATTGGTAAGTGTTACTACCAGAGTTACTAAAATGTTGCAGCATAATTATTGACTTAAGATAATGACAAACTTTGGATTATAGATACTTATGTGTAATGTCAGTACTGGAGAGTATTTGATGAGTTTAGGTGGTCCATGGTATCAGACAGATTGACTGCAGCTATATGATGTCCGGGTGACAAATTTGATTTTCTAGAAATAAGTTGATCTAAGTTATATGATGATAGTTGTTAAAATGCAGGGCCTGCAGGGCAGCTACTGTCTCTTGCAGATAAACTATCTGGGCTATACCTGTATAGAGGGCTGAAAAGAGCTTGAGAGTGGACACAACAGTTATGGGGAACTCTTCAGCTATTCACTAGTAAACAGTGGTTACTGTCCTGAGCACCAGCGAGAGTAGCTGAAAGGCACAGGCAAGTCTTTAAACTGGGCCTCGGCCATGCATATGACAATTGCGAGGTGTAATCTATGAATTTTGACAACTTAACTACTTTACACGAGAACACAATATGGAATATTATGATGATAGCCCTACAGATTTCTCTGTGCTCATTCACCCCTGAATTTATGGACAACTGGCATTCAACCCATACAATAATATAGACAAAAATCATGCGAATATTGCTTATGCCATTATAAAGAGATCGTGTGAGGGCGGGAGCTTTTAGGAGCTCCGAAGGCCCCTTGGTTACAGGAGCAGCAGACACGCATGCATGTATAGCTTTTTCTCACTCATAATGCCCTGTGGTGATCATACCCACAGTCTGTGGTAATCACCATCAGAGATCCACTAATATCAAACCCATAGCAATGATAACAATGGTGATGCATTAGGAAAACAAATATAGAGGTTCTTAGCAGACTCGGTCTTCTGCATGGTGACATTGATACTGCCACATGAGACGACTTGCAGTCCGAGAAATCATCGACGAACCCCAATTTGTACGCGTTTCAGTCATTCTTAATAAAGGGAAGATAACTCCGCAACGACTCGACCACGAAGCTGTGGATGATTTCTCATCCGGAAAATCGTCCAGCGTGGCAGTATCATATGGGATCCAAAGATATAAAAACCCACCTTTCTGATTAGGCTTACAGCCGGTAACCTGTAGACATAACTTCTGCTATGGAAACAGAGACTCATAGAGCTTTCACAGATGGAGTGGTAGTATATAGAGTAAGGGGGATGAGGAGCGGTTATGTCTGATGTCACATTCGGTTGTACGCTGACTTCTGTTATCCAGAGTTACAATAGGTTCCAAATGAAACTCACAATTCAAATCTGTGTTACAATGGACAGAAGAGGGCATACCACAAGTAAATGTTAGCTGATAACTCTGGCAGAAAGACTATTGTGGTGTGTTCAAGAGGGAATTCCGAACCTCCAGTGTTAGTCCAGTGGCAGTTGCTAATGGCCCATACCACACAATAGGTAGATATTCCTATCAGTAAAGTGTCCCTCAATATTCAGAAAAAGCGGAAAAGTACTCGGCCATCCTGTGTTGATTGCGATAAGTCCGATAACCCAGTGACATATGTCACTGGATAACCCAGAAAATGGTCTGAAGTAATCAGAGACATGGAAATAGAGATATCACATTACCACAGATCGCTACCTTCATGGGACTTGCTGGTGATTACAAAATAGAGGCTGCCATTGTATCATATACCAAATAGCCTGTTTTCAACCAAGTTTTTTTAAAGGAGATACTGGGTCAATCATGTCAAACATAGTATCATCTGAACGGTCCAAATCTACTCTATAAAGCCGACCCTGGAAAATAAACATTGGTGATTGTTTGATCATAGGGTCTTATTAAGGAGGGAACTATGTGGATACTGAGATCGTGTATAATCATATAGAGAAGATAACTCACATTGTGGCCTATGTGCTTATACAGTATAACAGTTACTTGCCATTTTAACAGTAATACTGTAAAGCAATGATTAAAGATCCGTGCAGGTGTCTAGATGAGATTACTAGCTTATAACTATGGTGTTACAACCCACAAGCCATTCTTTACATATGCAACCTTTTCATTTGGGAGCCTCCGCGGTCCGCATGCAGATATATCAAACAAAATCTATCAACAACATTGATTTTGGGACAGCCTCTCCATGATAAATTCTTGTCTTGGGATCTTTGTTTGTATGTCTCTGTGAGCAATCTTTGCGCCATACACGTAATTTCTAAGACCAACCAATAATATCGCGAGAATGCTCTATAAGTTCAAGGTCACCACGCCGCGCTGGGAGAAGGAGAAAAAAGTAATATTCATATTGCACGACTACAAGTGTTCATCCGTTGCTTTGCAGAATTTAAGTAGATGTAAAGGGGTGAACATCGACCATGACAAGCACCGAACCCCAAAGAGATGCACCTAGTCCTATCCAGGCTCCCGAAAAAGAAGTCATAGGTTAGTAATAGTGTCTATCAAGCTTATTATGATATGACTATGAGGATTCATTCAACTTCAAGACAAGTTCAAGTCAACTAGTGAACTACACAACTCTCTAGGCTAGCGTAGTGTTTAGGCAGTCACACCGACCCCCTCACCCGCAGTCACACTGGACTTGATCAACTCAATACTCATAAAACGATGAGTCAATGTCTAAACGAGTCACCCAATGTCTGGGTGAATGAATAATTGGGGGGCCCACGTAGCCGATGTCAGTCACCGACACTCGCACTGAGACTGACAGTGACAGTGAGTGATACTGACAGTGACACTGACACCCAAGAGTCGGAGTCAGTGATAAATGATACAATACATCATACTAGTCGACTCAAGAACAGGCACTGGAATCCCAGTCAGTCACTCAGTCCAGTGACTCAATCATGAGTCAGTCTCAGTTACTGCCTGTTTGTGAGTCGACCAGTGGCTCAGGCCATATGAATTATGATAAATAATAAATAATTTAATAAATACCACTTATTGACTTAACACCGAACTTTCAACAAAAGTTACTGTCTGACAATTGACTATGAAATAATTGATTGACATTGGTTGATTGAATAAACGGTTGAATTCATTGATTGACTGTCTTGTCTAACCTCAAAGTACAGAGCTATGTGTAACTGTAAGACTAGTCTAACTCCAGTCTAACTGATCAAATACCTGTAGTTATTTACTAGTATGAATTAGGGTAGTCCGAAGCTGGGTACAGATACTTCAAGCCTGATACCCCAGTACCTTCGAAACCTGATGCCCCAATACTCCCGAAAATAGACATGTATGTTGTTTTAGCACGAGTACATAAACAACTACCCATGTCCTGGTTGGCCTACCTAAATTTACTCATGACCTTTACCTCATCTACTAAATTTAGGCCTCAAATGATGATCTTTAGTTTAAAGTGTATAAGAGGCTGCGTAGGATTGACCTTAGATAGTCGGAAAAATACGGCAGAAGCAAGTGAAACTCCCTGTAGTCTCCGGTTGAAAAGTTGTTGACTTAGAAAATTAGCGACGTTTTTCGTACCACTTGCGGGCGGGCATTCGTGATGCCTGATGGCTAGGGCGATAAGATTCCTGTGGTTACTTGTTAGTCGGTTCATTGGTAATCCTTACCAAAGGCAGTTTTTATGCAATATCTTTGCTAACGGTCGAACGATCTCGGTCATGCTAACTCCGAGTTATTTTTTCATATTTTGTATTCTCATCAAAAATTCACAGAAGATGGCTTGATTGATAGAGAGAATTTCCGAACAAATTGCTAAACAGAAAAAACAACTTTCTTTTCTGTTTAGATCATATAAGCCTCTATAGTGAGTCAGCAGCTTGACTACCAGATCTGTGTTTAGATAGGGATGAGTCTGACGGGAATCGCTAAGCTCCGCTCACTATCGTATTGTGTCATACCTTATCAGGAATTTGAGGCAGCATATTTTGAGCAGGATCTTCGAAGAAATGAGAGCAAGGGTACAATGTGACGCCATGTTTTTCCGATCTCTGATTCTTTAAACAATACTCAAATGTGTAATAGGAGTTGTTGTCCATTGTCAAGATAGTTGCTCTGTGATCACAAACGAAATGGCGCAGGAAGTCCGGGGTTCACTTCAAAGTTTTTATTAGTTTGAGGTTGCATTTAGTATATACTGAGTCAATCGGTCACTCTGAGTGATCATGATACAAAGAATATTCACTCTGTTTTATCAACTTTAGGCAGTGAGTAAAAATTTCAATTCATAATTTGGAGTGTTCCTATTACTAACTCTGAAGTTGAAGTAGACCAGATGCCCTAATGAGTTCCCAGAGAGATGACTATCCAAGGCTTGGCTAATGTTACATATCATTGAACTGTAATTTGTCCCTTAGAAAGGTATAGATTGACTATCGGTTAAATCTTGCACAGTTATCAGGTACTGAGGTGTTGGGTTTTGGAAAACGGGTATCTATCTTTGGAGGTATTGCGGCATCAGGTGTTTTGTTTCGGAGGTACTGGGATATCAGGGTGTCAGGTTTTGCACTACCTGTAAGTAATAAATTACTAAGCCAGTCACATAATTGACTGTGACTGTGAGGTGTAATGTCAAGGCGCAGTTCGTCAGCGTTAGTCAGGGAATTACTCACACTCATCCTCACTAGTAAACTCCCTGTAAAATGTAACTGTAAGTTCCATGTCCTTCAGTGTAGTTAGTAGCTGTAGTTGTGACTCCCTGTCAAGTCTTTGGGTGCCCTTTGTGAGCCCAGATAGCCACACAAGTGACTGTAGTATTTCGACTTAGTATGATTCTGATAACTTAAGAATGGGTAAAAACTAATTGCCACTATCATCGCTTCTGCCCAGGATATGATAGAGTGAGAGTTAACGTCATGATATGAGTAGTTGGAAACACATTATAAAATCAATGAAATATTTTCCAAACATTCTGTTTTGATCAAACGTCTGCAGAGTGTAGTGCCCCAAAAACCTTCCAATATCTACATTTTTGCCCCAACGGTAAATGCATGCATTTAGACTAATCAACACTAGCAGCAGTACTGTAAAGTACTTATACTGATAGTAGCAATGTATATTTGTAACTCCCAATAATTGTTAGCATTAAACTATGGCAATATTATTGCTTTTTTCCGATCGTTTAATAGAGACCCTGCTCCCGTATATCTTTCAATAGGCAATTAACATATTGTTTTTGTTTGTAGCCGAGAGAGTTAAAGGCACAGTAAAATGGTTCAATGTTAGAAACGGTTATGGTTTCATCAACAGGGAGGATACAGAAGAGGATGTGTTTGTTCACCAGGTAGGTGCCATCAATACTGTAATCAGTCTAGTAAAGGCCTGTTAGAAACTCATGATATGCACTGGAGAGTTCTTTTGTCACAGTATAAGCCTGATATCCCTGACGGTCTGCTCCTGTCATAGCCTATACTTACACCCACATATCTTGGATCAGAAGTTTTCGGGTCAGACTTGTGTACATTCATGATCCTTAACCCCACTATCACACCACATACCTCGTAATTTGTAGACTGCCATTGTAAAAAACAACCCAAAGAAATATCTGAGGTCAGTGGGAGATGGAGAGGTGGTGGAGTTTGATGTTGTGAAGGGAGATAAAGGTGGGTGAATTCCATAATAGGTCTATAACAGCGGTTATCTTTCTGGTCAGGAGTTGTGTTGCCTTAGCAGTAATTATGTAGGGGAAAATAACTCTTTCAGTTTAACAGTGACTTTTTTGTGTCTACCTATCAGCGTAGGGTATACTATGAGTAATTAGTTTCCACCATCATTCATCAGGGTACCACATTATTTTGACTAGTTGCTTCCTTTTGGCAGGTAACGAGGCAGCCAATGTTACCGGGCCCGATGGTAATCCTGTCCAGGGCAGCAAGTATGCAGCAGAGAGAAGAAGGTTCAGGAAGTTCTACCGAGGTTATAATGGCCGAGGTAGAGGTGGCTACTCACGACAGGTGTGTTACGGAGCCTTGACAAGCTAGATGTTCTGACAATGCCAGTGAAATTGTCATGTAATAAAATTTCTCTTTCGGTTTTTAAAACACAGCAAACCGCTTACCGACCACATAGATGGTTTTTAATGAATACCGTTCTTGTCGCAACATTGCGTTGTTTTGATTTGAATTCCGAAAAAGTGGCTCGAGAGCAGTTTAGTCTCCAAAATGACTTGATACAGTCTAGAGGGATGAATTTCAGATCCTTGCTGAGCTAAACAACTGCAACTAACATCTATCTTGCCCCCTTACTTATTAGTGAACTGGTGAGCGTTGAGTTGTTGCTTACAGTATCATGATGACGGTGAGGAAGCCCATGAGGAAGTGGAGGAGCAGCCTGTGAGGAGAGGAAGAGGCCGTGGCGGGTGAGTGGAGCATGAGCCCGTACCATCTACGCGCCCCACCATGATGTCTGTGCAGCCAGGCATTGTTAGCCCTGCCTCACTCAATACTCACTCACTGTAGGTACAGAGGCGGCTACCGCAGGAATAACTACCACCAGTCAGGAGAAGGGGAAGGTGAAGGAGAGGCCCAGGATGTCCGAGGTACTCTCCTTGTCACTGCAAGCGAGTCAAATTGTAGGCATCGGGTAGTGGGGCCCCGGCCTTTCAGCAAAGTCCTGAGTCCGCGTAGCAAGTATCCGAGTCAGCAATACCTGACAAGCCAAGAGGCCATCCTGCAGTACACTGAGGCCCGACGATTGATTAGTCAACTCGCGTCGTGCCTGGTCCTGCCACATTTCAGTGAGCGTGATCGGAATCCCATGGAATTCCTACTTACGCTCGATCCGGAATCGATTGGTGTGGAAGAGGTTCAACCGACCGAACCGCGTGATAGCGCGTACAGTTCAAGCAGCCGGTCCCCGGAGTTCAAATCCTTGTCATGGGAGGTCCAATCATTGGAGGTCCAGTCCATGTGCAGCTCTGCCACCCAATTTCTCAGCCTGGACACAACAACCCCTCATCTGACAGGCATCGTCTCCTCGCGCCAACTGCTTGACACCTACTCTCTATCATGTTACCATGATATCGGGCCACTGAGTCCATGGCCGATATGCTGTATAGAGTTCACTTTAAATCTTGACGCTGTACGATTGTAAGCTCGGTAAACCCTTTTGCAGGAAGATCAAGACGTAAATCAATCACTCGTTGATGGTTCTGTTTTAATGTTGTGTTAATTCTGTTTGTTTTCTCTCAAAAATAAAATCAATCAACTGCTGTTTAGAATAATACCGGTCTACAAAAAAATATTTTGTCAGTGAATTACTGCACAAAATCTCAATTGAGCAGCATGGTCTGATTGAGCTTTGTATTTGAGTTGAACAAAAATAAATGATTATCCTGGTTTGTGAGTTAAAACTAACCTTTAGTTTTAACTTGAAAGTATCGGTCTACCAACTTTGTTTGCCATTCATCCAACCTTGATGGTCTTTATAATCCCTTCAGCCTAAGTAATACTTAGCTTGGCCAGCTTTCTTGTGTTTTGTGGGGCCCTTTCCTATCAGTTCTGATATACATTTTATGTTTTAGAGTCAGGTGGCAGGGGCAGAGGTAGAGGCCGTGCTCGCGGATACTATAACAACTATAATCCATCACGAGGTGGCAGAGGATACTATCAGGGAGGATACAGACCCCGTATCCAGTATAATGAGGATGGCACACCAGTAGGCGGAGGAGAATATCATCAGCCTGAAGGTGAGTCACATCCCTCACTGACATCCCTCACTGTCATCCCTCACTGTCTCAATTATTTCATCTATATCATTGTCATCGTCATGTCCAGCTGTCACAAGATCACTACTGGGCGAAGGCCTCACTCTTGCGCAACTACTCGCTTCTTGACGATCTAGGGCCAGTTGCTTCCATATTGCTGCGCTGGATCGGTATTCCACCTGGCTTTGGACCTAATGAGATTTATTCATCCTTGAAGGTTATCGTGGACGCGGTGGCTATAGAGGTCGAGGCCGTCGCCCTTATAGAGGTAGAGGTCGTGGTGGATATCGTGGCGCTCGTCGAGAGGACCACAACGCTCAGTCAGAGACGGCTGAACCGGCAACCGAAACAGCACCCGCTGACAACGAGAAGACTGAATAATGTTTCTCTTGCCTTTTCGGAGTTTGGTGGCTGGATGACCATCCTCATTTCCGGTGTATATGATTGAGATCATGGATTCTTTCGTTTGTGAGATGTGGTCCAGTCTTTTTGTTTGCATTCTTCCTGCATTGAAATGGGTCCTGAACTGTTTTGAATAGGCAGTTGATTGGATGAGATGTACCTTGTAACTTGTAAATACATGGAATTATAGATCAAATCTAATTGACCTCTTACCTCACCGAGATGACTGTACCCGATGACTGTACCCGATATCTCTACCCAATAACTTGCCCTTTCATTATAGTGGTTTCTACCGACTAATAGTTCACGTTTGGCAGTTGTTCTCTATCAGACAATTATGACCTAGGTGAGATTATCCAGAGTAGGAAGCGCAACTCTAGCCTCTTTGTCATTGCAAACTTCTGTGCAAGTAAAGATTTGCAGCCAGTCAAGGGCCTAGCCTGGTCATATGTCAGAGCATCCGCGAAGTTCATTGGTATGTCGTATTGTGCCATTGGTATGTCGTATTGTGCCATTGCCTATTGCTACCAGTAGAGATCCCTCCCAATGTTGACACAAACTTTTGATCTCATAAGTTAAGTCAGATATTTTTATATTGAAAAGCAAATAAGGAATCCTGACACTCGACTTGTGGTTTGAGAACCTGAGATTCAGTTCAAGTGTTCTTATAACCCGATGCTCAGATCAATACATCCCTACACTCCCTGATGACCGTATTGTAGATATAGGGTGTGGTATATTATTGGTAGTGCACATTCATCTTGATGGTTGTGACTATACTGGACGCAAAAGAGAATTTAAGGGTAAGTTTTTTGTATGGCCGCATGCACATTCAATGCCATGGGTCAGGGCTGGTTAGCAGATTGTATGCATGGATAAGTTAACCGTTATATAGGGTCACTTAACAAACTGAATATGACCGGGCGTTTCCTGATTTTACTAATCAATCCTCTATACGGTCTCACAAATCAGCATCAATTACTCTATACGGAATAATGAACCCGCCAATGTTGGTATGTCCCAGTGCAGAATGTGGCCACTGAAATGAGGACTAGCAGCTATATTTATCTGCTCTCTACCCATTATAGTCGGGAACGTCGCATTCTAAATTCCAATCCGTTAGACTATATTTGCACAGCATTCGAGAGTAAGATGGTCTCTAAATCTGTAACCTGAGACAACTGATTACTCGTGTCAGTTTAGCACAGGCTTTATGTAACCTCGTAGGGCCAAGGTCATGAATAGTATGCCGGGGTGTTACCTGTGGCCGATATTATCAGGATCCGGTATACGAGCTTTATATTCTGAATTAAGAAGATACTATGCATGGAGGCTCTATCGTTGAAATTGTGAGAAGAAAATGAAACAAACTTAAAACGGGAAAAACGGTTTTATGTCTGTAACCTTGACCCTGGATAAGCAGTTACCGCATGCCAATAACCTGGGAGCCTTTTTTCCGAATCTAGATCGGGCTAAGCATGCACTACATATCCAGGTATTGTGTTTGCTATGAGGATAAAATTATGTAAACTGCTGTCTGATAAGTACCATCAGCCTGCTGGCCCGTGGTAAGCTGCTATAATACCGTGGACTGAATCTACCTAACAGTGCTTAATATAACACAATATAACATGTACCAGTAGGGCTCACGCACTCAGCCTAACAGATTATACAGAGAACCTAAAAGCTTGCAAAAACTTTCACAGAATAATCAAACTGCACACGTGGGAGCATGATAGCTGCGATACCCTGTCACCAATTGTCCCATCTGAAGTTTAGTATACTGTTTTGCAAATAATCCTGGTGGTCGTTTAAATGAGCAGACAGTCAGGCCTGAATTTATAATATACTTAGCTGTAATATGTGAGCTTCTGTCGAGTTTGCACCCGGTGCATTCGGGGAGTTATCAGCCCTCCGTGGAACTATTGGTCTCCTCAGTCATAATTGGCCAGGCTGAAGTCCATTGGTCTCAATCGACATCAACGCCAGAGCATATTAAATGCAAAGCCTGAATACGCAATATGCACTGCTTCCATGTACTGCTCAGGTTGCAACAACATCTCACTAAAACATGCAAATCGGCTGATGGATATAGCAGGCTTATACCGCATGTCCACACGTATATGTAGACTTCTTGTCAAATTCGTGTTATGCTTTATTTGTGTACACATTGCTCTCCAGGTAATACATATTTGTATAGGCGCATATATGAATCAATATTGCCATGTGAGTGGTGGGTCAATGCCCAATGAGAGAAAGTCCAGTTTGTTATAAGCTGAAAAATACGCAGAACATTGACGAGCTTGTGTTAGAAGTGACCGATCTTTAAATGGACAGCAATGATTCATTAGAAAATAAGGTAAGTGAAGGCCATGGAATATTTGCATTTCCAAACAGTTGGTAAACATTCCCAATAATAGTCTGCAGCTGGCTGCTTAGCACTTTGCAGAATGGACATTGTGTATTTCGTGCTAGTATGTTCATAATGCACACACTTACAGGAGTGCACATCTACGATGGTATGGGACTTAAAACCTCAGTGTATGAACTCATCTTCTGATTGCTGGTGTCTCAGACAGCTGCAGTTTGAAAATCAATGCATCGAGACAATTAGGGCTAATTATCATAACTTCTATCATGCTCATGGGTTCCATTGGCCGTCTGGCTGAGCTTGGCTGATATAAAAAAACTGATTTGGTTCACGCTGTAACTATGATAGATTTCTCCTCAGTACCGCAGT
>Ga0224501_10003559_pt1 | contig 12277 bp, 7 predicted proteins | sample SF_Oct11_sed_USG_4_FD_169105 | JGI IMG/M metagenome (GOLD analysis project Ga0224501, IMG submission 169105) | Sediment microbial communities from San Francisco Bay, California, United States - SF_Oct11_sed_USGS_8_1 | ecosystem: Environmental > Aquatic > Marine > Sediment | place: USA... | reverse complement strand
CGCCGGAAGAATAAGCGACTTCAACCAGAACCTTCAGGGTGGGACCATCAGGAAAGGCCGGTTCAAGTACCCGCTTCGCGTGGTGGGCGAGTATGAGGTGTTGAGCGAGATCGAGAACATAAGCCTGAAGACGACTGAAGAAAGAGGGATCATCCGGCTCAAGGATGTTGCCCAGGTCAAGGATTCCATCAAAGAGCGGCAGGGAATAACCAATCTCAACGGAGAGGAGAGCATAGGCATCCTTGTCAGGAAAGAGTCAGGGGCGAACACGGTCGAGGTCACCAGGCTTGCCAACGAGGTTTTAGAAGAAATAAGAAAAGAGAATCCCGGGGTCAACATCCTTGTCGTCACTGAGCAGGCAAGATACATAGAGGATGCCATCTCTTCGGTCATTAAATCGATAATTTTTGGAGGAATCCTGGCCTTTTTCATTTTGTTTGTCTTCCTTCAGGATCTGAAAACCCCTATCATCATTTCCGTGGTCATCCCGATTGCCATCATCGCCACCTTCAACCTTCTCTTTTTCCGGGATGTGACTCTGAACATCATGTCCCTGGGAGGGCTGGCGCTCGGAGTCGGAATGCTGGTCGATAACTCCATAGTCGTCTCGGAGAGTATCTTCAGACACACAAGCCTGGGAAAGGAACTCAAAGATGCAGCCTATATCGGGACCAAAGAGGTGGGGATGGCTGTTACAGCCTCCACCCTGACCACGGTATCTGTCTTCCTCCCGGTCATCTATGTTCATGGTGTGGCCGGACAGTTATTCAGAGACCAGGCTTTGACGGTGACCTTTGCCCTTCTTTCTTCGCTTGTGGTGTCTCTGACTCTGCTGCCGATGCTGGCCTCACGGAAATTCGAGTTCGAAAAAAAGGGAGAGGAAATAAAAATAAAGGAAGCGGGAGGAGAAAAGAGGCCCGGTGAAAAAAAGTCAAAATTCAGGTTCCTGCTTTATCCCTATATCGGGCTGAGGTGGCTGTTGCGCTATGTGTTCAAAGGCCTTTATCTGGCCTGGAACTTCATTTCCAGTCTTATTTTGCAGCTCCTTCTTCTGCTCTTCCATTACCTGAGCCTGCCTTTTAAGTTTGTCTTTAAGTATATATTTAAAGGTTTTAATTTCGTCTATCAAGGATTCGCATCCCGTTATCATGAGTTTTTAGTCTGGAGTCTGGATAACAAGGGGAAAGTCCTGGCCGGATCGTTCGTGTTTTTAGTACTGACTTTCCTTCTGGCCACTCAAATACCCAGGGAGCTCATGCCCAAGCCAGAAGCTTCGTCCTTTGAGTTGAACCTGAGGACTCCGGTGGATTACTCGCTGGAACAGACTGTGGGGGTTATCTCTGTGATCGAGGATTGGCTGGGCAGGCAGGATTCTGTCAAAGAGAATTTTTCCCAGATCGGTGTGGTCAGTGGTATGGAAAGCCTTAATCCGGATGTCTCCCAGAACTCAGCCCAGATTCATGTCGAGATCAAGGATATGTCTCAGATGGATAATACGATCGAGGCTTTAAGGGCAAGGCTCGAAGACTACCCGGATCTCAGCTATTCCATCGTCAAAGAGCAATCCACGCTGGCTCAATTCCTGGCCTTTTCAACGGCCGAGATTGGCCTGAAAATCAAGGGGGATGACCTCAACAGGTTGACGATAATCGCTGATGAGCTGGTAGGAAAGCTGAGGGAAGTCAATGGGATTGCCGATATAAACACCAATGTCGAGGAAGGCAAGCCCGAGTTTCTGATCCAGATCAGGAAGGATTCCATCGAGAAATACCGCGTGCCGCCTTACGTTGTCAGCAATTTCCTGGTGAGAGCAGTGCGGGGCCAGCTGGCTTCCCAGTTCAAGGAGCTGGAGAAGAAATTTGACATCTATGTTCGCCTGGATGAGAAGACTAGAGGAAACATCGAAGCGCTTTTAAACGAGCAGATTTTTTACCAGCGTGCCGCTATTCCTTTGAGGGAGCTTGTCTTCTACGAGATGGTCCGGGGACCCAAAGAGATCCGGAGAGATAACCAGCAGAGAGAAGTCGTCGTCACGGCAAACCTGAGAGGAACGAAAATCAGCCAGGTGGTCCCGGAGATCCAGAGCAAGATCGATGAGATCTCTTTGCCTTTTGGATACCGGATCGCCTTCAGCGGTGAACAGGAGGAAATGAGCCAGTCTTTCAGGAGCTTGATTTTCGCTTTCTGTTTGGCTGTCCTCCTGGTTTACATGATCATGGCCGCCCAGTTCGAGTCATTGATTCATCCCTTCTTGATTCTCTTCACTCTTCCTATGGGATTGACCGGAGCTGTCTGGGCCCTGTTCCTTACCGGCCAGACGATCAACGTTATCTCTGTGATCGGGATGGTGGTCTTGGCGGGAATCGTAGTCAACGATGCCATCGTGAAAATAGACTACACCAACCAGCTTAGAAAAAGAGGATATGAAAAGCGCGAGGCCATCCTGGAAGCCAGCCGGGTAAGGCTCAGGCCGATCTTGATGACCACCGTAACCACTGTTTTCGGACTTTTCCCCATGTCTCTGGGGATAGGGAGAGGGGCCGAGCTTCAGCAGCCCCTAGCCATCTCGGTCATCGGAGGGCTTCTCCTGGCAACATTCCTGACTCTGATCCTTATTCCTATCGCCTACGAGCTTGCCGAAAAAAAGAAATCACGAGTGAAAGCATGAAGATTTTTATCGAACGGCCGATCGCCACTGCTACTTTTTTTATCGCTGTTCTCCTTCTCGGGATCTATTCTTTTCTCAACCTGCCCTTTGAATTCATGCCCAAGGAGGAATTTCCCCGGGTGACCGTCTCTACCCAATGGAGCGGAGTGCCTCCCGGAATCATCCAGGCTCAGGTTACAGCTCCGCTGGAAGAAGTGGCGGCCAGGGTCAAAGGAGTGACCAAGATCACTTCTTCTTCCCGGATGAGTAGCTCATCGATCACCTTGGAGTTTGATCCCAAAACCAACATGGAATTTGCCACGCTCGCTCTTCGCGAAGAGCTGTCCAGGGTGAAAGACGACCTCCCTTACGGAGTCAGGCCACCTCAGGTTATCCCTTATGTCCCGGAAGAATTTCAAGAAGATCCTTTCCTCAGTTACTCCATCTCCGGGGATTATACCCTGCAGAAGCTGCGGGAGCTGGTCAAAGACAGGATCGAGTTCGGAGTCGGTTCTGTGAAGGGAGTGGTTGATGTCACGGTCACTGGCGGGGCTGATCCTGTGATAAAAGTCGCTCTGGACAAGGATAAGCTCAAAGCTTTGAACATCCATCCCGGCTTGATCATCATGGCTTTGAACAACAGGAACCTGACCTATCCGGTGGGGAAGATTCAAAAAGGAAGCCAGGAGTACATTTTCAAGATATCTACTTCAATTCAAAGCATGCGGGAATTAGGAGAGACGGTCGTCACTTACTTAGGCGGAAATCCGGTCAAATTAAAGGACGTGGCTGAGTCTTATCCCTCTTACGATGAAGTGGAGCGAATAAACAGGATCAACGGGCAGCCCACGATCTCCATGACTGTCTGGAAGGAGCCGGGGACAAGCACTCTGAAGGTGGCCAAAACAGTCAAGGCGAAACTGGAAGAGGTGAAAAGGGAGCTGCCTCAAGACCTGGTCTTCAGGACTGTGAATGACGAGAGCGAGGATATTCAGAAGAACCTGAGGCATCTTTCTTTGATAGTGGGGATCGTCCTTTTTGTTATTTTTGTCCTTGTCTTTTTGATCTTGAGAAGCTTTAAACCTTCCCTCCTTGTCCTCTCCTCCATCGCTTTCTCGGTCCTGATCACTTTCAACCTTGTTTATTTTCTGAAGATTTCGATCAACATCCTGACCTTGGGGGGATTGGCGTTAGGCTTTGGCCTTTTCGTGGACAACTCCATCGTCGTTTTTGAGAACGTCCTGCGTTACAGGGAGAAAGGGGCAGCTCCTGTTGAAGCGGCCATAAAGGGCTCAAAAGAAGTGTTCCTTCCTGTCCTGGCCGCAACCCTGACCACGATGAGCGTTTTCTTCTCTTTCGCCTATTTCACCGGCCGGCTCAAGCTTTTCTATCTGCCTTTAGCCATCGTCATCGCTTCCGCCCTGGCTGCTTCTATGCTGGTCTCATTTTCCCTGATCCCGGCTCTGAGCCCCAGACTGCTAAAAAGAGGAAGGAAGGAGAGAAAAGAGCGGTTCCGGGATAGCTATGAGAACGTTTTAAAAGTCCTCCTCCGTCACCCGGTGATTGTCCTGCTTGTTGTCGTTGCAGCCTTCTACGGAAGCTACAGATGGTTCAAAAGCGAGGTCTCTGTGGGGGATTGGTGGGGAGGATGGACGAAGCAGCAGCTCTCTGTTTACATCTCCATGCCTCCCGGGACGCCAATCGAGAGTACAGATGGGGTCATAAAAAAATTCGAGGAGAGAGTTTTAGAAAAGAAATATGAATACACAATGGATACCGGGGTTAGTGCTGAGAGGGCAAGCATCCGCATCAAGTTTCCTCCTGAAGTAGAATTCTCCTACCGGCCGTATGTGTTGAAGGAAGAATTGATCCAGATCGCCACCAATTTTGCCGGGATAAGCGTCTATGTTTACGGGTTTGATCCCCAGAGCTACTCCACCTCTATGAGTACCAGTCCCTGGTATGATTCGCGCATATCCTTCTTTGGCTACAACCTGAAGAAATTGACGGAGATCACCTCATCGCTCGAAGGGACCTTGAAGAGGAATCCCCGGATCAAGGATACCAAGGTGACATCGTCCATGTGGTGGTGGGGGCTTGATACCTTCGAGTATCTCCTGAAAATAGATAAAGAAGCGCTCGGCAAGTACGATATCGACCTCAATTATCTCTACAGTCAGCTCTCTCCTCTTATCCACGGAAGGGTCCGGAAGCTGCCCATAAAAATCAGCGGCAAAGAGATGGATATCTCTTTGAAATATCCCGAGGCGGATGAAACAGACCTCAAAGAACTCCTGGACACCCTCATCAGGACTCGCTCGGGAGAGTTTTTGAGGTTAAAGGATATCGCAGCCTTAGAAGAGAATCCTGTGGCCGGCTCCATCGACAGGGAGAACCAGCAGTTCAAACAGACACTCATGTGGGAGTTCAGAGGTCCGGCCAAAGCCGGGCAGAGGTTCAAAGAGGCTGTTTTTAACAAACTGGATTTGGCTCCCGGCTTCTCCGCATCTTTAGAGGAAACATGGCGGATCACAGAAGAGGAGGAAAAAGAGATCATATTCGCCATCATCTTCTCTTTGATCATCATCTACATGATCCTTGCCTCCCTTTATGAATCCTTTATCCATCCCTTTTTCATCCTGTTAGCCGTGCCTTTAGCCTTGATCGGCGTGTTCGTGGCTTTTGTCATCGCTGACTACACCTTTGACTCGGCGGCTTACATCGGGGTTATCCTGCTCGGCGGCATAGTGGTGAATAACTCCATCCTGCTGGTCGACCATATAAACCTGAGACGGAAAGAGGGCCTCTCCATCGTTGAAGCCGTCCTTAAAGGGGCCAGGGAAAGAGTCAGGCCCATTTTTATGACCACGAGCACCACTGTCCTGGGGATGCTCCCTATGGTTTTACTCCAGGTGGAAGAGGGGGAGAGACACATCTGGTCTTCCCTGGCTCTTTCAGCGGTGGGCGGGCTCATCAGCTCAACGATTTTCATCCTGATTGCCGTTCCTATTTTCTATCTTTATGGTGACAGGATCCGCACCTGGGCCGTGGATAAGGCCAAAGAGATGAATAAAGCCTGGAAGCATTTTTAAGGATTCCTTTCTATGGAAGCTCTATTTCCGTGATAGTTAATTATGGAGGTGTAATCTGTCACAGCGCTGGTTCCCCTCCATCCTCGCCAAGACCCTCCCACCCTCCACCATGGGCTCCGGATGGAGAGGAACCGGCGCCGCACTTCTCAACTCATATTAACGCAATCATTCGTTTGACATCCTCTATTGAGCGGACCTGGATGCCGCCCTCAGCCCCCGGACCCCGAGGGAACCAGTCCCGTCGGTTCCCCCCGTCGGATAAACCGACGGGTCCCCCCTCCGCTACGGGGGCTCGAGGGCGGCATCCAGGTCCGCACAGAGATTGTAACCTTATTTACTGCATTACCATTAGACCAGATATTTGCCTTATCACGAAAATGGAGATGCTTACCCCTTTCTGTTAAGGCTTTGATTTAAACCGTTGTTTCTGGTATAAAAGTAATCCTCTGGAAATGCAAAATGGCGGTTATGTCCATCACTGAAGTTAAAAAGAAGATTCAAGGTTTTCCCAGGGCAGACCTGATTCCTTTGCCCACCCCCCTGCAGAAGATGGAGAATTTATCCAGAGCTCTGGGGGGACCGGATGTCTACATCAAGCGGGATGATTTGACCGGCCTCGCCTTCGGCGGCAATAAATCACGGAAGCTGGAGTTCATCATCCAGGATGCTCTGGATAAGAAGGCGGATGTGGTCATCACCTGGGCTGCCCTGCAGTCCAACTGGTGTCTCCAGACAGCCGCAGCAGCCCGCAAGTTTGGAATCAAGCCTCTCCTTATCCTGTTTAAGATGTATGAGCTCCCCGAGGAATACGACGGGAACCTGCTTCTGGATTATATCCTTGATGCCGATGTCCGCATCAGAGAGGATGAGGCAGGGAAAGTGCTGAAGATGGAGGACGTTGCGGAAATTATCGAAGAAGTTGAGAATGAGGTCAAGGAAGGGGGAAATACACCTTATGTGGCCCCCATCGGCGGGTCGATGAAGGGCGGCTCGATGGATAAGCCTCTGGGAGCCATCAGTTATGTGAATGCTTTTGCAGAAACTCTGGAGCAAGCTCAAGAGCAGGGCTTCAAGATAGGCTCTATTCTTCATGCGACGGGCTCTGGGGGGACTCAGGCTGGCTTGGCTGTTGGCGCCAAAGCCTTATCCGAGGATACAAGGATTCTGGGCATCAGCGTCTCGGATGATAAAGCCTCATTCGGGAAGGAGGTTTTAACGATCGCTCAGGATACAATAGAGGCCTTAGGCTTGAATATCGAAATCAAAGAGGACGATATCATTATTTTTGACGAGTATATCAAAGAAGGCTACGGAGTTCTGAACAAAGAAGTCTCGGATGCTGTTCGATTCCTGTCGCTTAAGGAAGGGATCTTTCTAGACCCTGTCTACACGGGAAAGGCCATGGCCGCCCTCATGGACCTTATCAAAAAAGGCTATTTTAAAAGAGACGATAGCATCGTTTTCCTCCATACAGGCGGAACACCGGCTCTCTTTCCCAACAAGCGCAAACTGGTCGATTTTCTGAAACCAAAGGATTGACTGTCCTTGCGGAAGAGTTTGTGAGCAATGCTTCTAGAATCAATTTCTGATTTTAGTGCTCGCCTGTTTCCGCCTGGAGAGAGCTAAAAAGAGAATAATAATGAGGATAAGATCATGAGAATGGAAAGGCCGACATTCCAGGATATCTTGAAGGCGAAAAACCTGATTAAAAACTACCTTCCTCGGACTCCTCTGTATTCCTACCCTCAGTTGAACCAGCTTCTGGATGCCAAGGTGTATGTGAAGCATGAAAACTTCTTGCCTACCTGCGCCTTTAAAACCAGAGGAGGGATCAATCTTATTTATAATCTGGACCGTGAACAAAGGGAGAAGGGAGTGATAACCGCGTCCACAGGAAATCATGCGCTTTCCATAGCCTACGCTTCCAATCTTTTTGGAGTCCCGGCCACGATCGTTATGCCTGAAAAATCAAACCCGGTCAAAGTGAAAGCCATCCGAGCTCTCGGAGCGAACATCGTTTTTTTTGGCCGCATCTTTGAGGAATCCAAAGACTATGCTGAGAAGCTGGTCGGAGAGCGGGGAGGCCGATTCATTCATCCGGCCAACGAGCCTTTTCTGATTGCAGGAGTGGCTACCTATGCCCTGGAGATCTTCGAAGACTGCCCGAATTTGGATTTTTTGATCGTACCTGTGGGAGGAGGGAGCGGAGCTTCAGGATGTTGCCTGGTCAAGGAAGCGGTGAATCCCAAGGCCCAGGTCATTGCTGTTCAAGCCGAGAAAGCCCCTGCTGCTTATCTTTCCTGGAAGAATAAGAAGATCGTGATTGACAAGATGGAAACCGCAGCTGAAGGGTTGGCGACGAAGATGGGATACGAGCTGACCCAGGAAATCCTCCAGGATTTTCTTTCGGACTTTGTTCTCGTTTCGGAAGAAGAGATGGTCCAGGCCATCCTGCTCTATTTAGAGCTGGTCAGAAATCTTTCCGAGGAAGCCGGGTCTTCGCCCCTTGCCGCGGCTCTTAAGATAAAAGACCGGCTCAAGGGAAAGAAGGTTGTCCTTGTCCTCACGGGCAGCAACATATCCATGGAGAGATTGGCTCAAATTTTAGCAGGGAGATCAAGCTAGAAAAACTGCCAAAAAAGGGGCCAGGCCCCTTTTTCTGTTTTTTTCTGTTGAGACGCGAATCCAATCCTGGAATAACAACCTGTTCAGCAGCAGGTCATCTTTTTTTATCTTTTTCCTGAATCCTTAAGGTATTTGAGGAATTCGCTGTCTGTGGAAAGCAGCAGCCAGGTCTCTTTGTCCAGACTTGAGATGTACATCTCCAGTGTTTTCATGAACTGGTAGAATTCAGGGTCCAGATTGTAAGCTTCCGCATAGATCCGGGTGGCTTCTGCATCAGCCTTTCCCTTGATTTCCTGGGACGTTCTGTAAGCTTCGGACGTAATTCTTTTCAGCTCCCTTTCTTTTTCACCACGGACCTCTGCGCTCTTTCCGTCTCCTTCAGAGCGATATTTGGCGGCAATCCTCTGCCGTTCAGAGATCATGCGGTCAAACTGCTTTCTCTGGACTTCTTCCACATAGTTGACTCTTTTTATCCTGATGTCTCTGAGTTCAACTCCAAATTCAGGCGTGATCGCAGAGGATTTTTCCAGAATGATCTGGGCAATCTTTTCTCGGCCTGTTAAGATTTTGGGAATGGCAGAAGAAATGTCAAGCTCAACCAATTCTTCGGTCAATTCGAATTCACGGTTTGAGGAGCGGACAATCTCGATCAAGTCATAACTCGCCACCGCATTTCTTGTTTCCCCGTCGATGATATCGTCAATTCTTGATTGACCTCTTCTTTCGTCCCTCACTCTCTGGAAGAATTTCAGAGGATCGCTGATCCTCCATCGCGCGTAGGTATCGACCCAGATGTATTTCTTGTCCTTGGTCGGGATTTCGTTGGCGTCTCCATCCCATTCCAGCCAGCGTTTCTCGAAGTAGTTGGCTTTTTGGATGAAAGGAACCTTCATGTGCAGTCCTGGCTTGGTGATGGTATCTCCGATGGGTTCTCCGAACTGAGTGATGATCACCTGGTTCATCTCAGAAACGACGTAGAATGAATTGAGGAGAACGATGATAATCAGGAAAATGAGAATTCCAATCAGAATATTGACTGCTGGCTTGCTCATTTCTTCACCTCCTCTCCCAGGTTCAGCAAGGGTATGATGTTCTTCTGCTTCTCGTCAAAGATGATTTTTTTGCTGATTTTAGGGAGAATTTCAATCATCGTCTCAAGGTAAAGTCTCTTTCGGGTCACCAGAGGAGCACGAGCATATTCTCTATAAATGGCTTTGAATCTGTTGGCATCTCCCAGAGCATTGTTCACCCGTTCCATGGCATAACCCTCGGCCCCCCTTATCATCTGTTCAGCCTCTCCCTTAGCTTTGGGGATTTCCTGGTTGTATTCTGCGTAGGCCTCGTTGATCTTTCTCTCTTTTTCCTGGAGAGATTCGTTGACATCGTTGAAAGAAGGCTTGACCGGGTCAGGGGGGTTGACATCCTGGAGCTTGAGCTGGTTGACCTCGATGCCTATTTCATAGAGGTCGCATAGGCTTTGGAGTTCTTGCTTGGCTTCGGCCTCGATCCTGGCCCTTCCCATGGTGATGACCTCATCCACCGAGTTGTCTCCGACGACTTTTCTCACCACTGCTTCATTCATGTAGCGAAAGGTGCTGTCCACGTCCCTTATTTTGAACAGGTAATTGTAAGAATCTTTGATCTTGTACTGGACGATCCATTCCACCACAGCCACGTTTAAATCACCCGTGAGCATCATGGATTCCTTCAGCGACTCAGGAGTAACTCTGTATTGTGTCCGGATTCCAGGCTCTGTCGTCCTGAAGCCAAATTCCATCTTCAACTGTCTCTGGACAGGTACTTTCCACAGAGCTTCCACCAGGGGAATCTTAAAGTGCAGGCCGGGATCTGTTGTCCTGACGAACCTGCCGAAGCGGAGGATTACGCCAATTTCTTCGGGACTGAGCTGGTAGACTGAGCTGAAGAGAAGGATGAGAACCACCACAGCCACGATGATGATTTTGATGACGCCGGCTTTGATTTTGGGTAGCTTAATTTCTAGCGAGGGAAAATCGTTACTCATATGAACCTCCTTTTTCTGGTTTGAATGCGGTTATGATAACACAGCTTTCCTTTGAGATAAAGCACAGAAGGAAAGTATCCATCACATCTTATTTACTTCTATCCATCATAGTTTATTCACCTGAATTATTCATAAAATATGCCGACACTATAATTTAATTTCGGAAAAGGGGACAGTCCCTCTCTTCCTTAAGTCTGGACGAAAAGGGATTGTCCCCTTTTTTCTTATTCTCAAAATCGAGTCGGTTTGAACGAGAGTTATGGAGATGATGGGTCAATAATTCGTGCGTATGCCAGGCCTTCCCTGGCGCTCCATTGATGTTTTTCCTCAGGTCAAGAGGGAGTCTATCGTACCTTCCAGGTCTGAGAGGGACGAATCGAGAGCGTCTGTTTTTAAGGATTTAAGGGATTCCAGTGCCTTTAAGCCGCTTCCTGTGATGACCAGCACGATCGGGTCGTTTTTATCCATCTTCATTTCTTTTGAAAGCTTGAGCAAGCCAGCCAGAACAGTCGCTGAAGCGGGCTGACAGAAAATCCCTTCGAGTTCAGCCAGGATTCTTTGGGCCTCGAGGATCTCTTCGTCGGAGACTGTTATGATCATCCCTTTATTTTCCCGGATCATCCTGAGGACGATATTCCCTGCCGGGGGGTCGGGATTGGAAATGGCATGGGCGATTGTTTCCGCTTTTTTTATCCGTTCGACCTTGACTTTGCCCGAAGCAAAAGCCTGGGCGATGGGAGAACAGCCCTGCGCTTGAACTCCCACAACGATCGGAATAAAAGGGGCGAGTCCTTCACGCCGAAGGTCAAGGAATGCCCTGATGAGCCCGGCTAAATGTCCTCCGGCGCTGACCGGGACAAACAGAAAGCGGGGAATCTGGCGGTCAAGCTGAAGAAAGATCTCGAAGGCGGTGAGTTTGTAGCCTTCGATGCGGAAAGGATCGACAGAATTCATGAAGTAGATGTTGTGTCTGCGGCCGATGGAGAAGCTCTTGGTGAAGAGTTCTCCGTAGTCGCCTCTGACCCTGATGAGTTTCGGGTTGTGAACGCCTGTCAGGAGCAATTTTTCAAACGGAGTATCCTCTTTGAGTAGAACCAGTGTCTCAAGGCCTGCCTTTGCTCCATAGGCAGCCGTCGAAGAAGCCATGTTTCCGGTGGACACGGTCCCGATTCTTCCCATGCCCAGAGACACGGCTTTCTGCACGGCAACCGCAGTTCCTCTGTCCTTGAAGCTCGAGGTCGGGTTATGAGCTTCATTCTTGACAAAGACAGGGGGAAGATTGAAATCTTTCAAGATGTGGTCCAGTCTGAGGAGGGGAGTGTTCCCTTCTCCCAGGCTGAGACTCGGGTCGACTCGAAGGAGTGGAAGGAAATCCAGGAATTTTTCCAGCGGAAGGCTCTTTTCCGGAGAAAAAGATCTCTTTTTTTGAGGAGCAGGATAAAGCAGCGGCTCCCGGCATTGGGGACAAAAAGGGTCGAAGATATCCAGTGGAAATTTTTTCTGGCAGAAGATGCATTCGAGGTGTTCCATTTCCTTGAGCTTTAGAAGAAATCGAGGCTTTCAGTGTAACTAATAAACAAATCAACTGCAAAGAAAAAATCGGGGTCAGGCCTCCAAAACTTCAATAAAATGGGAGGCAGGATTTGTCAGATGTTAAAGGCTTAAAATGTGGTTTCCTCTCATAAATCAGTATGCTGAACTGCGCCTGACTTCAACTCAGGACCTCGATACAAAATATCGAACTTGTGGAAGCCTGACCCCCAGGTTCGGTTTGTAAATTTGAGCAAACAAAGGTAAAATCATGCCTCAAAGTCTCTATTGAGATGAAAGAGGACGATAAGATGAAAGACGAAGAGTTCTTCATGCGTCAGGCACTGGCTGAAGCTCAGA
>Ga0224501_10003558_pt1 | contig 12281 bp, 11 predicted proteins | sample SF_Oct11_sed_USG_4_FD_169105 | JGI IMG/M metagenome (GOLD analysis project Ga0224501, IMG submission 169105) | Sediment microbial communities from San Francisco Bay, California, United States - SF_Oct11_sed_USGS_8_1 | ecosystem: Environmental > Aquatic > Marine > Sediment | place: USA... | reverse complement strand
TCCAGCCTTGATGGTTCCTCCATATACCATCAAACCAGGCCGGTTAAGGCGACCCAAAGCCATTATGGCTCCTGGCATATTTTTATCACACCCTACAACTGGCACCACGGCATCGTAGTATTGGGCCTGTACCACCGTTTCAATGGAATCGGCAATAATATCCCGTGAGATCAACGAGTACTTCATACCTTCGGTGCCGTTGGATATACCATCGCTCACCCCGATGGTATGAAAAATCAAGCCCACAAGTCCGGCTTCATTTACACCCTTTTTGACCTGATGGGCCAAAATGTTCAGGTGCATGTTGCAGGGGTTTCCTTCGAATCCCGTACTCACAATACCCACCTGTGCCTTGTCCATGTCCGCGTCCTTGAGCCCCACGGCATAAAGCATGGCCTGTGAGGCCGGCTGACTTGGATCCTGTGTAATTACCTTGCTGTATTTATTTAAATTCCCTCCCATAATTCTTTTTTATACAATTGTAAGACCCTGAAACTCATCATACATCACCTGCTGTCGGTACATCATATAGAGACTGTAGGCATGTGAGTCTTCCCAGGATTTTTTCATGCGTTCCCCGTTTATTGAACCGATCGGTGTTATTTCAGATGCCGTCCCGGTAAAAAAGGCATAGTCTGCCTTGTATGCTTCTTCTACCGTAATATCTTTTTCAACCACCGGAATGTCCCATTGTGCTGCCAGGTCAAAAATTGTTTTTCGCGTAATGCCGGGAAGTGCACATCTGGTGGTGGGGGTATACAGTATATCGTCCTTTTCATAAAAAAAATTGGCTGCCGGCCCCTCGGCGATGCATCCGTTTTCATCCAGGAGCAGTGCCTCGTCATAGCCAAGTTTTCTTGCCTGGTTTGTGGCAAGTATGGCAGGAGCATAGTTTCCTACAATTTTGGCATTGATGGAGCTGTGGTTGTCTCCCTGTTTTTGGTATTGGGAAACCATGATGTTAATGGGCTCATAGCCCAGGTATTTTTTCCAAGGCCAGGCGGCCATAAATACATGAACCGAAGATTCGGAATTCAACTCCATATTAGGGCCTAAAAAAACCAATGGACGGATATAGGCTGTATACAAATGATTTTTCGTTAGCAATTGATAGGCTATTTCGACCAGCTCTTCGGGTGTATAGGACAATTGGATCCCCAGCTGACGGCAGGAATCTGAAAGCCGGGCAAAATGCTCACGCGCCTTAAAAATATTGCATCCATCTGCATTTTTATAGGATCGCATCCCGTCAAAAACTCCAAATCCGTAATGAAGTGTCTGGCTATATAGCGTGACATTGGCTTCAGAAGCATGAATCCAATTTCCATCCAAAAACACTGTACTGTCCGTACTGAAATACATGGCTGTCCAATTATCGCATGTTTTAAAAAAAAACGCCATCCTATGGGAATGGCGCTTGTATGTTCAATATTTTGATGCAACACCACCCCCTAAGTCGTCGTGACTAGAATAATAATGGGAATGATATTGCTAATTCGTGTCAATTGTTCTGTATTTGAGCTCAAATGTAAAAGAATGTATGTTCATAAAACAACCTTCAGAAATAATATTTTAATATTTTTAATACAGAAGGTGTAAAATTGAAATATCTTCAATAATTCTTTCTATAAATCTGACATTTCAATCAAACAACCAACTTTTCCTCAGCCTCTGACTTTCTTTGGTAGTAAATAGCCATGAAAAAACCCCGTCTGCCAAAGACGGGGCCAAAAAAAAGACCAAACCAACCATACCAGATTAGTTTCTACTTTTGAAGGACAAACCGGATGGGTACCGTCATCATCACCCGTACAGGTCGTCCCCGTTGCTTTCCGGGGTTCCAGGCCGGGGCATTTTGCAATACGCGGATGGCTTCCTCGTCGCAACCGGCTCCAATTCCTTTTACCACTTTAATATCCGTAATATGCCCGTCCTTTTCCACTACAAATTGCATAAAGACCAATCCTGATACATCCAAACGACGAGCCTGGTTTGGATAGGATATGTTTTCGCCAATGTATTTGTAAAATGCCTCCATGCCACCCACGGGGGTTGGCCAGTTTTCCACGATGGTAAATACTTCATCCACCTTTTCCTCTACTGGTTTTTCGATTTCAAAGGAAACAATGACTTCCTCGATGACTGTCTCCTCTGTCACTTCCACATCCAGTTTCAAATCAATTTCTTCAATGACCTCCTCATTGGATACCTCTACCAAAAGCGGGGGAACTTCGTTCATTTTGGGAGGCGGAGGTGGTGGTTGCTGGCTTACCGGTACGTCCATCACCTCATCAAAATCACTGGTCAGTTGGCCCAAATCAATCCGGGAGCCACGGGTATCCGTTTTCCAATTGATCACAGTAAAAGAAAACAACAGACTTATGGTCAATCCGATAAAAAAATACAGGGTAGTGCTGGTATGATAGCTTTCCGATTTGGTTTCCTTGATCTTCATCAAATCCTGAATCAGGTGCTCCATCTGCTTGACGGGAGTCAGGATTTCATTTGCCTCAAGCGAATGAGGAAGGCTCTTTTCAAAATGAAGGTGTTGATGGGGAATACTGGTTTTCATGGTTTCCCTTTCGTTTGGTCTGCATTAAAGGTGGCTAAAATTTTTCCCGATACCTATGATAGCCGTCATGCCGTTTTTTGATCTGGATCAAAACAGTTTGACCAAATAAATCCAAGAAAATCAGCAGGGATTCACATTAAAAATTATGTACATTTGTTAAAACCAAAAAAATGCAACATATGATGAAGACTTTTAAATCCCTTCGATTTCTTGCTATGCTAGGAATAGCCGGAGGTCTGATTGTGCTCGGAAGCTGTGATAAAACAATCGAACTACCAGATCCTGTGTTTGTCCCTACAAGCAAAATAATGGAAATCGTACGCAACCAACCTGCACTTGACTCCCTCGAAAAATACCTGGATTTATTCCCAAACCTGGTAAATGAACTATCAGGAACCGGCGATTTTACATTTTTTGCTCCTAACAATGCCGCCTTTATTAGCTTACTGGCTACTCCCGGTTTCCCTTCAGATATTCGATCCATTAATCCGGATATTATCAAAAGTGTACTGGCTTATCACATTGCCGCGGTTCATTACGACCAGGCCGACCTGACATCCGGTACCAGCATCAGCACAGTACAGGGAGAATCCATCGTGGTGAATGCGGATGGAACCCTGCTTACCGGTTCATCCAACAAGGCCATTGAAATTGTAATAGCTGACAGTCTGGCAACCAATGGTGTCATGCACATAGTGGGAAGTGTGATGATTCCCCCCAGTATTGGAGAAAAAATTACCCCCTTGCTGGGCACAAACCTTGGAACCTTTATGCTGGGTGCCGATTTCACTACATTAGCTGCCGGTATATTAAAGGCCGACACATTTGCAACGGTTAATAGCCTGCCTACTTTGTCTTCGGTTCTAATCGGTACAACCAAACATGCGGTATTTGCCCCAACCAACGCAACATTTGCAGCAGGTTCGCTTACTGCCAATTCCTTTACCGGACAGCAATGGTATGGCATCATCAGTAATCACATTGTAATGCAGGAAATATTGGAATCCGATCTTACGACCGGCAAAACATTCAATACGCGTTATACACTGGATGGTGTGACTTTTGGAAAATTGACCATTTTCAATAATACGCAAATTGTTCCGGCCAAACATGGTGTTGGTATCTATATCGACTCAAATGGCGATGTAGATGTAACGCTTGCAGACGGAGGCGCTTCACTGAACAATCTGGATGCAGAATTGGCTTTGTTTAATGCTGTTTCAAATGCAAACGGTGCCATTCATGCCATTGCCGGTGTATTAGCACCCTGATAAACGATACATTCACCAAGCAAAAACCTGTCCGTCATGGACAGGTTTTTTTATTCCCTCAATTTACTCCCACAATGCTTGCAATACAGGGACGATTCATCATGGTCGTAGGATTCACAATTGATGCATGTAACGTTTTTTGAGACTTTTGTTTTCCTTTTTTTCATTTCTTCGGCTGTCAATTCGGCCGTCACAATACCGGTTGGCACCGCAATAATTGCATAGCCCATCAGCATCAGAATGGCAGCAAACCCCTGACCTAAAACAGTCTGGGGGGCTATGTCGCCATACCCCACCGTCGTAATTGTCACCACCGCCCAGTAAATGCTCTGGGGTATACTGGTAAATCCATTTTCTCCTCCCTCAATCATATACATGAGCGTGCCCATGATCAGCACCAAGGCAGAAACACCCCCCATAAACACCATTATTTTGTAGCGACTGGCTACCAATGCACGTCCCAACAACTGGGCTTCACTCAACTGGCGGGATAATTTGAGTATACGAAAAACACGAAGGAGGCGAATTGCCCGGATTACCACAAGATAGCTGCCCCCTGAAAAGAACAAGGTCAGGTAAGTAGGGATGATCGCGATCAGATCCACAAGCCCAAAAAAGCTCCATGCATAGCCTAATGGCTTTCGTGATATAAATAACCGCAGTAAATATTCAACGGTAAAAAAAAGGGTAAATCCCCATTCCAATAGCGTAAACACGTTGCCATAGGCCACATTCAGCTCCCGTACGCTCTCCAGCACCACGGCCAAAATACTGACCATAATGATCCATAACAGCCACACATCAAACCTTCGCCCTGCCGGGGTATCTGTCCCGAAAACGATGATATTGAGTTTTTCTCTCCCGGCTGCCCAAAACCGATAACCTTCTCTTCTGGTATTCATCCTGATCATTCAATAAAAAAACCCGCTTCACTCAGCGGGTTTAAGATACAAATTTTGGTTTTAATTAATTCATCAATTCATCAAATGTGATGGAGAGGTAATAGATCGCTCCGATTCTCGGCCCCCCAAGGCTCTGTATGTAATAATGGTTTAACAGGTTGGATCCTCCTATTTTCATGACAGATTTCAGGGCATTTAGCCGAATACTGACCTGCGCATCCATGGTCTGATAGGCAGGCACCATGCCGCGTGCAAAACTCGACTGCCATTCAAATCCTTCCTGCCACCTGTAGGTGAGGTTAAACCCAAGTATGTCCGTCACTTTCCGGTTCCCAAAATTGACATTAAACTTGTTTTCGGGTGTATTGAAATCATTGAGTGTATTGTTGTCATATCCACTTATGAACTTGTTCCAGCTATAGTTTCCTCCCACAGAATACCCCCTGGGAAGGCTATAATCCAGCCCAATGGCTGCCCCCTGTGTCTGCACTTTGTCGGTACGGTTGGTATATACGGCCAATGCGGTTGATTTTGTACTCCCGTCGATGGCATCGCTCGTCAGCATGGACAGGTAATTGGGATTTCCTGTGCCGTCATCCGTAGCAATCACTACCATTTCCTGCGTAATAAAATCCGTATAATTGTTGTAATAATAGACGGCATCAACCATCACCTTATTTTGTATCAGACTTTTATACCCTATCTCCAAGGATTTTACTTTTTCCGGAATTACAGGACGTGCCATATCAAAGGGCACTAGCAGGGAAGCTGCCTGAGCGGGTGTTTGCCCGCCAAAAATCGCATTGCGAAATTCAAAAACCGATCCCCCTTTGAAGGATAAATATTGTCCGGTAGGACTTATCCTTGGAATGTTCCATGATTCATATACCTGAGGAAGCCCGCCAAGCAGGCGTGAGGAAATGATGTCAAGGTCTATATACTGCCCCTGTGTGGTAGGAACTCGAAAGCCCGTCTGGAAAGAGGTTCTGAAATTATGGTTTTTTGCCACGGTAAATACTCCCGACAAGCGTGGGTTTACCTGGCCTTTGAAATTCTGGTTTTTATCATACCGAACCGATCCGGATAATTTCACCACCTCATTTATTTTTTTAGATGCCTGTACATAGGCACCTATTTCCCGAATATATATAGCTCCCGCAGTATCCGAAAAAATCGTTCCCTTTGAATTCAGCTTGTACGTCTTGAAACTGGCACCGGCCTGCATGTCCATAAAATCGATTTCATTTTTAAAATCATACTGACCCTCGGCATGGTACATCGCTGACCTGTCGGCAAAACTCGGCCCCTTGGGTACCACGCCCGCGAGTGCCCGTGTTTTTATTTGCTCAAAAGTCAGGACTTCCCCCGTACTGAAATCGGTTACCGTACCCGTCTCCGGATTCATGATGTAACGGCCATCCACTGTATTTCTGGCAAAATCATGGGCAGTTTTTTGTGCATTGAGACGATCTGTTGCGGCAAGCGCATTTACATCTCCGGGCATCAGGCCCTGATTATACAATGACCGGAGGTATTCAATCCCATAATCAAGCAGGTAGCCCGTCAAATCCCCTTTTCCCTGATTATAAAACAAAGGATTGGTATATCCTACCACCAAATCGTTGATCCGCTTGGCCAAAAACTCGGTAATGTACGATCCGCCGGAATTTTCAAACGTACCATATGCCCGCATATAAAAATTATCACCCCTTAACTGCGCACGATGTTGCTGAATCCCAAAATTTGAAAGAGAATAACGCTGGGCTCCGGTATAAATACTGGTACCAAATCCGGCATTGTACAGGTAACTAAGCTCCATTTTGTCATTTATCCTGTAATACAACCCTGTGGAAATTTTCTTGTTTTCAGCACCATAATCAATCAAATCCACTTCATTATACGGTGTGATTGACACCACATGATTGGGCAAATCCATTATTCCATTTCCGGCTACGTAATCGGCTGCCGTAACACCCGGCCCGAAAAGGGTAGACCTGGCAGCAGCATTAAACCCGGAAGAAAAGGGGAAAATTGCCAGATTGATGGCTGCCTCATCACCCATAAAATGAAGCCGGTCAGCACCCGGATTGACCCCGTTTATTGAGGCAAGCGGATTATCGGCCGCATGGCGATCCGTGGGGTCATTTCCCTGCCAATCGTTTGCGCGCTGGTATGACAAATTAATTTTAAAGGCAAATTTGTTATTAAATGCTTTTGCAAAGCGAAGCGAACTCTCATACATCGGGGACACGGGTTGGCCGTATGTTGTTTTAAAATGATTAAACCCCTGCTTATGAAAAAAACTAAGTCCCTGGTAATCAAAGGCGTTCTTGCTATTGATCAGCAATACGCCATTGAAGGCATTCGGTCCGTACAGAGCGGATGATGCCCCGGGTATCAATTCAACTGATTCCACATCCAACTCGCTAGGTCCGTTCATATTGCCAATCGGAAAATTCAAGGCAGGTGCCTGGGTATCCATCCCGTCAATCAACTGGACAAAACGGGTGTTTCCCGTACTACCAAAACCGCGGGTATTTATGATTTGAAAATTGATCGAACTGGTGGCTATATCGACCCCTTTCAGGTTTGCAATTGCCTTGTAATACGAATCCGATGAGGTGGACTGAATATCGAGAATGTCCATTTTTTCGATGGATACCGGTGATTGAAGGATGCTTTCTTCAACACGGGAGGCCGAAACCACAACTTCCTGACCCAACAAATCAGTTTCTTTCAAAACAATATTCAGTGCTGTCACACTCGCTTGTGTAATTTCAATTTCCTGACGTTCAAATCCGACGCTTGAAATAATCAAAACCACGGGTGGTGCGGCAGCTACCTTGAGATTAAAATTACCATTCATGTCCGTGGTTGTACCCAACACGGTTCCTTTCACAAGGATATTCACGCCAATAAGCGGCTCATTATTACCGTCCTCTGTGATTCTCCCGCTAATGGTCGTCTGAGCGAAAAGTACCGTAAAGCCACAGGAAAACACAAATCCCATCAAGAATTTAGTAATTGCATTATTCATAGGTGCATGTTTTGATGATTTTAAAAAAATACAATACTAATATTAGTAAAAAAAATTAATAAATTCTTATTAAAGAAGGCATTAGAATAAGATATTTTAATAAAACATCAAACAAAAAAAGCCTCCGGTTACGGGAGGCTTGTAACAAACGTATTATACTTTTTTTATTGAAGCTCGGATTTCACATGCGTTACCAGCCTGTCGCACAACGAGTTGATTTCGGCAGACATGAACTCATCGCCAGTTGAACTAAGTAGTGTTTGTGATATTCCACCCAGACAGTCGATGTAAAATCTCTTCATTTCATCTATTGTCATGTCTTTGGTCCATAGGTCGATACGCAATGTATTCTTTTTCTGGTCGTCCCAAAGTGCCACACTAATCGATTTTGTATCCAACAATCCCTCCATGCCTTTATCATCAGCATCCCACTGGATTTTTTCAGGGATATTTTCATCATCCAGCGTTACATTAAACGTAATTTTTGTTTCTCGCATCAGGGAAGGCTGTTTTTGAAATCCAAGTATGTAAAGCCAGTTTCCACTACCCGCAGCGTATCACAGGCATCCGCTACTGCTTTTGCGTTTATATCGGCCACACGTGTGTCGGGCGATGGGTGCGTACTCAGGAATGCAGGAATACTTCCCCCCTGGTTTTGCGCTTCCAGTTTTTCGAAAAACGAAGCTGCACCATTACACGCATATTGGGTATCCCCGAGGTAGGTTACACTGTATGCATCGGATTCCGACTCATCTTCCCGGCTAAATTTCAACGCCAGCAGGTTCCCGGCTACCGTTGCCAAATCCGCAGCTGTTCCCTCGCCCAATGCAACAGAAATCAGGAATTGGATGGAGAGTGATTTTTTCATCTGCTCGATCGAATGCCTCCGTTCTGCATGCGCAATTTCATGTCCCAATACACCCGCCAGGTCATCGGCACTATCCAGGTATTTAATCAGGCCGGTATATACGTAAATATAGCCCCCGGGAGTGGCAAAGGCATTGAGCACATCATCCCGCTGTATGATTTTCAATTCATAGGCAAAAATATCCCTGTATTCGATGTTGTCACTGGCCAGAATGGCATCTTTCATCGCATTCAGGTAATTGTAGGCATCCACAAAATCTGCCGGTGGCAATATCGGGTATTCCACCGTGTCAGACTCAATTTCGGCTGCCACCTGCTGTCCTAGTTTCACATCATAGTCAGGTGTAAAACCCAACACCTGATCAATTACCTGCCCTTTTTTATCACAAGCGGTGAAAATCATCAGGGTTGTCAGGGCAAAAACCCCAACCATTGTTTTTAGTGGTTTCATGTGTTTCATTGTTAACAAATTTATTTTTCAGCCCGACCGGTGAGTTTTTTTCATTGCTTATTTTCAAAAAAAAGTCTGGCTTGCGCTTTGTCCCTTTCCAATTGTTGTTTCAGTTCGTCTACGCCTGGGAATTTCTGCTCTTTTCTAAGTTGTGCCATGAATTTTATTCCCAACCGAAGCCCATAAATATCCCTTTCAAAATTAAAAATATTTACTTCAATCGTCCTGTCGTGCCCGTCCACTGTCGGACGCATGCCAATATTCAACATGCCCTGGTATTCCTGGCCTTCCAGGCAAACCATGACTGCATATACGCCATCGGACGGTATGAGTTTATAGTCTTCCGGAACATAAATATTGGCAGTAGGAAAACCGATTTTCCTTCCCAATTGTTCACCCTTTGTTACAATTCCTGATAAAGAATACGGCCGCCCCAAGTATTCCATGGCCGTTTGTACATCGCCTGAATTCAGGGCATTTCGTATTTTGGTAGAGCTAACCCCTACATGGTCAATATCCTGTCGGGGAATTTCCTGTACTTCAAAACCCAACCGATCCTGATTTGCCACCAGATAATCGAATCCACCCTCACGATCCTTTCCGAATTTATGGTCATACCCGATTACCAGTTTCCCGACCCCCACTCCTTCGATGAGTATTTTCTGGATATATGCTTCGGATGAATATTCTGAAAATTTTCGTGTGAAACGCAATTTCACCAGGTAATCAATGCCACAGGAAGCAATAAAGGCAGCTTTTTCGTCAAACGTGGTAAGTAGCTTCAGACCATTCCCGTTTTTTCCTACTACAAAGCGTGGGTGAGGCCAGTAGGTAATGACAACACTTGAACCTCCCCTGGCAATCGCCTGAGCCGCAACGTCACTCAGAATTTTCTGGTGACCAATGTGCACACCGTCGAACGTGCCTGTAGTGGCCACCGGAAATGATAGACGGCCTATATCCGAAAGGTTTTCAATGATCTTCATTGTCCTTTTTCTTCAACGTTACCAGTTCTTCCAGTTGGTAGGCATCTTTTAATAAAAACTCACCAACCCGGGTACGTTCGAGCGATTTCAGGTAAGCACCTACACCCAATAGTTTGCCAAAATCATGGGCCAAACTACGAATATACGTCCCTTTGGAGCACGATATCCGCACCTGCACTTCGGGTAGCCTGATCTCCATGATTTCAAATTCATAAATGGTAACCTGCCGCGATTTCAGAACCACCTCCTGCTTTCGTCTAGCCAGTTTATATGCCCGCTGCCCATCTACTTTGATCGCAGAATGAGCCGGGGGAACCTGCGACAACTGACCTGTTAGTGCAACAGCTGCCTGACGGATCGCCTCCTCGTGTATGCCTTCGATTGGGAGCTCAGAATCAAAGGCTGTTTCCAGGTCATAGGAAGGGGTTGTTTTTCCCAGTTCAAATACGCCCACGTATTCCTTGTCCAGTCCCTGTATTTCATTGAGTTTTTTGGTGAATTTATTTATCCCAATGATAAGGAGACCTGTCGCGAGCGGATCCAACGTACCTGCATGCCCTATCTTTTTTGCCCTAAGTCCGTATTTCAGTTTATTGACCACATCAAATGACGTCCATTGATAGGGCTTATTCACCAGCAGCAATTGACCTTCTTCCGGAATAATCATAGAAATGTCGAAAAAACGGCAATCAAACCAATGATGAGGCAGTACAAGGCAAAATAGGTAAGCTTGCCATTTTTAACCACCTGAATCATCCACCTGCATGCCAGATAACCCGCCGCAAAAGCTGCACCAAAGCCCACCAAAAGTGAAGACGTGGACAGGCCCTCATACTGGACGGGTGCTTCCCAATAATCTTTCAATTTTAGCAGACTGGCCCCCACAATCGGTACAAGAACCATGAGAAATGAAAAACGTGCTGCTTTGGCCTTGTCGATACCCAAAAGCAGTGCTGTGGCAATCGTGGCCCCAGATCTGGAAATACCCGGCAAGATGGCAACTGCCTGTGCCAAACCAATGATGAGCGAGTCGAAATAGCCAACCTCCCGGTCATTTTGCTTTTTGAAATGGGTGAAGAATAACAAGAAAGAGGTAATCAACAACATGGAGCCTACTAAAAGGAGGTTTCCGCTAAAAAACTTCTCGATTTCGTCCTCAAACAAAAGGCCCACCACACCCACCGGCACCATGGAGAGGATGATTTTCAGTACAAACCTGACTGACTCATTCCATTTCAATTGAATCAATTCCACCAGAATGGTCCCAATGTCTTTTCTGAAAACAACGATGGTACTCAAGGCCGTGGCTGCGTGCACAATTACGGCAAACAAAAGATTGGTATTTCCCTCTACACCCAACAGGACATTGCCTATTTCCAAATGCCCGCTGCTACTCACAGGCAAAAACTCGGTTAACCCCTGAACAATTCCAAGGATCAATGCATCAATCCACGTCATTCCTTCTCTGATTGCGGGGCTTCGCCGGAAGGTTTGCCTTTAATAAAAATAGCAATAAACTGAATTAAAAATCCTGCCATGACGATCAGGGGCCCGAGGGTAAGTCCGTAGAAGCCAAAACCGTATGCTTCAGTATCAAGTGTCATGATAAAAAATCCAATGGCCAGCAAGCCAATCCCACCCAGCATAAGGAGGTAATTGATCCTGGTAAAAGCGAAATTTGGTTTCAATTCCATTCTTAGTATAGTTCGTCCAATGATATTTTGAGATAACGCCTGATGGCTGTGTAAGTGCTCAAAAGCGTTACCAATATTCCCATGAAAATCAATAAACCGATCAAAATAAACAATTCCCGGTCATTTTGTAAGCTTGCCAGGTCATCAATCCTTTTATTGGCCCACGAAAGGGAAAGGTATAGGCTTGCGGATGCGATAGATCCGGCAACCATCCCGTACAAAACGGAACGGGAAAGGAAGGGACGCTGGATAAAAGCTGAAGTAGCCCCGACCAATTGCATGCTGCGGATCAAAAAACGCTGTGAGAAAAGGGCCAGTTTGATCGTATTGTTAATCAAAATCACGACCATTACAAGTAACACTATTGAAAACCCAATCAATAACGCACCAATCTTAGCCAGGTTTTTATTGATACTTTCTACCAGCGATTCCACGTAGCTTACTTCATATACACCATAAATATTTTCAACTTCCCTTCGAATGGCCGCCAGGCTATCTAAC
>Ga0224501_10003557_pt1 | contig 12281 bp, 10 predicted proteins | sample SF_Oct11_sed_USG_4_FD_169105 | JGI IMG/M metagenome (GOLD analysis project Ga0224501, IMG submission 169105) | Sediment microbial communities from San Francisco Bay, California, United States - SF_Oct11_sed_USGS_8_1 | ecosystem: Environmental > Aquatic > Marine > Sediment | place: USA... | reverse complement strand
CAGCGAAATTTCGCTAAACATCATATTCTCATTCCTTCTGTATATATGTATAACACGGGCGTATATAAAAGTCTTGTTAAAAATAATCTTTTCTGGATAGTTATTTTTATCGGCTTTGCGGTTTTGTTAAAGCGATTATGTCACAGACAGCCTGCCCCGCTACAGGTGAGATTGGAGGAAAAGCTGGTATATTAAGCTGGTATATTAAGGTACAGATCCTCAGGGCATTTTGATTCCTGGGATTGGCATCTCCAGGGTCTTGTGCCGCAGGGGCATCCGGAGCGGGTTGCCGAAAAAATTTACCGACAACCAGGAACACTCAACCCAGGGTGATAAATATGAGCAACAGGAAGAAACAGGAGCAACAGACAGCGGGAAACCCGGCGACAAAGAAAATTCTGCTGGCGGTGGCGGTGCTGGCAGCGGTGGCCTTTGTGTGGGTGACCCTTCAGAACAACAGCGGCGCTCCGGGTGAGGGAGCAGCAAATGTGACCCACATGGGTCCCATGGATGCCTATCGGCTTTTTACCCAGGACAAGAGCCTGGTGGTGGTGGATGTGCGCACGGACGATGAGTTCAGGAGCGGGCATCTGCCGGGCGCGGTTCATCTGGAGCTGGACAAGCTGGAGGCCGCCGCGGCCGGCGTGCTGCAGGACAAGAACGCCCGCCTGCTGGTTTATTGCGCGGTGGGCTCCCGCAGCAACTTTGCCACCAATATCCTGAGCCGCATGGGCTATCAGCGTCCCATCAACCTGCTGGGGGGAATCGTGGCCTGGGGCCGGGCGGGGCTGCCGGTGGTGCTCAACTGAGCCGGGGGCCGGCCTCTCCAGTCGTTCCCAATCCCAAAACGAAAAAGCCTTTGAAAAGGGAGGTTTCGGCCCGGCAGATCAGCCGGGCTGGAGGTATGGACAGTCACCATTTTCAGGTGGGCTTTTCAGCATGGACGAGGTATGGTCATTATTTATCGCCGGGAATCCCGGTCTGAAATCACCATGCACGGAAATAAACATCTCCCAAGGATGACATGCAAAAAGCCTTGAATATTTCGTTAATTAGCGGCTTCACTTTGATTGCGCTGTCCGCATTCCTGATTCCGGGCGGGCAGGTCAATGCCCAGACCAAGGAAGACCTGAAGGATAAGAAAAAGAAAACCAGCTATGCCCTGGGACTGGATATCGGCCAGCGGATAAAGAGCCAGAACATGCAGCTTGATGGCGACATGGTGGCCAAGGGCATCAAGGATGGCATGGGTTCAGGCACACCCTGGCTCACCGATGCCGAACTGAAGGATGTGCTGCTGGCCTGGAGAAAGGAACAAGCCGATGAAAGGAACAAGACCATGATGGTGGAAGGCGAGAAGAACAAAAAGGCCGGTGAGAAATTCCTGAGCGAAAACAAGAAGAAATCCGGGGTAAAGACCACCAAGAGCGGACTTCAGTATATCGTGATGAAGGATGGCAAGGGCAAATCGCCGGATGCCAAGAACAGGGTGGTGGCCCATTATAAGGGCTCCCTGATTGATGGAACGGAATTTGACAGCTCATATGGCCGGGGAGAGCCCGCCGAGTTTGCGGTGACCGGGGTCATTCCCGGGTGGACCGAAGCCCTGAAGATGATGAAGCCCGGATCCAAGTGGCAGATATTCATCCCTTCCGAGCTGGGATATGGCACCAGGGGCGCCCCGCCGCGGATTCCGCCCAACGCTACCCTGATTTTTGAGATTGAACTGCTGGAGGTCAAGTAACGGCAGTCTCAGAAAGTACGATTCATGAAAAACGCCAAGGGCTGGGGACGCCGTCCCCAGCTTCCTGCAGTCGCCGCAAACCTACAGTCGCCGCGCACCAGTATCATTTAGAATATTTACCAGTGCTGTCTTTCGCAGTGCCGTCTTTCGCAGTGCTGTCTTTCGCAGTAGCGTAACAGGGCAGATCTTTATATAGAAGCGCCTTTTACGGGCCTTTGGGGGTGGCGCTACAGGTCCAGGCGGTATCCGCTGCCGTAAACCGTCTTGAGAAGCTTGGCCATGGGAGGGATCTTCTTGCGCAACTCCTTCACATGGCTGTCAATGGTGCGGTCCGTGATGTAGGTGTCCGACCAGACGCGCTCCAGGATCATGTCCCGGGAAAGCACCCGCCCCTTGTTTTCCACGAACATCTTCAGCAGTCCCAGCTCCTTGGTGGTCAGGGGAATGCGGTCTTCTCCCGTGCCCACCTCCTGCCGGTCCCAGAACACCGTGTATTCACCCAGCTGCGTCTGATCGCCCAGGTTCTGGGCCTCGGCCAGGCCGGCGGCTCCCTTGAGCCGCTTGCGCACACGGATTTTCAGGACTTCCTTGTTGAAGGGCTTCAGGACGAAGTCGTCGGCTCCCAGGTCCAGCCCAAAGGATTCTGTTTCCGGCTCGTTCTTGGAGGTGAGGAAGATAATGGGAATGTTCTTGGTGCTGTCCTGCTGGCGCAGTCTCAGACAGGTCTGAAATCCATCCATCTTGGGCATCACAATATCCAGGATAATCAGGTCCGGAGATACTTCCTGGGCCTTTTTCAAGCCCTCCATTCCGTCCCTGGCAAGGTGTACCTGGTAGTCTTCCTTGAAAATACTCTCCAGGGAGGTACGGTTTTCCTGCTCATCATCTACGATCAGTAAAACTGGATTGTCCATGCTCGTCTTCCTAGCCTATGCTTCCCCCATGGCGAACGGGTGGAATGATGTATTCTGGTTTCCGGCTGTCCCGTCTGGGCCCCTGTTCGGGTATATGTGCGGGGGCTACGGGTGCATTTTCTTCAGCTATTTCAGCACGTCCTTGATACAATTTAATAATAACAGGGGATTCAACGGCGGCTCAACCTGACAGGCATTGCCTCCCCACGAATCCTTAAACGCATCAAATAAGGTTTTGGGTGCAAAAGCCAAAACCGGCCATATTTTGGAAAGGCTGCCAGTCCAGCCGGCCAGGGTTTCCGGAGAAGTGTTTCCCGTGGAAAAATCAATAATAAGGAGGCCGGGCTGTTCTCCGTTGATCCCCACGAAAGATTCCTGTTCAGCCGGGAGCACCATCACGTCCACCAGGCCCGCCTCCTCAAGCACCGAGCCCAGCATTTCCCCATCGCTTCTGAGGCCGGATATTATCCTGACCGTGAGATCCTGGTATTCGGACATGTCCGGCAGGTCTTCCAGCCGGAACAGATTGGGCACCCGGAAGGTGAAGCGGGTATACTCCCCGAGGGTGGATTCGACATTAATACTGCCATGGTGAAGCTCCACCACCTGCCGGGCTATGAACAGGCCCAGTCCGCTTCCAATTCCCCGGCGGTCTCCCTTCTGGTATTTTTCGAAAATCTTGCCTCGTTCGGGCTCGGAGATACCCTCGCCGTCATCGCTGATGTGCACCACGAGTTCCCCGCCGGTTTCACCGGAAACATCCAGCGCGGTAACATCCATGCTGACCCGCGAGCGGGCGAACTTGATGGCGTTGCCCATGATGTTCCGGATGACCTGGGCCATCAGCTCCCGGTCTCCGTGGCAGATCAGGCCCTCCTGGAAGGGAGTGTAGAAAAAACCGAGGCCGCGTCCTTCCATGATCGGCTTTTCGTCCTCCAGGCACTCCCGGATCAGATCCTCGGGCTTGAAGAAGGAGCGTGACGGAATGAGGATTCCTTCCTCGATGCGGTTGAGGTTCAGCAGGTTTTCCACAAGTCTGCGGGAAAGCCGGGACTGGTTAAGGATGCGTCCCACCAGTTCTTCCGGTTGGTGCTCTCCCTTTCCGGCAAGGGCATCGCTCATGAACTGGCATAAAAGCTCAATGGCCGAAAGGGGCGAGCGCAGGTCGTGAGAGGCGATGGACATCAGCTCATCCTTGAGCCGGCTGGTGCGGTCCAGCGCATCGAACTGCTTTTGCAGCTCCTGCTTCAGGGTCTGGGTTTGCAGCAGCGACTCGATGCGGGCGGTGAGGATGGGTGAAATGATGGGTTTGCCGATGAAGTCGTTGGCCCCCATTTCAAAGGCGCGGATGATGTATTCGGTATCCTGGTAGGCCGAAAGGAAGATCACCGGAACTTCCTGGTTGGCCGGGTTGGACTTGATCCTTTCCAGCACCTCGAACCCGTTCATGCCGGGCATGGCCAGATCGAGCAGTATCAGATCAACGGTATTGTTCTCCAGGTATTCGAGCGCCTCCTGCCCCTGGTTGAACATGATGAGCTCTCTGGCCAGATTCTCGCGGGTCAGGATAAGGCGCACCACCTGCAGATTGGACGCCTCGTCGTCCACCATGAGGATTTTGGGGGAGCGGGCCTGTAGTACTTTTTTTACTGCATCCTTGTCCATCGGGTGGCTGCCCTCGGGAATAGTTCCAGTTTTATCTGCCCAGTTCCTTCGCCCTGGCGTAGGCCTTTTCCAGGGCCTCGACTATCAGTTTTCCGGTCTTGTTCTGGTCAAGATGTTTCAGGGCCGCTTCGGTTGTGCCGCCCTTGGAGGTGACACGTTCGCGAAGCTCCCGGGGTTCCTCTCCGGAATCCCGCCATAGGGCTGTGGCGCCGATAAGGGTCTGCTGGATAAGCAGGGATGCGTCCTCCTGGCTGAACCCCAGGCTGCGGGCGGCGGCGGTCCAGTGCTCCGCCAGATAGTACACATATGCAGGGCCGCTGCCGGATATGGCCGTGGCGGCGTCTATACCGTCCTCAACGGAAACGCGCAGGGTTTCCCCGGAGGCGCTGAGCATTTCCACCACGGGGGCCAGCTGCTTGGCGGAAACCTCGTGGGCGGCGAAATACACGTTCATTCCCAGACCCACCTGGGCCGGGGTGTTGGGCATGACCCGTACCAGCACCTTATGTCCCAGCCCTTTTTCCAGCTTTTCCATGCTGATGCCGGCCATGATGGAAACCACCACCTGCCAGGAGTTAAGCAGGGGTTTGAGGGGCTTTATTACATCATCGGCGACCTGAGGCTTAACGGCCAGCACCACCACGGGGGCCTCGGAAATATCATCGGTAAGCTTTGTTGCGGTAAGGCAGCCCATCTTTCTGACCCGCTCGAGCATTACGGGCTCGGGGTCTATGACCATGATTTCTGAGGCAGCACAGACGCCCTGTCCTATCAGGGCATGGGCCATGGCCCGTCCCATGTTTCCGCCGCCTATGAATACATATTCCATTTGATCCGCATGTACTGGGCCGGAATTCCAGCAATAACCCGGCCGGGGTTGGCCAAACAGCCTTGCAGCATTGAGTTTTTCCAGGAATCCGGAGCTTTCAGGCGTCCTGGGATAGTAATTAAAAAGATTGATCAGCTGTGGTTCCCCCGCAGCCAATGTATCCCATTTATAACCCCATGGCAAAAAGCGACATATACAGCTTGGCGCCGCGGGGTGTCATTCCGCGTCCAGTCCTGACTGTTTCTTCTCCGGGGCCGGCGTAATAAATCTCCCATGTCCTTCCTGGCGGCATTCCTGCGGCAGGCCGGCTGTCATGAGCTCTGCTTGCGGAGTTTTTTGGCCAGCAAGATGGCGATCTGACGGACCAGCTTGAGTGACAACACATCCTCGTTGTTGTTGACCACCGATTCATGGACCTCAATCACCGTGCAATCCTGCACTGCCACCGCATCGGCCATCCTGGGCACCTGCTCAATAATGGCCATCTCCCCGAAGCAGTCGCCGGGCTTCATGTACACCAGCACTTTTTCCTGGCCGTTGATGATCTTGCGTATCTCCAGCTTGCCGGCAACGATCACATACATGGAGTCACCGGGGTCGCCTTCGGCAAAGATCTTGGTCCCCGCGGGAAAGTTCTTGGTTCTGGCGATTCTCAACAGCCGCACCAGTTCGGTATCGGAAAACCCGCCAAAGACGGTGACCTGCCGGAGTTTGTCCAGCGTATCCTTCATGTGGCCCCGGGCGGCTTCCTCGGGTGTGCTTTCATCTACGAAGGTATTGGCCGGAGCGGCCTGGATGAGCACTTTTTCCAGCCTTGCGATGTCGAAGGGTTTGGGCAGGTAGCCCCTGACCCCGACTGTCTTGCCTTTCTGGACGTGGTTCTGGGTGAGTCCTTCTCCCATCAGAATAAAATTCGCGGCTTTGCCGGCGGGATGTTCGCGGGCCTTTTGAATCACCTCGAAAACATCCATTTCTCCGGTGTGGCGGTCAAGCAACACCACATCCATGGGGTTGCGGGAGAGAATATCCACCAGCCCGATGGGCGAGGAGCGCTCGCTGATGGTCCCCACCATTTCCATGGCCCTGAGGATGTCCTTGATCCTGCTGCGGTGGTTGGGCTGAGGATCAACCACCATCACCCTGAGATCCTTGGGGACCCGCGTGCTTTTTTGCTGCTCTGATACGGTGGTTGTCTGGCTCATGAGTCAGCGTTTCCTGCGTTTTATTTGCCCTGCCATGCCAAAACGGCCTGGTTTTTTCCCGGTTCACCAAATAGGCAAGTCCGGTCCTGGCGTTATTGCCGGGGCGGATGTGCTCTGTCTGAGTCACTATGGTTGCAACCGTAAATTTAAGTGTTTCCTTGGCAATAAACAAGGACTGCCTGTGCCGGGGCGTGCTAACTCCTCCCTGGCAGATCACCCTTTGGCATGCGGAAGTTGGCGCAATTATTCCCCGGATTTTCCGGCGGAATGAACTTCACGCCTTCCGCTCACTTTCGGTTTGCCGGCCTGGCTGAACAAACCTCAGGCTGCCGGCTTCTGGTTCTAATATTGGAAAACGTATTTCAGGTCCTGGTTCTTGCCCGCTGCGGTTTTAACCGCGGCTCTTCCCTTGAACTCCAGCAGGCGGTATGGCTCCGCGTTTTCAAAGAAGAAAAACAGGGGGTCCACCAGTTTACGGATTACCCAGGAATCAGGATCCATCCGCACGGCCCATGTCCCCGGCGGGCCCTTTACGCTTTTATCCAGCTGGACCCTGAACCCGATGATGTCCTGCCGGCTGATTACCACCAGTCCGAATGAAATCACCTGTCCCCGTTGCAGGGCCTCGCGGTTTCTGAGGATATATGCCGATACAGCGGCGGAGAGCAGGGTGTTGGATTTCAGGTCCTCGCTGTCCGAATCGGGCCTGGCGCCCTGCTTTTCGCTATAGCTCATGACCAGCTGGCCACCCCGGCGGGTCATGGACTCACTTTCGCCGTTGCGGTTATCCCGGTATGTGTAGCTTACCGGCGCAAGGTTGATCTCCTCGAACACTGAAACCGTTTCCACCAGGGTTTTTCCGGACAGGTCGTTGTACAGGGTGGTTTCGGTGATCCGGCCCCCGTCTTTTTTGATGACGCGGTCGGCCTTGTACATCGTGGTCCCACCGGCGAGAGGCTGCAGATCGATGGTCACCTTTTCCTCCTGCGCGGCAACGGGCACGCTTAGGGCGGCGGCCAGGAAAACCAGCACTGCCGGGATGGCAAGCGCGTTCCACGCATTCTTTAAAAGGCCGGCTGTCGGGGGATGGTGTATCCAGGTATGAGTCATGGCTTTGTCCTTATTTTCTTTTGGTGTGCATGGCCCGGTCGCCTCAGCGGGCCAGGCGCCGGCCCTGGGAGTCGGTGAACTGCCCCACGGCCAGCAAAATGAAATCAATTATGGTCCAAATTCCCAGACCTCCCAGGGTGAACATCATCAGCAGGCCGCTAATTGGTCGGCCGACATAGAATCTGTGCACTCCGAAGCTGCCCAGAAAAAAGCATAGCACCACTGCCGGAATAAATTGTTTTTCGCTGAGGTTAATATTTACTTCCTCGGCGGCGGGCTGGTTGATCACCATAGTTGCTCCGAGCAAGGCTCATCCCAATTAATGAAAAACAAAAAATGATCCACCCCATCTCCCTTTGCCTTGTTGCCGGAGGTTGTTCCGGCCCGGACAGGCGGGCATCAGAAGTCCTGCCATCTGGATGCCGGTCTATCGTCCTTTCTAAGGCTGCGGTGGATAATAAATATCTATTTATTCCTACTTAGCATGAAGGGCCGGAAAAAAGAAAATATTTTCTAAGCGGCCTGAGGGGGTTGGCACCTGGTGAAGTTGGCGGTGATGAAAACCGCGGCAGGACAGTAAGGCGGCAGGACAGTAAGGCGGCAGAAAATATGGCTGCCCGGTATATGGCAGCAGGATCTTGTCTTCAGGGGTAATTTCCGCTGGATAAATTTGCCGGTTCAGGGATAACTTCAGGCAGAGCCCTGGACTGAACTGGTGGCGGCTGATTAATTTTTTGGGGGGTAGGGGGGCGTTTCAAAAGCGCCCAGCATACTGTGGGCACCGGGTCCGGCCCGCCCTTGCCGACCGGGAATGAGGGTTCATTCCTTAGGCCGGGTCGGGCGCTGCTGAGGCGGGGCGAAGCAGGAGGTTATTCCTCCTGCTTTTCGGCCATGTCATTCAGCATATCCTTGCCGGTGAGGCTCATTTCCAGTTCCCGGAGGTCAGCCTTGATATCGTTTATCAGCCGGGAAAACTTACCGGCCAGCTTTTTCCTGATGCGCCGGGTTTTTTTGGGAGGCTCAGTGCTATGTTCCGTGCTTTCGGAAATGATCGAGCTGACCATCCACCGGGCCGGATTTTCGTGATTGTGTTGAGCCAGCATGGCTTTTGCCTTTCTTTTTAGGGTCTGTATTTTCCCTGGGATTAATTCCCTCCACCGATTAATTTGTTGTTTCGGTTTTCCTTTTTTCCGCTCTTCCCGCAGTACTGTTTTATTAATGTTCCACCATTATACCGGCCAAATGCGGAGCAATTATGGAGCAGTTCTGAAAAACTTGCACCATTGCTGTTAACCTTCTGACCGGCTCGTTGTAATCATAATGTTATTAACATTATGATATCTGTCTGTCAATCGTAGAGAAAAACTTTTTCCCTTTTCTCGAGTGCATCGGGGCAGCCGGGGGCCTGTTGTGGACCGCAAGTCTTCAGGGGGCAGCCGGGGGCTTGACAACAGCGCCTTGCATAATATGATTGTTTTCTGGCCTGACATCCGGCGGCATCCGCCCCGGCAGTCCTTCCGGGGAGGCGGCGCGGCTTCAAATAGCGGCAGCGCGGCCCGTTCCGGGCAGGCCCCGATCCCCGATAGCTCAGCGGTAGAGCGGGTGGCTGTTAACCACTAGGTCGTAAGTTCGAATCTTACTCGGGGAGCTTTTTCACAAAGGCTTACATCTAATGTGGTGTAAGCCTTTTTTCATTGGGTCACCCCCAGATAATTCAGCCTGAAAATTCAGATCCACGGGGTAATAATTGGGGCAGGTTCAGACGAGCCTCGGTGTCAAAAATGAGAATTGCGGGGGATATGCGGGGGGAGGACAGGGATGGCCCTGCCGGGGTTGCCGGCAAGGCCGCAGAAAGAAGCTAGAACTTCATCCCATAGCTGACTTCCAATTCATTCTGATCCATCTTGATGGTGTTGGTGCCACCGCCGAATTCTGCTGGAATATCTCCTTCAACTGACCCTTCCATGGCCTTTACATAGGCAAAATTGATCTCTGAGTTGGAGGAAAGGTTATAGGTGAAGCCAAAAGTGACATGCTGTTCGATCACTCCTGGAGCCAGGGTGTTAAAGAAAGTCTCTGTGTCCGGTATCGGGTTGTCACCCTTGTTGAAGCCCCCGCGCAATATCCATGAGTCGTTCAGGTTGTAGCTGGCGCCCAGTTTGATCACTGAAACGTCCTGCCAGCCGAACCCGTAGCCATTGGTGGCTCCAAGTTGAGAGCCCGCCGCTGGAACAGGCATGGGTCCTGTCCCGGGGTCAAAGAAAGTTATGTTGCTGGTGTTCGGACCCTCATTTCCAATGGCTGCAACCTCGGAGTAATTTATTTTCTGGTAATCCATGGTCAGCAATAAACCCCCTTCCGACTTCCAGGCAACTCCCAGGGCATAACTTGAGGGAATGTCAAAATCTCCCTTTTCGGCAAAAAGACCTTGGTATTTGCTGAAGGAGCTCATATCCGTCCTGGGCTGATAATAAAGCCCGACATTGGTGCCAGGGGCCACTTCTGTCATCAGGCCAAGACGCACCCCAAACCCGGTGGAAGTGTCGGTTCCGTTATTGGTGACGTCCCCTGGGCTTGCTGAATAGAGTGGATTGTCAAAGCCTTGCAACCCTTCTGCCGCGAATTGCTGGTACACCAGGATTCCGGAAATTCCAAGGGCCACCGGCTTGAGGTCTATCGAATAGGTGGCGCTGATAAAAAGTTGCGAGAGATTGACACCGGTTGACGTGGCCTGACCAGACTGATCGGCAAAAACCGGTTTGTCATAGTCTGTGTTCATCCCCCCATTACCAAACACAGCGAAGTTAAGAGCCTGGGTATCGCTCAGCATCATGTTATTGGCGACATGTGGGATGAAGAAGGTGGTGGAACTGCTTTCCTGTGCGGAAGTTGCGATAAATGGAGAAGGCCCGCTGTATTCATATGAACGGTTGGGATTAAAATAGGTGGCTCCTGCATCCAGCCTGTTGCCCACGAATACTGCTGCCGAGGGATTGTTCGCTCCCACCATGGCATCCTCTTTAAGTGCCACACCGGCGCCTCCCATGCCCTTGGACTTGGTGCCATATCCAAGGCTGAAATATCCATTTGTGGCTAAAACATCTGTAATTCCTCCCCCAATTATTAGCAGGCCAATGAGGGAAATCATGGCCAAAGCCTTTTTTCTTTTCATGGATCCTCTCTTATTGATAAGATATTATATCCTTTCGTATTAATTATATTATATTGTGCGTATATAATTACCCCCTGGAAAGGATTTGTCCTTATAGACGAGTAGACACCGAAAACAAAAGTGACATTCTCACATAAGCACGGTGGCAGAGTCGGAAAGTTCCAATAATGCCGTGATTTCCCCCTCTGAGCGTTCGCTCCGGTCCCCCCACCAAGCGGAAAGACAAACAAGAAGGTTCGAGTCAGCTCCCTCTCCACCAGGTTGTACAGACTTGGGAGAGGGGCAGCTTTGAGTTGTTTTCCCCTCGCCCACTTGTGGGAGAGGGGTGCCCGAAGGGCGGGGTGAGGGCGCAGGGGAGGGAGGCTCGCCAGGGGGCCGGAAGGGGTGAGGGTACGACTGGATGGTTCAAGCAGGTGGACGACAGCCCAGGTTTGAAATATCGAGGCAGTGCTCCCCCTCCTTGCATCGCGGGGAGGGGGTCGGGGGGTGGGGTTCAAATGCCGGAAGGGGTGAGGGGCTGAAGGAAATCAAAAAAAAACCGCCGGCCCCACAAGGGAGGCCGACGGCTGGTGTTATAGGGCGGCAACCGCCTATAAGTTATAATTTCCGGGTTACTATAATGGTGAAGGTGGCCCCAGAAGCGGTGCCCCCCCCAATAACATCGAAAGCAAACCCTTTGGCACCATTGGCAACGGTCACTGTGCAGATTTCGTCTGTTATGCCCGTGTTGGTGCCACAGCCGGCAACTGGGGTTCCGTTTGCCAATTTGTTATACACAACCAGATTTACATCGTCGGTCATGTTTGTGATTTTGACCTCGTATTGATCACCGGCTAGGTTCGTATTGGGGTTCAGTTCGTAAAAACTTGTGCCGGTGCCTACCTGTCCGTCCTGCGTGCTGGTGGCGTCCACGGCTGTAATGGCATCGGTTGGAATGGGTATCCGTGCAAGGTCGGTACCCTCATCCACCAGGGCCACGGTCACGGTGGCCTGTGCAGGGCTGACTATGGCGTTGTTCTTCCTGGGGGTGGCGATGATGTCCGCCGTACCGATTGCAACTGCAGTGATGACTCCCGTGTCCGGGTCCACGGTGGCCACGGTTTCATCACTGGAAGACCAGGTTACCCAGGCCCCCACATCCACACCTGTGTCGGCCGTGGTATCACCCAGGGCCACAGCGGTGACGGTCTGGCCCACGCCGATGGTGGTGGGCGGTCCGATGACCACAAAAGTGATAGCAGTCACGGCTGCGGTCACGGTGACGTCGGTGGTGACCTCGGTGAGGGTTCCTCCGATGTCTGCCGAGGCGGTGATGGTCACAAGGCCTTCGGCAACCCCGGTCACCACTCCGTCAACCGAGACCGTGGCGATAAGGTCATCGCCGGAGGTCCAGGTGACCAGCAGGCTTACGTCATCCGGGTCAGCCAGGTTGGTGGCGCCGTTGGCGGTAAGCACCAGATCCTGCCCCGCCGGTACGGTGCCCGGGTTGGGGGTGATATCGGTCAGTGCGGTGATGGAAATCGCCTCCACGGTGACCGTGGTGGTGCCAGCGGTAGCTACCCCACCCGGGTCCGTGGCCGTGATGGTGGCCGTTCCCGGGGCCACCGCGGTCACCAGACCGGAGGCATCAACAGCGGCAATGGCC
>Ga0224501_10003556_pt1 | contig 12282 bp, 12 predicted proteins | sample SF_Oct11_sed_USG_4_FD_169105 | JGI IMG/M metagenome (GOLD analysis project Ga0224501, IMG submission 169105) | Sediment microbial communities from San Francisco Bay, California, United States - SF_Oct11_sed_USGS_8_1 | ecosystem: Environmental > Aquatic > Marine > Sediment | place: USA... | reverse complement strand
TATTTGCTGGTTGGTAATATCACCGGTAGACAGTTTGGCTCTGTCGATAACACTTACGATCGGTTATAACACCCGCAATGTACCTCACTGGATGACACTTCTATGTCACTTGCTTAGTCACTAGTCAAAAGTCACACTCACAGTCACACTCACAGTCGCACTCACTCAGTCAGTGACGAGTGAGTGAGGTGACTGTGAGTCATACATACTCATAGTACTCAATAACTCATACTGATAATGAACTATACGTATACCCATCTTTTTTCAGACTGACTGGGTCACGTTGACTGAAAATAATGGTAGCACAGTATTGAGTATTGATTTGTGACCTATCACTCAGTATCATGATGATGATAATCAACTGTTGGTTCACACACTGTCAGTCACGCAGTTTCATTTTGTTTTACTTTAGTTACTATCGCACAGAAGTATTCTACTCTATTGCCTGCCGTATAGTGGGAATGCCAGTGAATGATTTAGTGAATAGCCCGGTCGACATCGTACAGCATACCCTCTGACTGTATCTAACCGTCGCCAAATAACATCTCTACAAACACTGTGTAGATAGTTGGAGTAACTGTAATGGCTGGCTTTCTCATTGATTGAATCCCAACTTTGTTCTTTTGGATTGAAAATGGCGCGGTTGGTTCAATCACTAGGGAGCGAGTTGACAAAGGTAGTCACTACTTGTTCAGCTTCTACTAGTTCATTAGTCTCAATGGATTTCACCAGCACTAGTTCAGACCCGCTGTATATGCTATGCAACCATGTACCCAAATAGTAATGCATTTTTTTGCGCATTTTCTACTACTATGCAGTCTTGTAGGTGCTTGAGCCCCATGATCATCCATTGTGTCACTGGTTGATCTGATAGACTGAAGCTGGACCTCGACATAGTCAGCTTTTCTTATACCTACCCATCTACCGTTATCTTTCAGGTGTCTGGCCATGCCAATTCTGTTTTCCACGGTCTCGCGTGGAGTGACCGTCTTGGCGAAGCATGCCACATGCGCCGGTAACTTTCTCGATGTCTCAGCGCAAGTACTTGCCAAAGTAAAAAAGCCAGATGAGAAGCTGACCTATGCCCACGGAAAGTAAGTGTAGTCCAGTATGGTGTAGCCGAGGACGGTGGAATGAGAGCTACAAAGTTGACATTCTGTCATAACTGACCATCCCCAACTTTCAAACAATAGTTTGTCATTTAGCTGCATTGTTGACAACTCAATGCAATTCCAATGGAGATGCCAATCATGTCATGTACAATGTTATGGGTGGTTAACACTAGTGCAGGGGTGTCCAGCCCGTGGTTCACTCGCGGGTCAGCGAAAACTGAGAACTGCCTGTGTGCTCGGCCTGCTCAATAACCTTTCACTATCATCAGTCACAGATAGCTGGTGGTGAACTGAGACTAATTTCATCGCGGAAAACGAAAGCTTTCTCGGGCTTTCCTGACAAATCTGCTCTGGTGCAACACGCTTGAAACATGCAATTATTTGTACAACTTTTTTGCCTTGGGAACAACTCGCACGACGTGTTTGACCTAACTAGCGTCGACCAGTTAAAGGGTTTCCTAGTTATGTGTCCGGTGACCCTTGCGCAAGTCATGGCATCTCACAAAGTCCCACATAAAGGGGTAGTTTATTACCTCAAAAGAGATTGCGAAGATTTGTACAATTCTTGTTGCAAAACGGGCGGTGTCCCAACTTTCCAAGTAACATGTCGACTGACTAAGTCAGAGGCTCCATTGAATTATAAAGCCTCTGTAAGATAAGATTGAGACGTCAATTAGTTCAGTGCCCATGTGAGCACAAACTGACATGAACATACCCAGAATTCTGTATAAGCTAGGGCTGAGTGAAGGCTGAGCGCATAACACACTGGACCTAGTGCCATGACTCCCTGGTTCCGATTACAGTACGGGCCCCGCTCCGTCACAAGCTGGTGTTGAGCCGAGATTTATTTTTATAACATTGCAATCTGATCCATGAATAGAGAAATAAGATGAAACATTACAACTTAATTTTATTTTTGTCAATTCTCCCACGTTGGGTTCAAAGCATGAGGATGATTAAAGGAGGCCCACCCAAAAAAGTGAACTCGTCTGCGCGGCCCCTCATGAACTATCAAAGAAGCTAGTCAGTGGCTTAGTGATGCTATCCATGTATGATATGTATACATATAATAAATGACCTTACCTTTTCTCTGTAGATATCTGTTTCACTACATCAGTCAGGATGGAATTGTATTTCTTTGTATCACAGATGATGTAAGTAACCAGCCTTTTGTAGATACCATTAGTTTCAGGATCAGTTGGGTGATCCTCAGCCCTGCTCACATAGTTAGACTGTCAATGCCATCTTGATACAGTTCGCAGCCATCGCTGGGAGAAGCGATTACTAAGTGGCTAAGGCATTCGGTTTTTGGCTGATATTTGTCTTTGCGTCTTTTACAGGACTTTGAGCGATCAAAGGCATTTGGTTTTCTCAATGATGTAAAACGCAGGTATGACTCACAGATTTTTCATACGTTCACCCAAGGACCCAGTGCGCAGACCCAAAGAGATTCAAACTTTCCAAGTGTCATGACTGTTCTAATCATCTTTTGCATTGTGGTTATGAATGCTTGTAGGCTATTAGTAGGTCCCTTGAATTGATAATTTTGTTGGATTTCTTTGATGAAAATAATTTAATTTTTATTCAATCAAGAATACCGAGATATTTCAGCACTTGAGCCATGGTTGAACGATCCTGATGTGAAGTCCTGATAATCCCGTGCTCTCACTGTACTGCCAGGCTCTCACTGTACTGCTGGGCTCTCACTGTCCTGCCGGGCTCTCACTGTACTGCCGGAATCCCAGTGTACTGCTGGGCTGTCACTGTACTGCGGGCTCTCACTGTACTGCCGGGCTCTCACTGTACTGCCGGGCTCTCACTGTACTGCCGTGCTCTCACTGTACTGCCTGACTCTGATTGTATCGCCTGGATCTCACTGTACCGCCGGGCTCTCACTGTATTGTCGTGTTCTCACTGTACTGTCGGGCGCTCACTGTACTGCCAGGCTCTCATTGTGCTGCCGGGATCCCACTGTGAGTCTGAGCTTCTTGCATAATAGGTGCATTCGCGTGCTCGCAACCGAAACTACTTTCAGTCGCGGAATTCTGTTCGCGTGCTTTCGGTCGCGGATCGCAAACGAAAGTGAAAGATGCGTTTTTGGCTCGCGCTTTTCGATCGCGCTCTTGTGCAATTTAGCAGATCTCGCAACCGGATTTCGGTCGCGAAAAACCCGAGCACGCGAATGCACCTAATGTCTGCCCCCTACTACTCTAGATCAATCCTCAGTCCGCTAGATGAGATGACCCAAGTGGCCGCGCAGAGCGATAAAAAGTTGCAGTATATAATCAGGAATGTCTATTCCGTTCATACGCAGTGCTCAGCCGGCAAATCGAAGCATTGGGTTGAAATCACTGAAGCCCTCTCTGTAAAATTTCTTCACTGTTTTGGTGAAGCTGTCATGCTAGAAAATTGTTTTTTACCAGCTGAGACTCAGCGTGGAGCGCCATGAACTGGACAATATCAACGCTTCATCTCATAGTGAGGGTTATTTTTGTTTTAAGCTAGGCAGGAGCTCATTGTACTCACAGCGGGACCTCGAACCCACGTTCTCACATCCTAGAGCTTGAACGCTGACCCCTCCCACTATCCCACTAGTGAAGCGGGTATAGAGACCTCGCTGAGTGTTTGTTACTTCATTTTATAGGTTCAGGAACCAGTACGGAGCGCGGGCCCAAACTGCTCTGCCATATGCAATGAATACAGAGTTCTCCAGAATTCTGGCGACACAAATGGTACGTTCATAAACTATGTGTGCATATCTTACTCTACCATATTATTCCCTGTGCGGGATTGTTCAGTTAGCATCCTGGTTACACTTCCTATTGTTATCCATGGACTTTTCTTGGTATTAAACCTACAGCTCTTCTTCCAAGTGTTGCGTGTTTCAATCACTAAGTCATGGCTGCTCTCCGACTGAGATCGACTGTTATTTTAGCATCCTCCTTAATAGAGAGACTTTGCGGAAATGAATTAAGACTAGATGCCCTTCCTGTCACCACCATTGACTTAAACCTACTGCCCATGCAGGAGATACTCACTTTGGTCATTGCGCCCCAGCTTCTCTCGACTACAACTACAGATTTGTTTACCATTTTTGTGTGGCCAATATTCATTTTTTCCGTGATGTGTTGTGCACTTTGATCTTGAGTAATAATTAATTGGACCTAATACTGAATTCCTTTGGAAATATTGGGATAGCTGGATAGCTCAGTGGTAGAGCGTCGAGCTTGCAACAGTGAGAAACTGACTTCTAACGACCATGGTAGGCCCCTGTTGTGAGCGTGAGCGTGACAGGCTCACGTTTGTTGGGTGTTGCCCTGTCGCTAATCCAATGCACCGGCAAAGCGATGGCGAGAAAAATACATTAACTCATGCTTTTTATTTAGGTACAAATGCGAATTTTCGCGTTCGCATGATTTCGGTTTATTTGGCTAATTTGACGATAGAGCCCTCCTTTACCTAATGCCTTGGGGCTATGTCAGCTTGTCTGAAAATGCCTATTATTCCTAGCTCGAAATAAAAACAAGCCTCGCTATGAGGTGGAGCGTTTATACTGACTCGCTTGTGGTGCTCCATGCTAAACCATAAGAAGAGAGAAGGTAGTTTGGCGTCAGCTTCCCCCGAATTATGAGCGTTGTTGGAGACAATAACGACTGAGTGACCGTGACCCTTCTCATGCAGGCATATCACAGTAGAGACCAAGATCATCTCGTTACTATTGAGGAGGATTTGGATCAACTAAAAGGAATCATGGTGAAAAACATAGGTAACTTACTACAGCCACATGAAATCTATCTAGGGTGGAGCTGAGCGGAGACTGGGCTGGACATAGATTATACCAAGATAATGAACTCGGTTCGCTTTTTAAAAGTACCGCTGCATTGTCCAACCTTCGCTGGGTCTAACTAAAGGGCTAACACAGACACTCGACAATTTAACGTTCCAAGAACAATACATAACGGGACAAAGTTGCAGCTGCCAGAAGTTGCAGATGGTAGTAGCTCAGTGAATTGTTCGGCAGTCAGCCTTGCACTGGGGACTGGATTCTGAATCAGTGGTGTTACCATGAATCCCTACTGATTGTTACATTTCACAGAGTCTGTGGCTGACAGGGGAGAGAGGTTAGAACTTCTAATCGACAAAACAGAGGACCTCAGTATAAATGTGAGTCACACACAAACTCAGTCCAGCTACAAACACATCACCAGTATGTTTCAGTTAATATTGGAATACTGCCTTCGATCTCGGTACAGCACGCTGACCTGAAAGGTCTGTGAAGTTCAGCATGGCGTGCTAAACAGTGCACTTTCAGATTTGGCTGTTTGAAGCAACCATTAGGTGTGGAATACTGAGCATAGCATTTCACATTTTTCATTTTCTGAAATGCCGGACGTTATTGTGTGATCATGCGTCAACTAGGTCCCTTAATCATGTGGCCAATGAAGTCCTTTCAGCAACATACAATGGCCAACGAAAGCTTTCCAGGTTCATAAAGTGACCAATGACGTCCGTTCAGCACCATACAATGACCAACGAAAGCGTTCCATGTGCATACAGTGACCATAGACAGCAATTCAGCATCATACGGTGACCAATGAAATCTTCGCAGGTCCATACAGTGATCCATAAAAATAGTTCACTACCATACAGCATTTATGATCTATTGAAAAGAAACAGATATGTTTACTTCAGTTTCTCCCTTTTACTCCCAGCAATATCTTAGCGAATCTGCCAGGTTGTTAACCACACTACCAACCGGTGACTGGTCAGTACATGCTAAGTATCTGAGACATCCATTTGAGACGGTGATGATTGCCAATCTTTTCTAGTCGATGACATTCAAGACAACCAGCACCCATCTTGCCCGGTCGCTATGGTGGAAGAATGTGAAGATCATTGTGCTCATTGTAGTTGTACTTATTGTGAGTATAAACATGTCGTTTATTATAGAGTGTATGGTTTTATATTTATTGTTCTACCACCACACTCGGTCCTTTTATTTAGCAGACCTCCTAAACGTGTGGCATGTATGTTGGTGAACGTGGCCATCTTATTTTAGCGTGGCCATCTTATTTTAGCGGACTTCCTGTAAGTTTAAGGTTGTTTTTGACTGATGGGAGCTGGAGATTGTTTGAGGAGCTCATGTTTACAATGGAAGCCTACCATGACCCATAGATTGAATCTCGGCTCTGATGACTGAAGCTACTCCCTTCCTCCATACAATGATTAGCTAAGAGGGGGCAACTCCTCCCGCACACCCGGTCTCGATCGCTTAGTGGGCAACACATTCGCCTTTGGATCAGGTGGCCCGGGTTAAATTCCAATATGCATGTCATTTGGTGCTTTTCTCCTTCATCTGACTTAAATTGCAACATTAATTAAAGGAGAATAGTTGAGTACCAATTCTATAGGGCAAACCATTGACCATCCAGAATAAACCTTCGGCTTAGTGGTGCCATTTCATGTAAACATGTCCTTATCTCATAGTGTATTGTTACGATCGATTCGCATCTCTTTCAGGTGATAATTTACTTCATCGCTGCCGCGTCATGCAAGACACTCAACCTCAGCAAGTGCGGTCAAAAATGAGACCGGAGATTCTGGCCCCAGGATCATGGACCTAAATTCACTTACCAGAGTTACTGGGTTCTCATGTTATTCTCAGTTTGCCACTCTTTCATTCCACGGCAGAGCAATGTAATATGTTTGTGGGGAAAATATGAAGCTCACCTCCTCATAGTCTGCGGAGACTGGTTTGCTAAATAGCTATCAACCGCAGAATAATATAATATGCGTATTGGTGGTAAGACGGTCTCTTTTATTAAAGTGGTCATACTCGTACTGGTATCAACGCTGTGAAGTACAATGACAGAAAAGGCTCTGTATTTAAATTGGATATGTCTATAATTAGAAATGTTTGCATTTCCGCAATTGTGCATTTTTTATTCTATTTATTCAAAATACAATTACAGCACTGTGTTGTATATCTTTGCACCAATTTGCATAGTACATATCTTACAAAACTAACAATTAGCACACAATCTGTGCGCAGTAACTCACTGTCTATTTACCAAATTTCAGAGTTCAAAAGCACTGACATCATTTCTTATACACATGAGCAGTGGCGGCCCTGGTTAGTGCGCTGAAGGGGTCCTTTTCTATACCCATTGTTAGTTAGATGCCCTTTAATCTATATATCGCCATAGAGTTACCACAGAGGAAGGTAGATTTAATCCTTTATGAGCAGTCGTCAGTAAGGTATGGAACGTGCAGCGAGTCTAGGTAACTCTTTCGGTCATGGTTATTCACAGTCCAGATAAACATGTCAATATTTCTATCTTCCCAGAACCGGCGCTCTCTAATACTCATAACTTCCTCCTGGATAAAGACGCCATTCACTCCGCACATATACCTATAATACGATATGCCATATATATAATATGCATATAGGTATATGATACAACACATCATTGATATAATATGATCCACCGCATGTATGATGTGATAGACCACATAAATACTGCACATACATGAACTTTAATGTAAAAAAGACTTCTAGTCTTATCTTAGCTATCTATGTAAAACAAAACTATCAAATCAAATACACCGAGAGCCACATACCACACCACATCTGTATACTTCATAACTATACCAATAATCTGATCCACCCACATCTATAATATGATATACCACGTAAATAGTCGGATACGCCATATGTTCATATACTGTGTGTCTATATACTTACCACCAGAAGCTGTAGATGGACACTTCCAGTACCATATCAGCCACCGGTGCTATAACTCGTTTCCATAATTCATCATTTCTCAGCGGACCAGCTGGATCTTTCAGCATGAGGACCCACGGTCTGTCAATACATAACTTCAGGTGTGATCACCATAGAGCACATACAGCGATGAATAATGCGAATAACAGCTTATGTCTTTGAGCTATAAATTTAAATTGGCTAAGTTGTTCTTGTATTTGTTAAACTTCATATTTATTTAATTTATACATTTAATTTTTCCATACTACAGTTATTTTTAAGGCAGTAATGGTTAGGAGGCGTTGGATCCATGCTCTTCCCATGCCACGTGAGATTCTCTCAGCCGCCAACCTGACTGATTTTGTATTGGCTGTCTCCCATTCACCTTAGCTATGTTTGTCACTGGGGATGTAGCTCCGAACCAGTACCACGCTGAATTGAAGGCTGTGGGTTGGCAGGTATCCAGTTGTCTGAATGCCAAAACATAAAATGAGGCGAACTATCAGTTTGTCTAGCAACCCCAGACTAGGTGGGGGGGGAAGAGAAAAACTACTTGCAACCAGATTATTGTTTAGCTGGAATGAGGAATTGCGGGATGGCTCAATGACTAGGGCGTGAGATCAAAACATTGTGGGTTCAAATCCCAGCAATACCGAGTGCCCACTGCGAGAATAATTCATAGCTCCTACTGCAACAGGCCTCAGGCTTAGGAGGCCAATGGCTAAGTAGTCGAGCAGAAGAAAAAGTAAATTGGAAGAAAAACCGGCAGAATCAGGATTGGTCGTCTCCAAAGACTAGAATTATTCATTAAAGGAAACATACAATCTATCTCACTGTATGTATCTCACTTTCAGTGCTCTCTGTGGCCCGGGTCATGATAGCTCAGTGGGAGAATGAATATACCTCACTGTCTGTGAAAGTGGTTAAGAGCCGCTCCCTTAGAAAAATTCCTTCAATCTCATGATGATAATGAGATTCCAATGGATAAAAACCTGGTCTATGGTGAAAAACAATATGAAATAAACTGTATAACACACACCTGTGAGTAAGGATGGTTGAGAACTGTGGGATGGACCATTTGACAGCATAAAGTGTTTGTGGATAGAATGAGCAGACCACTGCCCATTTATAGAGATCAGGAAACTCTCGGAGCATGTCCCTAATCACCTTCACCATGGCCATAGGTTGAGAGCCCTTTACATCAAGGAACACAGTCATGCCTACAAATAAACAAATCCTCTGTGCTCATCGCCGGCATCGTTAGCTATCCCCCATGTTCAAATGGAAAATTTCATGGCATTCTGTAATAATGCGAGAAATACAATAGCAATAGGCGTTTGTTTCCAATATTCAACAAAATGGTGAGGGTTTGGTGCAGAATAGATCCTGGGTATGTTGCCTGTTTGTGGCTGGCTCCCACTGACAGTACACGGAGCCCCTACCAAATGCCTGCAGTCTAATCCTTTAGGGTTCTCATACAACCACCCGCTGCCGTCCTTTTTTTCATAGACAGAGGAGCCCCAGAATCGCACCTGCTGTCCATATAACTATAGACACAGGAGCCCAGAATAGCACCGCTGTCCATATAACTATAGACACAGGAGCCCCAGAATAGCACCTGTTGGTCATATAACTGCAGACACAGGAACCCGAGAATAGCACATATTATCACAGACACAGGATCCCTGAACAACCACCTGATGTCCATATAATCATAGACACAGAACTGCTTTGCCTCACAGCCTCACCATGTTTGTTACTCTCTCTAAGCACTTCCTCCAGTGATGGTACTCTCTCATTGGTCAGTTTTCCTTTATCCACTATCTGTAGCTTCTGAATATCCCGCCATAGCATGTTCTCAATCAGACCTTCAACATCATGATGGTAAAATCAAGACGCCAGAACCAGATGAGTACAAGTGTTGGCACCAGCTTCGCTTAATACCAGCTTTAAACTCTTTGCATTCTGAGTCACTTTGGGGTTTCTCTCACGTTGGAATCTGGTTGCAAAATTAAAGGGGTTATGTCATGGCCAAAAGTGTCTTCACTCGTTTCCAGATTCTGAAGCCTACCATGAACACATGGGCCCTATACCCAGCTCAAATGGAAGCTTAGATATAGCCCTATCCAATGCGCATACTTAGAGCCCTCGGTGACGCAATTTCAGAACCTCAACGCAACAGAATTGGCCTTGAGACAGGAAATTAGCACAGAGCTGTATTTGCATTGATTTCTCCGCTTACATGCTGATGTTTGGAAAAATCTCTTGCAGGTGCATACTAGTAGACCTGTAGTTACACAAGTCTGAATAGAGAAAATGTGCAACAAAAATATAGAAATAGGGATTCAGAGTACGGGTTTTCACCTCTGTCAGCAATGTTTGTGCTATTATTGCGCAATGATAGAGGCCTGAATGCAATGGCCTCTACTTAGGGCAAGGGAAAACCCGGCAACCCGGAGTAGAGACCGTTAGTTTATGAAGTTTTAGTAATTAGATCCCCCTTTTCTTTCTGTTTGGGCCATTCGTTCCGTAGTTATTTGAGTGACCGATATTCGCTTTTGGGAAAAAGATAATTCAGCATCACGGCAATGAATGCGGAGATGCCTCCCTTTAAGACTGAGGAGCACAACTTCAAAAGTGCTTCCCCCTTGACCTTGACATAACCCCTCTAAGTAAAGGAGGGGCCACGCATACGGTACCAACTCCAGGGGGAACAGCATGGAACTTACTGAAAACAACCCAGTGGGTTTGTATGGTTACCCACGTAAAACAACACTATCTTTGCTTAAATCAATGAGGTATACCTAGCATGAACCCATACCAGCTTGACCCCAATGCCGTAAAAACTCTTGATAGTAGAGCACCCACCTTTGCCATTAGTGGTTCGATCAGCTGAGGAGTCATGGAAGACAAACGGAACTCCATCTGCTGAGATGAGAACATCAATCTCTATGGCCTTCACCCCTAGTTCTGCTGCCTTATTTACACCTGATAACAGATTGTGGGCTGTGACAGTACTACTGTGACTGTAAGATTCTAACAGTGCGAATGCAGGGGAACTACTGTGATAGTCATAATGTGATGATACTACTGTGACAGCCCTACTAAGACATCCCTACTGTGACCGTCCTACTTTGACACTCCTACTTAGACGGCCCTAGTGCGATGATACTATTGTGACAGTGCAGTGGTAAATTTTTCCGCATTCTCAGAACTTACCCGCTATTGTGTTTTCTGGGGCATTGAGCGCGCACGCCCGGTGTCCTATTTTAGTAACTCCTCGTGTTAGCTGAGCCCAGACAGAGTGTGAAGCCTTAGGAGCCTTCAATACTTCCACCGATCCAAAGAGCACAGCTGAGATAAAGGCAGCGTAATACCATCCACATACACAACGGAGGAGGAAGAGGACCAGCAGCCAAAATGGCCACATATAGTAGGCATCAACCATTCTTCTAGTGGATGAAACACACCCGAGCTGAAATGAAAGACCGTGGGTAAGAAACGGCGATTGTTCTCGTAGAGCTTTTTCATCGTAATTATGAAGCTTCTGGGTAAGATCCTCGTTTTTCACCATTTATGGTCAACGCTCCATCTCATTGTGTAGCTTGTTTTCATCTAGGGCTAGGAGTAGGAGCTCATCCTCATAATAGAAGTCCGGCATGACCGAGGATTCAAACCCAGGGAACCGAGCACTCTACCACTGAGATATCCCACTACCCTAGGTAAAGGTGTGAGGCACTTATAGTTGAGTCTTCAGAATAAAATATTACTGTTAGTTCAAAGATTCCACTATTTTTAATGATATTCCTCGAGCTGCACAAAATACCATATATGTACACATGCGGAAAAGACAGCTTGAATCTGCCTACATAAAACTATGGGTTTAGAGAGGTAAATACATGTAAATATGACTAAACTTGACACAAAATGTGGAAAAATCAAACTGGTTTCAAAGGAAATGAAAACAAGAAGATCTTAATATTTATTTAACATCTATAATTGCACTGCATTGGACCCCAGAGACAGACGAAGAGTTTCTTTAAGTGGGAAGCAGAGATATGTCACTAGTGCCGAACCAGAATCTGTTGATTGGATGCAGGTATACTATAGAAACACCTCCCTTAGTATATATATATTAGTGTGACTGTGCGCATGTATGATCAGGTAAAATTAGAAGTTGTTCCTCACTTCCTAATCTTAATATTAACCCTTGCAGCGTCCCGGGCCGATTTAATCGGCCCTAGGAGTTGTCTGTAGTTTGCTTGGGCCGATTTAATCGGCCCAAAGGAATAAGCCAATGAGCCTCTCTGTACCTTGGGTAATCCTATTTATTCCTAAATATAATTGGGCTAGAGGGACTTGGCAATGATATATCAGCGAATCAGACTTGTTGTCACCCAATGAAAG
>Ga0224501_10003555_pt1 | contig 12285 bp, 14 predicted proteins | sample SF_Oct11_sed_USG_4_FD_169105 | JGI IMG/M metagenome (GOLD analysis project Ga0224501, IMG submission 169105) | Sediment microbial communities from San Francisco Bay, California, United States - SF_Oct11_sed_USGS_8_1 | ecosystem: Environmental > Aquatic > Marine > Sediment | place: USA... | reverse complement strand
ATCACCTTTGATAATGGCGATAAGACCAAACAGCTTTGGTCCAAAATATATACAGAAAATTTTAAAAATTCTGTATTAAAAATTATATTCCATCTGATCTCAGAAAGAACACTGAGAATTCTTCTAAGCTTAAAAAGAAAGATTTGACCATAAACATAATAACGGTAAGCGCGTGGTGCATGCGATACATGCAGTACATGCTTACATTTGGTGCGAAGGTTCAGCCTCTACCGAGGAAAGGAGCACCGGGTAAATAAAGCATGCTGTAATAGTTCTTTGGCTGCCGGTCTATCTTGGGATTTAGTTTCAAGACACCTACGCATTAGATCTTTTATGGCAGGAGCTAAGTTATCTGGTATTGGGGGAGACCTTTCAGCAGACGCGATCTGTAAAAGTAACAACACAGCATGAGGGGATCATTAGTATGTGCTTCCATGGTAAACCCCATAGTTACACAATCAGTCGCAGGACTGACTAAGTGTGACCGTAAACATCCTCGGTAGATTTGGTTCATTACTGAACACTGAATAATGAATCTTAGGTTGCCCCTGAAAATAGTGCCGTTTGTCCTTGCTGGATATAAAATTTATCTCATTGTGCGCATACCAGACGTATTTGAATAAGGGTAGTGAGAAACTACGTATTATGGCAACTATGAACCTGTTACTCTCGAAACCAGCTACCTTGTACCTTCGAACTGATGTACCCAGTTCCTCAGCTCGAAACCAGGTACCCTGTCCCTCGGAACCATGCACTCCCACCAGAAATTTTACAACAAAAGTGGAATAACCCACTAATGTTTAAAACATGGTTAAACCCTTGACTTTTCAGCATACGTTTATTGTTTTCACTTTCAATGCCCAAGCTGAGACATGGTATTCTAACATAAAAAAAAGTTGGTGGAATTCAAGGTGGTGACGTGGTGAAATTTATCCAATACACTATCTTAAATTGAGTATTGAAAGGGAAAATACAAAATTGGTTCTATTTGTCCCTCTCATGTTGTGCTATGCTGAAAAGACAAGTACTTAACCTTAAGTTTTAACATTATTGGGTTATTCCTCTTTTTTTTGTCGAATCTCTGATGGAAGTACATGGTATCTATGGTACTGGGTACATAGTTTCGAGCTTGGGGTACATGGTTTCGAGAGTACAGGGTACATGATTTCAAAGGTACTGGGGTACGGGTACATAGTTTCTCATTATCCTTTGAATAACATTCAGCTGAAAAACTTGAGTAACAGATTACGAATTTACTGTGAATATGAGTTTGAGGTGATTGGAGACTGCGCTGGCATTCCATGGTGGTTTCGTAGTAGCCATTTCTATTATGACACATCCTACACTCCAAACATCACAGGCTCTACCATAGTTCTCCCCACGTAACACCTGCCAAATTTTCATTTCTTGTTAGTTTCATGCGCTTGCAACATGATGTGCGGTGATTCAACATTTTCACTTTTTCAATTTAGACTTCTGTCATGAGATAGTCTGCGACCAGTAGAAAATAGGATCATTTTCTGGTAATACATGGCTTTATACAATTGGCTTGCAAATAATTTCCTTTTTTATTCCATTTAATAACAGATATTGTAGATCTATCCTATCCAAACTTACCTCGGGAGCCATGAAGGCAATGGTTCCATGAAGCTGCCCTTTAAACTCCCCAGCCCCTGTCATGGATGACGCTATCTGAGCACAGGCACCGAAGTCACCGATTCGCAGGTGCTTGCCTGTGCTATCAATCAGGAGATTACCGCCTGAAAGAATCAAGATGAGCTTAACAGCATGAACGCTGTTATTACATGTAAATGACTAGAAATATTTTTGGCACACTGATATCTCCATATCAAATAGGAATAAACCGACAGCCATCACATTCGCTCATACACTCATTAAACTTTGGGCCAAACCTTACTAGTGTCAGAAGTGCGATTAGCTGCTGTTATTTTTCCAGTGTCATCACATCAAAGTGGTCATGATAGGATCACTACAAATTGGCGTAGAACCATACCGATTCGGCCCCTTATCATGATCAGTCCATCACTATCAGACATAAAGAGAACTCGTAATTTTACCAAGTTGAATAAAGAGTCAGTGTAAAATTTGATGGGTTTCTTTAAAGATAATGGGCCCAAAATAGCAGAGAACAGCTAACGATTGAAAGTGAGGTTCCTTGCACTGACCTTTCATATCCCTATGTAGAATTCCGTGTTCATGAAGATAAGCCAACCCCATGAGAATCTGTTGAGTATAGCTAGTCATAACTGGCTCAGAGAACGCTCCGTATGTCTCCAACAAGTGTGACACGCTTCCACCAGGCATCCATTCCACAAACATGTTAAAATGGGCGCCTGTCTGCGTTGCACCCAGAATGCGCACCACATTAGGGTGATTGAGGTCAGCCATCATGCGAATCTCATCGACTACAGCCTTACAAATCTTCTCCTGCTCCGAGTTAGAGTTGCGACAAAATGATATCTACAAAAATTTTATCAGACTTTCAGGAGTATTCATTTGAAGAAACCTAAAAGGAAGAATGGGCAATTGACTGAAATCTAAATTTCATCAGTTTGGTTAAATCTCCGCCGTAACCTATAGGGGCTATTTGAGCGGCAATTACTTTTCGTTTTAAGACTTTTCTACCCCAAAAGAAACACATACGTGTGGCTTTTGGGTTCATATTTAAAATAGGAGGCGAGTGAGCAGACTTTCCTTCTTGAGATTGGCTGATGGCACACAGACTAAGCAATAGTAAGCCACTTACTTGTTTGCACGCCATGATTATGCCAGTCTTGACATCTCGTGCTTGGTAGCATGTGCTAAATGCCCCAGTACCTATCATCATTCCTCTTTTCCAGTGTATGTTCTCTAGATACTCCACACCTTCAGCATGTCTTCCATCCTGTAAACAACACGCCGCATTAAATCAAGTGTACACATACTTCATATCTGGGCCGTTTATTGAACACTGCCAAATAGCACATTAATCGGACAAACTCGATTTTACAACTTGACTACGAGTGGGATGCGAACAGAAGCCAACCAACCTTTTGGACAACAATGTCAGGGGTCACCAGTTTTCAGTAGATTATTTATTAAAAGCTATAATATAAAGTTATTTATAAAGGTATTGGGGCTGCTTACTGTATTATCCCGTCGCTGTGGCTGCACATGAATGGTTATGGTCTCTTCTGTTTGTCGATGTGACAGTCCTGGTACTTTAGGTAAGTCCGGCTGCATTGAGCTGATCTCCATGGCTTGGGCTAACGCTATCGCTTCTTCAAGTTCAACTTCATCCTTACAGTGACAATCATCTAGAGTTGAAGACAATTATGCACTAATGGGGGTAATGATCAATCCCATAGCCAAGAGCCATGGGAGGAAGAGGTTGTTAGAAAGCCAACGGTGTAACTGAGTTGGCGTGCCACTCCTCTTCCCCACCGCCTTCATCCACCGGGAACAAATCCCAAGGTTTAAGGAAGCTTAATTCAATGGTTATCTGATATTGAGTGAATTCAGGACATTGCTTACCGTTGAGATTTCCTGAGGAATCTCTAGGGGAGAAGAGTGCCACTTCTGATTTGAATGAGACGGGTTTATCATACGGCGAGTACAAGCTATCGCTGAGGTCTGCACCAAGGGAGTCATCTGCTTTATGTCCATCACTGCTACCACTGGAAGATGCCACCATACCACTGATACTACAAAAGGAAATGTCAGCTCCAGTTACAATATATGAAAAATCTTCAATTGCTCATTACACCAGAAGGGTTATAGAACCGTTCTGTAACGGGCATCGGCTGTGGCTAATAAAATACACCCCGCTGGATCATCTGTGAGGAATTTTTTCAGCCATTGTCTGTCCATGGTTGGACTTTGACCTTCCTCCATTGTGTGGTGCCATTGAGGGGAGATCGAGCAATTTTCTGCCACACTGGCTCAAGACGTGTTGTCAGCAGAGTGCAATCAGCCAGAGGAAAATCCTTTGAAATACTCCGCCACAGCTGAGAATTGAACCCGGGCCACAGAGAGGACAGTGAGATACATTCATTCTACCACAGAGCCATCATGAGTACGGTAAGTTTTTAGTGACACCAATTTTACGGATGCTGGTTAGACGTACCTCTGGATGCTAGTGGAGGAGGAGAGTAGTGGCCGAGAGAAAGCCGATGACGGCATAGGGGCAGTGATAGCTGCTGAAGCGTCAGCCACAGCTGTGGCATCATCCTGCGATCTGTGTTCTCTCAGAGGAGGATGAGCCCCGCGCATCTGAGGAGGCACCACTGCCGCTTTCGGTGATGAAGGTGAGGCGCTGGCCACACTCTTTGGAGTAGCGATAGCGTTCTGCTTGTTCTTAGTTGAGTGCGACGTTATAGCCCTCAGTGGGGACTGACTGAGTGGCTGACGGATTGTCGAAGCGGGCCTCGGGTCAGATGGTGATCGCCGAGGTATGCTGCTTCGCGGCCTATGGCTCTCCAAGACACGACAGGAATCAGCTCTGATGGGTGACACGCGAGCCCGCTCGGGTGATCTTCGGATGGGGGATACCCTGCCAATCAGCTCCTCTGATGGCCACGCCTCCCTCTGGTTTGGTGACGACGTGATGGGTGGAGTTCTTGGGCTGGAATCAACTGTAAGGAAAAAGTCAACATAATAAGTCTGTAAGAAACACCAATCAAGTCATAACTGCTTCGTTCCTTGTTGTGCATCTCTAAATGATAATAAGCAAGCCAGCTGTGCACTATTCATGTTGGTACCACTGAATGAGTAAACCTAGTAATGGGTGCTACAGAATTCCCTCATTTCTGACAGAAGGCACACCATGGACATTACGCTCACGTGGCACACCCAAAGTTAAAAGAAAGAATATTCTCGGTTTTGAACCTAAAATACATTGCCAGTGGTCTTAACATGAGCTCGCCAGCAACATGACAGACTCTAGTACTTGCCAGATGTTGAATCTCCAACGGCCGGGTCACTATGGTATCTCGGTGAATCAGGGCCATCTCCGGTACTAAAGCGAACTGGGTCTGTCCTGCTTCTGGAGTGTTTTCTTTTAGCATAATGATTAAAGGGCATCCCCTTCTCCTTGGACATGCGTGGTGGCAGAGGTGACTCGGCATCCGAACCTTCATCCTCACTAGTGGTGGCGAGTGACAGGCTCACTGACCCAGATATATTATCAGTTATATCCTCCTGAAAAAAAATTAAAGTGTATATGCAATGCAAAACATGGTCTCACAATGTAACCCTGATCTCATTTCTTGAAAGAGCTTGGGTCTAAACAACTTCTCGGCTGAAAAGTACAAAAAGTTGGACTCGCACCCGCCCTGTTTTTAGTGACTGTCTAAGGTGAATCCGATGAGATTGCTCAACTTTCGAGTGAGATACGAGAAAACTGAATTTAACCAAAGTTGAGTCCACATGGAAAACAGGATACATCAGGCGATGGTCAGCTGTACTCACATTGCTTGACAAAGCATTGTTTGGCTGGATATATGCATCTTGATCATGGGCATTAGGATCGAAGCCCATACTCTCATCCCTGTTGAGGTGACCGGGAACGGGCAATTGACCGGGCATCGACATGATATCACCATCTACTTCGTCATATTCCTCAGTGTCCTGGTTTTGTCTCACCATGGCAATATCGGTAAAGTGGTCAACAGGGGGTTGGGTGGCCATTCCATCAGCTTCAACTGCAACGTTAGAGTCAATCCTTGTTACGGTTCGGTATACTAGTTGGTTTCTATGCGTATCCAAGCAAAACATGTTGGTGACATCACCAGACACATGACATATTTGGAATACCAAACGGATTGCTGAAGGTCTCACAGTCACCTAGCAACCATCAGCATTTGTAAAACAAATAAGTAAAAGGGGCGATTTTTGCATATCCCTTTTTAAATGTACAAGGTACCAGTACTTCACATGGAGGCCTGACTTGTACATGAATTGGTTTAAGGTGGGGAGAGTTGAACAAGCACCAGGCTGACTAGCCTTCCAGGGATGAGCTCGATCCAACGGCAAGACATGAACCAAGACGGTTGGAGATCACTGTCCTGGGGGGTTGGGTGCCAGCCAACCTAGGCCCCATTCACATGGCACTAAGAAATCCTCAGTGGTTAATATATCACATACCCAAGTCATCACTTTCCTGGGAGTCAGATCTGAGTACCGGTATTATGGGCTTGTTTCCACTGACTGTCACTCCCCGGGTCAAAGTGCAGGCCTGGCGGGGTGATAAGCCCCCATCGTCACCTGTGTGATAAAGTCAATATTCTGTAGACTCTGTTAGAGATGACAGAATGGAAATCATTGTCATATATGTTTAAGATATGCTAATATCGTTTTACATGGATAGCATCATTAAACCAATGGTCTGTTTTCCAGGATGGTTCATGGCTTACCCCATAGGGCTGGTCTCCTTTATTTAACGTCGCGATTCGAATCCAAGGAAGAAACCCAAAAGTGATGCACAAACTTGGAATTGAACTCGGGTCACTTGGTTCAAAGCCGCATGCGCTACTCACTAAGCCACTAGGCTTCTCCTACTTCAATCGGGTGCATCAGTAGTAGACTTACTGCCTGCCCCAGATAAAAGGTAAACTAACTATAGGCGGACTGGGTCTATTCAACATTGCATCGCGATCCAAAAGTGGAGAAGATGGAGACTCACCATCATCCTCGAGCAGTTGATCCTCTGTCAAGGTATAGTCTCCCTCTCCTACATACTCGTTTTCGGGACTGGGAAGAAAACTCTCCGCAGTCATATTGTAACTTTTCGTGGGTCTATGAGCGGAGTTACCATCTAGCTCCTCGGTGGAATCATTACTCTCCATTGACAATGCTCGTCGCCGAATAGGCAGAAAAGAATCATCAGGCCCGAGATCAAGATCTACAGTGCTTGATTCGGACACAGGCTGGTAAAGCAAACCAAAGGACAGCTGCCTTTCCACCTTCCGATTAGTCTGAAACAGAAGTGGTGTCTCATATGGTTTGAGAGTTAGTCAATAGCTGGTCAGAGACGTGCACTAAATTAGTCGCAGCTATCATGTACACCCTATTGTCTGCCTTCGTGTTGAAAAATGTAAATCTATCTCACTTTATGAAGTGGTATTTTATATTTAAGCAATAAGCCTATACATGGATATATGTATAGAGAAGTTTGATAACAGAATGCCCAGACAGTCCGAGAGACTGGGCTCGAGAGCACCAGCTATGATATTTACTTTGGCAACTGGCGAGCCAACTCTCTCTTCTGCCAAGTCTAGCTGGTCTTCTTCAGGGCTGGCTATTGGTTGGACAGTAAGGGAAATCTCTAGTAGACAATTTTCCAGCTTGGATCTAGTGTCACCATACAGTACACCAAGCAGTGATCTCACAGTGTCCATCATTCCCGGTAAAACAAGTAACAACCTGAAATTAGACAAAAGTTTTCAGTCATTCGAGCAAACTGAATCAAGAAGACAACAATAAACTACTCACACCGCAATTTCATGAGATCTACATATACTCACTTTGCCCCACGAATGAAGACTTTCTTTGCGAGTTTCATAGTGCGAGCTTGGTACTTCTGCCTAGCTATTTTCACCATTGCATGGACAGCAAACTGTACCATAGGCAATATTGCGCATCGTAGAGATGTCATGCTGTTAGCTCGATCATTAGAGTTATATGCTAAGCTCTCTCTAAACTCTTTACACAGATGGTCCATGGCCAGAAGGCGTCCATTCAACCACTGCCAGGGAGCCTCTTCCAGATCAAAGGATTCGACGATATACTCGAGTATACAGACGCAGCCCCCAAGGCCATTTTGATCTAGAAAGGAAATGACAAGCCTTTACGACAAGAAGAGATACTGTAACAATATTACAAAAAAGCTTTCATGAACTGCGGTAATGGAAAGCTTTTCATGCGAGGGGTCTCAGATGCCCTGACACGACCAAGTAAGTAAGCACAGGTATACTTTTCTTGCTAGAGAAAAAATATACGCCTAGTTGTATGGGTTTTGGTGGTTGTACACTTGCTAAGATTGTAGAATGTCATGGTTTTATTAGGAGGATGACCCTCGTCTAAGATTTACCTTCAAGCTGTAACTCTTTGCCGATAGCGAGTTCACCATCCTGACCTTTGGCGAACTCACAGAGAGTGGATAAGGATAGCTGATTGGTTTTTCTGTTACTGTCGGCACATTTGAGAACAATACTCTGTATTACTGGCTTCATAAATATGCGCAAGGTGGACACGTCAGAGGTGGCATAATACGACAACATAGTCCTCAATGCTCTCTACAAAAGCGTATAAATACACTGGTCTGGTGGGCCACGCATTTGGTTGAAAAAATGATGAGTTAGGGCGAGGGTAAGGTCTTCAGAGAACAGTAAACTCTGATTTTTTTGGTAACAATTGAACTCGTCAGTCAGTCAAAAGAATTGAAGACTCAAATGTAAGAATCCTATAAATTGAACAGGCGCTTACCAGTGAGGCGACATACACTTTATACACAGGATCTGCGATGGTCATAGCGAGTATTTGGCATGTAATTTCTATCATTCTGGCAATTCTACTGCCATCTTCAGAGCGGAGCTGCATGACTACCTCACGACTCATGTGGCGTAGTGCCGTCTCCCTCACAACCCAGTTAGTTCTCATAAAGAGACAACCAACCAAATCAGCTCCAAACACCTGCAACAAATTGTGGGAAAATTTTTTTCTGATAGTATGGCTAAAACTGGGGTATTAGTGTGTAAATGTAGTACGACTCGGCGGTTCTGGAGGCAAACTCAAATTTTCTGTTGGGGCCATCATATTTAATGGGCCTGCAAAGCGGGGGTGGGAATTATATGTGAGGCTCGTTCTTACAATAGATGATCAGCATGACTAGGACTTGAACCCAGAATCATTTGATTTTGAGCTAAGATCTCTAGCAATTGAGTTATCCTGCCATCCTCGGACTCGGTGACCCACCTCAATCCATGGAGCTGAGATAGTTATGTGAGACTCGGGTATAGGCTGTGATCGTGGCAGTAATGTATTCGGCTCTATATCACCGAAGCTGTTAATTGGTGAAACTCCAGTTGAAGAGACAGGGTTAGGTGAGGGCGTGGGTTCGAGTGCTGTCTCCTCCTCATCCGGCTCCACATCCTCAAACCTTAAAACGGGAGAGCACCAATCGATCAATGACCATATACTTCAACAAAACTTTAATAAAGTACTTTTCGAGACCAAACTAAATCATCGTTCAAATTCAAACAAAATTATTTAGAATAAGGTTGATTCAGAATTGGTGAGCACAAAACAAGAAATTCAGAAAGAAATGCACTACCCACCTTTGAATGTCATCCGCAGGCCATTCAGCTCGACATAGAGGACAACTAAGTCGTTCTCCTTGCTTTTTACTCAATCTATACCCTAGAAAATGGAAGACAACAACTCTATAATTGGCACTGCGAGAACAAACTTCACTTGTTTCAAATGGTAAACCCTCTATCACAGAAATGAACAGCTTGTATTGGCCGGCTTCAGTCGTTTCCAACTATATCAAGATGCAGGTGAATGAACGATGTCGAACGATCGGGGAACTGGTTGAGACTGACTTCGGCACCTTGTCTCTTCTGCCCTGTTCAGCATCCAGAACAATGCCGCCATAAAGAGAGGCCCGCAGGATCTCGGTCCAGTCTGGGGTGAGGTGTATAAGTCTTGCAGTCTCGCTTTAGAACCTCTTCAAAGTGAAGTTGAGGACGACCGACTGGGCGTGTGCCAGAGTTAGAGACACAGGGGAGCATGGCGTAGGGTGGATGATATTATAGTTAGGTTAAGATGTAAACAGTTATAGGGAACGGTTACATTTCCACGACATAAATGCCATGGAAATATACATAACACATGGCCAAAAGAATTCCCCAGACGACTCCTAACTGTTGGCGAAACCAGTAAGATTCTCTAAACGGTTACCGGTCCTATTACCATTATCTTGTTCTCTTCATTGTGGACCTCAGTGAAACCTACTCAGGCGTCTTGTGCGTAGCCCCAAGCAACATATCTGTTTCTCATAACAATAGCGGTGTCCGGTACGGCCCAAAACCCACCATTAAAATAAGTCTATAAATCGAGTTTCCTAACGGGCGCTTTGAGTACTAGCACTCCGATGGAGTCTTCTTCGGGGACTCTATCATGGAATTCCCTGGGCTCTTCGCTGTTGTAACTATAGTAGCTGTGTGAAAACGAGGTGGCAAGCTTGTTTTCATCTTTGTTGCCGTTAACCGTTACGCTGGAACTTGCTGTCCTAATCTCTCAACACATAACGGTTACATTGGGTAAACGGTTAGAGCAAACCGTTTTGACAAACCGTTTGCTTCTTAACCTCTCTATTTTAAAATGAACAGCTACTGAGTGGGAAATATGAGTAAATTTACTTACATACTGCCATACAATCCAGGTGAAGTTTGTTCAGACAGTGGTCACAGCTCACCAGTTTCTCTGGTGACCCTAGCTCTAGCAGACAGATGGGGCACGTTACCTCCTCATCCCTGTAGACAGAAGGCATATTTAGTGTGAAGATAAATGCATCCTTCCAGACTGACCGACTGTTAAGCTCTGCAAGGTGAGTGGATGGTACATAGTTTATTGTCTCTGAGTCATTAATTGACAGTATGGCTAACGCTTTAGGAATGCCTATCAATACTGTATAGCCTAGGCTTATACATACAGAAACACGCAATGACTACAACATTAACAGCGTAATACAACATGACACGATGAACTTTCAATACCCAGACGGTTTAATGGAGGGTCTAAAAAGTGCAGAACTGACTTATATAACTAGCAGTTAATGATTTACAGCGCAGGAGGGATGCGGGTTAGTAGATACAGCACTGCACTGCACTTACTGACTCGCATCCTCTGGCGACTCAGCGGCGCCCTGTATTGGTGGCGTGGCTTCCTTCTTTATTTGATCAATCAAGGGGCCAATAAGACGTTGCTTTCTTCGTTGCTCATACTTTTTCAGTAACCCCTCCGCCTATAATTTTAAAAACAAATTAGCTGATACTCGTGTGAAGTGGCTTCTGTATGTAATAAGCGAGCAGCTCCGTCAGGTACGCAATGATGCTGCAACTAATTACAGGTTGCGCAATCATGACAAAATATTCACAAAAATTAACATAGTCATTTTGAGCTATGTTGGGCTAGTAGCTGTTTTTAGGACAAGTCAAACATGAATTTAATCACATAGGCTGGACGGGAAGGTAATAAATATGTTCCCGTTCTTCTCAGACCATTATCTAATTAGTGTAACTAGTGCTGCGATTTATGGGAAATTTTTGAGTATTTTCTTTAAAAGATTGTGCGACTTGTTCTATAGGCACGTTATTAAAAACCAGCAACGACATAATCACAATGTGCAGACTTACCTCAAAGTTCTTAAGAAGCTTTGCTGACATAACACTGTCATGCTCTGACAACTGAAACACTCGTACCATAACAAACAGCAGGTGAATACAATGAGGGCCACGACCGCATGTGCATGTCTACAATAAAATTGATGCCATATGCTACAGCATCACATCGCTGCTGTCTCAATACAAAACTAGGCAAGGCTGATGAAAGACATTAGAGAGGCTGCGGATGTGTGCCAACCACCACCGAACCAGTGTTATTACGGATTCACATATATTACGTACAGTGACTCCTGAAACTGCTATTGTTGTTGATAGATTTCGGTCGCGGAACCTGCTAAAAAGTTCAGGAGTGCGGCCGAAATGCACGATTTAAAAAAGCATCTCTCACCGTCGGCCGCAGCCTGCAACCGAGATCACATGAACAGAATTTAGCGACTGAAAGCAGGCGTTTGCATGGTAGTTTAGGCAAATATCAAGGTTACCAAAGAGACTAGATTATTACATTGGGATAACGAATAGCGAACGATCGTTCGGCTCTAGCCGAGATCGAAATTTAAAGTTTTTTGACTGTAACTGCATTTATCGCGTGATCGCGACTGAAATCACGCGAATAGACCTAATATATTAGTTTAGAATATTGGTGATCTTTTATAAATTGTGACATACTTATTTGGATTACCTAGAACAGGAGAAAGAAATGAACATTTCAAGTATCATACGGAATTTCATAAAGATGAACGGTTTCTCGTCGGCGTTTATGCGCCGATGATGTCATTTGGGGGCCGCTTTGCATTTATGACCGTGGAAACATAACTCTTAAAACATCTCCAGTCGTTTCGTTATACAGCAACCGGACGTTGTGTATACTGACACCAGATAA
>Ga0224501_10003554_pt1 | contig 12286 bp, 2 predicted proteins | sample SF_Oct11_sed_USG_4_FD_169105 | JGI IMG/M metagenome (GOLD analysis project Ga0224501, IMG submission 169105) | Sediment microbial communities from San Francisco Bay, California, United States - SF_Oct11_sed_USGS_8_1 | ecosystem: Environmental > Aquatic > Marine > Sediment | place: USA... | reverse complement strand
CACCCCTCCGCACAGCTAGGCACCCCTCCGCACAGCTAGGCACCCCTCCGCACAGCTAGGCACCCCTCCGCACAGCAAGGCACCCCTCCGTGGCGAGTTATTCTGCCTCGAGCTTACCAGAGCCGAGTTTGCTGTATTGGTAATTCCCCCATTGATGCGTGCACAGATATACTGTTACTGAATATATAAACTCAAATCTTTACCCAGATTATATCGTTTCCATCACATGTTGTGAGCATTGAGTCATTTTGGGCCATTTGTTTGAAATAAAACACCTAACTGATATTTACATAATGATACTGGGGTTAGCAACAGTATGGTAGGGGGTATACATGCAAACATTATCAATCTAGGTGTGTATTTCATTCAGTGTTGTGTTCCTTAGCACTCACAAGGCATGGGGGTAAGTCAAATTGATGTAATGCATAAAATCTATACATCTCAGTTACACAGCCATTGTTCACCAACAATTAAGATAGCACATTCACACCATTTAAATTATTTCCTCTGAAAATTAAAAGCTCAGACGATGAAAAGACCTGGGCCCAGATAAAGGTCAACCTGTATCATCACTTCCTGAACGACCGGAGCATCACTTCCTGAACGACCGGAGCATCTCTTTTAGAGTTGGGTTTCCTCATTCCACATATAGGAATATCGTGGCCTAGTGTTTGGAATGTGTGACTGTCGCGCAGTGAATTGCGGGTTCCAATCTCCAAAAAAGTCAATTATGGCCACAGGAAAAGCACCCGAACACCTTACTTTTGACCACTGAAAAAGTCTCACTGTGAACCAGGGAGAAAATTCCATGATCCCTGCACAGGGAATAATAATGTGGAATATAAGCAATATAAAAAGAAATCTATAAATTTGTAGTGAGAATCCACCTTATCTAATTTAATTTCTTAATTACTTGGGCTGTCATTCTACGACACTGGACCTTCATTTCCAGTGGCCTTGTGCATAATATCTAGACCGTTATGCAATCGCCCAAGGCATCCTTTTTTTACTCAAGAGGTTTCACGTATCCTGTGTCAGCCCACACTGGGCGAATCGAATCGTTTGTATTGTCTTTGTTTATAAGTCAGTTCATAAGGCATGTAGCAATGTCACCTTTTACAGGGCGCCGAGACTTATAATTACTTTTTTCTGGTTAATAGTTCTGTATTATTTAGTCTGGGCCAGACAGCGAATTTCATAATCTTACTGTAGTTTGGGACTCAACAATGGTAAAACTCCTGTGGTTTCATATTGTGTCTAAGCCACAAATTATCACTCGGCGAACAAGACCGGATCTACGTGAGAAATTCCTCAGAGGTGAAGTATGAAGTGTATATCAGCCACAACTCCACCATTAACTTCATCACATGGCTATTACTCGTCAGAAAAAGACTAATAGCCTACCAAAGATAGCCGTTATAACCAGGTTAACAGGTGGATCACATGGCAGATTGGTAAAACCATGTGCATACATACCCCTGGCTACTCCAAACTGTGTTGTACAGCGCCGCCGTAGTGTATCAACCGGCAAAATTGTATGCAGACCCTAATCACAATATGTGCAGACTGACTGGTCATAATTGCATGTGTTCTTATGGTGGGGTGCAGAAACAGACTAGATAAAATCAACCCCCCCCCCCATATGCGAAGCTGGGCGGCCAACATACGCGCACCCTGACTGCCCCAAACTGTGTGCTAGCGCTGTACCGGGATGGACTCACAGAAGCTGTATGCAAGCACTCTGTGCACACTGGCTGCAGGATGCCTGTCGTAGGGTCTGCAGCGTACCCTAGATAAACCCCACCCATCCCATATGTTCAGTACACTTACTACTAGTGGCTTTCCATCTGTCTTATATTTAACACTTAGCATTGTACACAATTAAAATAATATGCCTCGCTGAGTGCAATAATCATTTCGAATCCTTTTATCAATTAATATAACATGGCCTCATGATTAAGATCCAAATGGAATGGCTATATGTGAGCTTAGAAGATTTTGTTTTCCCACAGTGACCCCCAGGACCCAACTCTACCTGCCTGCTAGCATGATGTCATCAATACGGCAAATTAGGAGTCATCTTCCTTTGATTTGGTCCCTTTTATTTGCGGCGGTCAGATCAAGTTTGGTAGGGGGAGCACGGATTTGGCTCACAGCCAAAGCCTTTGAAGAAGGGTGCATTAACGTTATGATCTGTGTATTATTTCTTACATAATTCATTTATCCTAATGCATTTTGGGGGTGAGGTGTACCTACGAAGGTGTGGGTATTCACATGTACAATGGACTTTTATCTGAAGTGTATGTACTTACCTAGCAGAGTGTAGATGTATAATAATGCTATCATGCCTGCGTAATAGGTCAACAATGGCTAAAATGGAAAGAAATGTTTGTCAGTGTGACTTATTTAAGTCGTATTAATTTGCTAACAGACTCCAGGAGAAACTCAGGATGTAATCAACTCTGTCAAATGACCGACAGTTAATCTTGATCATAGGCATTTTCACACATTAATTAACCCACATATATTTTAATAGCCTTCAAAGCCTGTCGCTGTTTACTTCACCGCATTTTTATCATAACTCAAAAGAGCGCGTAGCCCCCATGAAGTTTCCGTTCACAGGGGCTTTAATACTTTGTTCACGGCGGGGGCTTCGTGAGGCATTCCGTGTGATCGAATCTGGAAATCGAGCTCAGTTTATTAAACGACCTCCACCAACGCTCCGTGCGTCACCGATCATCTAATTAGTGCGGTCAATGCAAGCGCTGTGAGTCGGGGAGGCGCGAGGCAGGGGAGTTCATTACTTGACAGATTTAAGAAGATTATTACAGATTTTAGGAAGTATTAATTCATACAAAATTACAACCATGGTTAACATTGATTGATTTGCTCCGCTACGCATAACAGGGGAGACGCCGGAAGCGGAGTTAGTAAGAGTTTGATAGTCAAGTGTTTACTCAATGTAACACTCACTTCCGGCTCATCTCCTAAATAGTTAGATAGCTTTCAGTTTCGAAACTCTTCATTGTATCAAATCATTTATATACAGAGTGGAAGGACACGCACTCAAGGGTTCTCGAAGATGATATGTTTTCACTCTGAATAAGGTGGGGGGGCCTCTCCTATTCGCCGAGGAGGGGGGAAATCTACCACTTCTCAGCCAGACACGATGAGGAAAGCAGCTGTCTGTGGTTTTAGGTTTTTGGTCAGCGATCTCCTGTAACAGCCATGTTTGTCAGACTAATCTACGTTTGCGGTGAAGTGTAACAAGCCAGACCGGTAGCCAATGACCAGGCCAATACTGGCTTACCGCGTTGAACTTTATGGGTATTTAGCAGGTGGTTCTGCTAAGGACAATGAGCTCTCTCGCGCAAAGAATTTTTACTCAGACAGGCTAGTGGTTTGATGACTAGACTAGTGAGCTATTAACTGCTGTCTGCCCTGCCATTCATAACAAATGTATCCCAGATATGCCATCATACTGTCAATCACACCAGGACAATGACACAATCGTAAAAATATACCTCTGCACAGAAAATTAATAAACGCTACCTGCTATGCCAGTCAAACGCTATTTTATGAAGCAAATGTGTCTGATAAAGTAAAGTGTTACAAAGAAACCTTACGAGTTGATCTTCACCGGACTCAACTGTTATTAGGAAAATAGCCACTAAGTAATTATCCATGATCAAATCTCTATAAAGTTCCTTACACTGTATTCAATGAACCTTCAATCGCTGCTAACTCCCGAGTCATAGAGTCAAATATGGTACACAAACAACACAAAACAATCCCAAAAAGCATCCAAGCAAGGTTCCTATATCGGCCATTGTGGTTGGAGGCTGGCTCTGTGATAAAAATAAGGCAATGTACCCAATGGCTTATAAATCATTCCACCCCACTAGCCGAATTCAATCTTAAAGTTAGCATTTGACGTTTGTACATGACACTATTCTATAGGGCAGTTTGACCTGCATGGGTTTTTGTCTAGCTGCCCGTTTAAAGTGGAGTCACGTGTGAGTTAGTGTGATAACTATGTGACCCCAAAGCCCAGCCGCCAATTCCAGTCTATAATTTCCTCCAAAAGCCAAAACCCTTTGGGTTCTCAGAAACATTGTTAGCTAAGTAAACAACATTAAGGCCCACTGGTCACTCAACGTCCCTGTTTTACACCTGTTTGATGACCTTTGGGGAAAATCGGTGGTGCTAACAAAACAGGCAATGTACCCCAAAAGAGTAAAATAATAATAACAGTGAGTATCCTGCGTAATATTCGGCTCCTGATTGTTACCAGAGCGTTGGTTCGTCACCCATGAGTTACTGAAATTAAGTCGCCGCTCTGTTATTATGGACTAGAGGCTATCATTACATACCAGGGGATAGCAATATCAACATTCTATCTACAATCTGAGCCTCGAATTACGATCTGCATAGGTCGAGGGTCCAAACAGAGGCAATGTACCGCATACGCGGAGACTGAAAGCTCAGTCGCATCAATAAGAACTGAACTACAAAGACTCTCGTGTACTAATCTAACGATGAAACTGGCAGGGAAATGCACTAAGCTGCTTGCGGCATGACATACCTTGGGTTATTAAGATTAATGTCGTTTGTGTTGAGTAGTCTTGGCCATAAAGGCAGCAACACCTAGTTGGTGGTAGATAACCGTCGGTCAGTCCCGTTTCTGGAGAATATGATGACAATAGGCGTATCCCGACTGACAATGGGGTTCTATGAAGATGATAACGCGCTATCCACAGCTGATGAAGTGACAACTCCACGTGTCTGAGGACCACTGCACAATTGTTTCAGCTCGATTTATGAGAATGAAATGAAAGCAAGTAATTGTCTTCTAGTATTGATGAGAGACTAAATTACAGCGACGCTTGTGTAGTCGTTTTGCATTATGATAGGTTCAGATTCAGTATGCTAGTTTTAACAACTTATCAACAATGCTTAACCTTGGCTCAGGCTCAAAGCCACACCCCCAATTCATTGCTCAGCCAATGAAACCGCCGGCTCAGAATGAGTCGTCGCAGGCGCGTGCTGAAAGTAAATATGAATGTGGAGAAGGCAGTTGGCGTAATGGCCACTCAAACTCAAGTATAACGACTTTTGATGAATGAACTTACGCAAGTAGAGGAAACGCTCCGACGAATTGTTTTACTTTTGCTATCTGCACCCAGCAGATCCTTGTATTAATAATTAGACACTCAATGTAATTTACAGCACTGCTTAGTTTGTGTGTACTGAGGCTATCGTCTCCAATTTAAGTAATAAATTCTAGACCTTCGTAAGAAAACCTAGATGTTGTCTGGTTAACTGTGCTAGAACTACGGTATGTCCTGTTGGTTGCATTCAATAGTGAAGCGACAACTCCAAGACAATCCAATGCATGCTCATTTTTGATTTTGAATTTATGGTTTTTTTAAAATTAGAAATCTGTGGAAGACACTGGACACAATGACTTGCCATTTAGGACAGCTTCCAATAGAAGAATCTCAAGGTCACATGGCAATGACTTGCCTCCGTTCACTCTCTCCATCTAGGCCAAGCCGGTAGGATTCTCTAAATGTTTACAGTCCTCATTGTTATCTTATTCTACTCGCTGTGGACTTCGGTGAAACCTACCCGGACATCTTGTTCAACATAACTGACTTTATTCGTTATGATAGCGGCGGTGTCCGGTGTGGCCCAAAACTCAATGTAAAAGTAAGGTTTGAGTACTAGCGCTGTGGAAGTCTTCTTCGGAGGGCTCTATCGCAGAGTTTCTTGGGCTCTAGGCTGTAGTAACTATGGCAACTGCGAAAACGAGAAGGCAACCTCGTTTTGATCACTGTAGCCACTGAATTCTCACAATTTCTTGAAGAATTTCGTTGACCTTTAGGCTGGAACTTGGTATCTTAACCTCTCTACGCATAACGGTTACCTTGGGCCAACGGTTAGAACAAATCGTTCTGGCATACTGTTCGCATCTTTACCTCTCTATTCTTAAATTCTACTAGAAGTATGGCGGATAACCGGCTATATCTGTTTGCTAATGAACTCTAGACTGTTCTGTCATATGTACCTACAGTAGCAGGGAATGGTTCTTACCGATGTATAACTATACATGTATCCTGACGGAGAAGGGATGAAAAAAATTGATTTACATGTACAGCGGCATCCCGTTTGTTGTATTTGCTAACTGAGTTCATCTCACATAATGTACTGTTTTTTATCCTGTAGTCTGTTGCATTCCGTGATGGGTAGTGATAAATCCTATGACAGCAGCTTAGTACCACCACGCAACTCTCTTCATCACCCTGGCTCGGGACTGGCGATCATTAGAACAAATTAGATTCTCAAATTAGATGATGACATTATATTATTTTACATTTTGTTCATCTGTGATGAGGTGCCAGTTTTGGGTGTTTATCGCGGGCATTTGGCCATCTGATTGAACGCTATGCTTGCTTGAGAATATTAGTAGGAACTGGCAATCATGAGTATAGCTTATATTCACGGGGCTCCTGACATGATGAAGACCTAATCCAGGGTGTATAGCGAACTCGAACCAAGTGCATTAGAATTATTCGTGTTATACATATAAACGAAATATCTCAACGTCGCTTCATTATCCCATGTATAAAGCCAATCATTTTGCTCTTCTATAACAGATTCGTGGCTCGTCATATGAAACATCAAAAGAACTGAAGGATATGCTCTTCCAAATAGTGTTTTTACTTAAAAATCTGAACCACAAGAAATCATGAGGAATTGGTACATTTTATGATGACTTAAGATGCGCCACACTCGGTCCGTATGATTGAGAGCCACACACGGTCCGTATGATTGAGAGCCACACACGGTCCGTATGATTGAGAGCCGCACACGGTCCGTATGATTGAGAGCCACACACGGTCCGTATGATTGAGAGCCGCACACGGTCCGTATGATTGAGAGCCGCACACGGTCCGTATGATTGAGAGCCGCACACACGCTATAGTCAGATCTGGCTTGTCATTTGAAGAATCATATCACATTTTTAATGCTACCTTTGGTTTCCGGAATTATGGAGTCCAGAATCTCAACCTTGACTGACGTTTGGGTTGTTGGGTAAAATTTTTCCGTATCTCGTATAGGGGTCAATCGAAAGCACATGCAGAACATGATGATTCTAATTCCTAGAGGTACCACACAGAATCCTATAAAAAGACATTTTCATCACAGTTTGAAATGCTCTTTGAATGGACCACACCAAAATGATTTTTCCCTTCACTCGGGTGTCTGTTATGTCTAGAAGCACTACTGTAGTATAAACTATCTACTAGGAACTGATTCTTTAATAATTTGCACGGAAGCAGTTATTTAATTCCTGGCTTATTTCAGTACAGATTTTTCTGTTAAGCACTTTGGTAGTGGTGCGTCTTTGAATTTTTTCGTGCTCCCCTTCTTCACAATGTAGTCGATATGGAGTAAGATATTTTCATATTATTTTATTCACTAATATCTTTGTATATTCTTTGTACATGTATCACTCTTCTATGAGCTTTGTGTTATTCATTTGGCAGACCTCATTAACCTCATAAAGACTGGCTTTGGAAAAGAACCTTTTTTGAGTTCACAATTGCGGAGGGAGCCCAGAACTTGGAGGAAAGTTAAGAGTCATCATGTTGTGTCTTATATGCATTGTCATAATGATCCAGAATCTATGAAATTATATTCAGTGAGTGGGTCCCAGTTCAATCATCTTCCTGCTTGATGGCTGCCATTACAAATCTCTTGTGAGCCACGTGTTTAAGATTCCTGTATAGTTACACAATATCAGGCCACAAACGGACAATCCCTGGGGTATTCCATCAGGCAGACTTACGCGGTGACTTACAATGCAATGTCTATCTATAAACAAGAAACTTCCCCAAAATATATCCTTTGAAAAGAAGTTCAGAGCTCCGCATGACCTGTGTCTTTGCGTTGCAACACGTACACATACTTTGCAATATCTATAAAAACCTTACCCATATAAAGTGCATCGAAAAACAGCATCAGTTCAAAGTATATAGGTTGCGATGTTGGGCCGTTATGGATTGCATTAGTGTGTCTGCATATCACTCGCTAATTGGTGTATTCCCGAAGAGTCACTGGTCAGATGGAAACTAAACCCAGACATATCTATATGTGGTACTGAATGGTCTCTTCTGTTCGTATCTTGGAAGTGTCAATGTTATGCAGAAACTGATCTACTAAAGGTTTTGATTTGGTGTTTCTCAATCTTTTTTTTAAGAGGTATAATTTGGACCAGCCCAGAAACAAATATCTTGTTTGGACGACGCTATATCCAAGCAAAATAAAATCATCTTTATCATTGCTTGTGCTGTTCTACTACAGGTATTCTATCATAACCTGAAGTGAAGCGATGGCCCAGTGGATAGGGAGTTTGCTATAGGCCTTGTCACGATTCTCAATTCGAGCGAAACTTTGTCTTTCACAACACCCGCTTTGGTTTTTACTCAAAACATTAAATAAAGGAGGCTCTTTCCATATAGGGAACTTTATTGTCTTCCCTATGGGGCGCACAGGTGAAAGTCCCCTGGAAAGTTTTGAGTCGACGGATTCAGTAGGGCAATGTCTGCCTACCCCTGATACAGTCAGTATACGAAAGATGTTCATCTTATTCCGTTGCATCATTTCAATATTGTGATACCAGAAAGGCTGAACCTTCTTCTTTTAAAAGTGCATGTCATTGGTTGAAGTGATCTTCCTGTTGCTATACGGGATTAGTTAGTGAGTAGCAGCTGAATATCAATATAATTTTTGCACAAGACAGCTTATCGCCAATATTCACTTTCCCAACAAGGTAATTACTGCGTCTGATGAAACTTTACATAGAGACGCTGATGCCAATGACAGAATGGTAGGGCTTTGATGGGTTGAGCAATAATTATGCCATCGTTATTTTGGCCTCGTATCAATAATCCGACAGAAACTGGGTCATATTGTTCAGGATAATAACGATAGGTGAGTGACCTACGTTATAGTTTATAGAATGCTCCACAGTCAGTATTGCTTGTTAGATGTTGGGTTTTGGCATCATTAGTCAATTTACACATAATTTCATGACGCACTCTGAGAGCGTGCCCACACAGAATGAAGGCCCACACATTACCTGAGGCCGCACATGTTCCAATTTCATATTCCGATCCACGATCAGTGTGAATTGTACATAATGTACACAAATTGAACAGATAATGTCCTTCCCAATAGTGATTTAATACCAAGGGTATAGTTAAGCAAGCTAGTAGACTTCCATCTCATTACAGGAGACCGCACACATATAGTATTTCGGGTTATGCACTAGCAGTAAAATCGGAATAGTTCAAGTGTATAGAACGATGGGCTTGCAACCGTTAGACCCTCACTAAATGGTGGAGCGCTGATACTGACCCTCTAGTGGCGCTCCATGCTAAGCCTTAACTAGCAAAAACAAGTATCCAACCCTGCAGCTTCACAATAACAATTAAGACATCATACAAGAACCAAATGGTTTCCACTTTCCATACAATAGATATATAAACCCTATGTTTATTCTAATGTGGTTTCATTTCCAGAGTTTTTATAGGGATGCATGTTTCAGGTCAAACACAGCATCAAAAGGTAGGAAAACTCCCGTACCTGGTCTCAATTCTCAGCTGATCACCAGTAAGTGATTCCTGGATAGGAGGAGAGTGCAAGTGTGCCTTTTCTCTTTTCAATCATCTTTCTTATATTCTGGCAGGACTTGTGCAGAAATTGACCTACTTAGTAATCTTTGAAATCTGTAGGTCTCTCTGGGCACTTCAGCAAAAGGCTTTCTGCTCACACCGAATGCTTATTTGAGAAGGTTAGTAGGTTATTCTATGGGTTAGCGAAAACCGAATTTTAGCACAATGAAGGAGTGGCTCTGGATATACGAGCTGAACTGGGAGATGATGCACAGGATTGTAATTTAGCCACAATGGGGGTGATTTCCTTTTAGCTTAACTGGTTTTAGGGAAATGAGCTTGCCACATCCTACACATAACCTAACTGAGCATTGGATCTAGCTGACCATGCACACACTCAGTCCCAGATTCTGCTAGAGTAGAGATGGGATGAAGGGTTATAGAACAGAATTGAGAGATTATAAGAGAAAATATGTGCAGAGAGGAATGGTGTAATTATTTTCTGAATAGAACTCAAATAGTTCTGTATAATAGAAATTACCATAGCAGGGTTCTAACTGTCGGCCATGCAAGCGTGCCTCCACAACATTCGAATTGCGAGTTATTTAAATATGATTTAGTATTTTTCCTGTGCGACCGACATTAGAGAGAAATATAGAGTTATTTTGGTCGCAAATAAATCATAAATGTGACTATAATTTATCATTTTATTTCAAAACCCTTTTGCGTGGGCTGGCGGCATACTTCGAATTGATGAGGGTGACAATATCCAACTCTTTGTTGCTATGGTACTTCGCCTGGCCTCTCAGTCTTACCACAAGATCATTTTGCTTCTGCAAGACATCAATTATAGTCTTCCTAGCGACATTATTATGAAAGGTCACCAGCTTAGATTGAACCAGAAACGATGGATATTTTAGGGTGGATTGGCCCCGGAGTTACATCCACAGACCACTAACTGCCTCTCGTTTGGAGACAGTTCGACTCTTCCGATAGGTGACTGATGACTTTACCACAGTCTCCACTCAACGGCGATAAGAAATTGTCACCGTGTCACCAACCTTTCCTGAAATAAGAAACTGGATCCGTTTTTAATGATGTCAACCGGCCAGGTTTGAACCATTAGATTGGTGACTTTGTGGAATGTAGTCGTGATAGTGGTGTACCAATAAACCCAAGTTGGTGTTAGGGCCCCAGAGTGGAATTATAATTTAGCATTAGGTAGTGTGGGAATGTCTGCTATAACTAGCATTTTACTAGTATAATAAATGCCACACAGATGGCTGAATTCTGCCTAAAATTCTGTCTACATTGGGGCAGGCGGGTAGATGATTGTCACGAACATAGACATGAATTAAAGTTTTATCCAGTTAGAAGGAAAGTAAAACTCTGAGCTGTATTTAACCCTATTTACTCTTTACAGAATTTCGGGGTGTTTCTAAAAGTTTTTGAGATATGTTATCAAAAACAACAGCATTCACGAGCACATAGTCTCTCTATCATCCAAATAAGCTGTGTAAAAATAATTATCCAGCAAATTCTTACTGGAGCACCGATAGCAGATTTTCCAGGGTATACGAGCTATATCACATCAACGCCCTTTCTCTCCCCTGAGTAGTTTGAAGCATGCATATCATTGCCTTTGTAAGTACCTCTATTCTCCACTTGGGTTCATGGGGTCGGAGGCAGGCGGAGTGGGGGTCATGCACTGTTGCAAAATACATTTATCTAGCTGTCGCACTCTTGCAAAACATCATGATATGATTATTATTAGTAGATCAGGATCACCACAGTTGCACTGGATAGAAGCCATCTCCTCACTGATTAATAAGATTCTTGCACCATTTTGGGACTTGATTCATTTCTAGGTTGACCCTACACATATAATAGTGAAACATGTATAAGAAAAACAAACACTTTCTCAGTCCTGTAAAAAGCGTTTGTCTTCAATCAGGTCATTAAAATTCCAGTTAAGTTTAATTTAATGGCAATAAAGCGGTGTTGACTGGGGTTAATTTGTAAATGCATGATGAAAGCCAGTTAGGCTTTCGGTCATTCAGTCTTATCTTAAATCCAATCTATAATCTGTATGTATACAACAGATCAACAACTAGGACAATTTAATTTTGAGTCATAAAACTACCAAGTGACATAATAAATGAAATATCTAGAACAAGCCTGCGGGTTTCAAAATATTTGCAACAAGTAACAGAAATACTACATGGTTTTGAATTTACAACCGAAAACAGAGCACAGCACAGTGAGTTTTTAAATGTACTCCGCAGGCCTATCCTGTTCCTTAACCTCCCATAAATCTAATACGAGGAGCTTATACTCACAGCAGGAGCCCAACATGTCCAGGGCTAGAGTCCAGGGTATAGTTATCTTGGCCAAGGGGCCATGATAAGTTTTGTGAATCCATATTATTTTGTCAGCTAGCAATCCCATTTTGATGCCTCCATGAGGATGTGAGTGATGGTAAGGTGCATTGGTTAGGTAACTCCCAGTTTCAGGAGGCAATTTTGTTAGCCAGGTGACTTGGCTCTACGGCATGTAGCGGGTAGTGGGGTGAGACTTTTGACCTATCGCCGCACTACCCGCCC